>Ga0326728_10019030_pt1 | contig 13407 bp, 9 predicted proteins | sample MB3enrmetagenome_FD_207602 | JGI IMG/M metagenome (GOLD analysis project Ga0326728, IMG submission 207602) | Lab enriched peat soil microbial communities from McLean, Ithaca, NY, United States - MB31MN | ecosystem: Environmental > Terrestrial > Soil > Wetlands > Peat | place: USA: New York... | reverse complement strand
CTTCAACTCGCAGCGGTAGTGGTGGTACGGCATGTTGAAAGTTGAATTCCACAATTCAACGCCGGCTCTCATATTGTCGGGGATCTGGGCGCGAAAGGCAGCCTCGTCACCCCAGTCCAAGGTTTTGCGAATCACGATGTAGATCATCGGACCAAATTCAGGATGCGTTGGATCACCCCGCTGCGGCCGGCGATCACGTCCAACTCCCATTGGCGCGCCTCGGCCAGCCGTTCCCGCATGCATTCACGCTGGGCGGCAACGCGGCAGAGGGCAGCGTGCACGTCCGCCGCCGTAACCGGGCCGCGCAACTCGCCCGTGAGGGGAACCGCTATGCCGAGTTCCTGGCAGCGTTTTGCCATCCCCGGTTGATCGTGGAAAAAGGGGTAGGAGATCATGGGCACGCCTTGGAACACAGCTTCGTGAGTCGAGTTGAGGCCATGGTGAGTGATGTAGACCGACGATGCGCCCAGCACGCCCCATTGGTCGACGTAGCTCTCCACGCGAAAGTTGGGCAACTGCATGCGCTGGCCCCAATCGCCGAGCTGTGCGCGTCCCAGACTTACCAGTGCGCTGATTTCGGGCCGGTCCGCCACGGCTTCCCGTATCGCCTCCAGCGCACTTCGGGCGGCGTCGGTGAAGTAGCGCCAGATTATGGTCCCGAAACAGACGTAGATTCGCTGCTTGTCGGCCGCGTCCTCGCCAAAGCGGGATATGGCGGAAGGCGCTCGGCTGATGATCTCCTCGGAGAGCGAGCCCACGAAAGCGATAGGCTGGAAGGGTCCGCGCCGGTCCTCAGGCAGGTACTGGGGCGGCTCGCAATACAGATTCAGATCACTGCTCGTTCCCGTAACGTACGAGAACGGCGACGCATCCGGCATGCCGTATTTTTCACGCAGCTTCCTCACGGCTCGCCAACAATCCTCCGAGATCCTGATGCGGGGATAGTGGCGCAGGGCCGCCCATGCAGTTTCAGGCGGAAAGTTATGACCTGCGCAAATGTTCACTCGCGGAACCCCTAGATGGTTGGCGACGACTACTGCGATGACTGCGAAGGTGTCGTGCAAAACCACGGATGGCTTCAGTGCTGCCGCCTCAGCCGCAATCTGTTCGGCGAAGCGGCCGGCAAAACTCACATTTTGGCAGCCAGTCGGCGCCGAGAGGGGATCAACCTCAGCGAGCGGACGGCCTCGAAACAGATCGATAAACAAACCGCCGGCGTTCTCGATTTCTGCCTGGTAAGCCGGCATGGTGAACACGTGGGTGCGAAGACCGGCGCGTGTGAGTCCCGAAAGGATGGGCAGGAGGCGCTTGATGTGGCCGTACTCCACCATGGCGAAAACAACCGCCGAAGTTCCCGGCCTCATACTGATTCCTCCGCAGCCAGAGCGCGCAGGCAGATAACCGACAGGCCGGCTTCTTCGGGATTGTGGTGCAGGCGGAATTCCGCAGTTCGGGCTGCCGCTACAATTTTCCAGAAATGAAGAGAATCCAGCGGATTGGGAAACGGCATCTGGGAACCATAGGCGCGGCAGAAACAATCCCATTCTGGCGCGGCAAGCGCCCAACGATGCCAGGTGCGTGCAAGGTCATAGCCGAATGCATCCAGGCGCATGCGGTCGTTGTCCACTACACAAAGCCGCCCCGTTCGATCGATCACCATATTCTCGCCGCAGAAGTCAAGGTGCGTGAGGCCGTAGGCGGGCTGAACCGGGTACGATTGCTCCAGGGCACGCTCGAGCCGCGCGGCTTCTTCTTCCCCAAGCGCGCCCGTCGCCACCAGACGCCGCAGGATCTCTTGCACGAATACACGGTGATCGGCAGGGGAGTACGCTTCGGGCAGCAACCCTGGCCCGAGTTTGGAGCGGGCATGCAACTCGCCCAGAAGGGCTCCCGCTGTTGCCAGGTAGTGAGGCGCAGGCACGTCGGGCAGCGGGTCACCGTCGATCCAGGCTTCGATTAGTACCCGCCCGTGCTGCAAGATGACGGGCGCGAAAGCCTCCGGCAACTCGCTCCTGAATGCAGCGAGTTGCCGGGCTGTCACTTCATCTTCCAGGCGCCGCGCTTTGACTGTACCTCCGGCGTGGTCGATGCGGTAGGTGCAGCGCCCGGAACCTGCTGAACGGAGTTTTGAGATTGGAACGTAGGACCGGAGTCGTATGCCGGCATGCTCCAAGGCTGCCAGTATTTCCGGTTCGAGCGCCGGATTCATCGCCGCGTCACTCCGTCGTCCATCGGCAGAGCCTTCAGCCAGTCATCGGAGCTTTCGCTATACGCGCGCTTGCCCAGCAGGCAACGGATCATCGGCACCGTAGCCGCTAAATGGCCCACGAGGAAATCCCGCCCGTTGGCGCCCGGGAGCGCTCCGGTGATTCTCTGGAAGATAGCACCGGCGCCGGGAGCCAAAGCGCTGCCATAGATGTTACCGCGCAGGCGTGCCACGGCTTCGGTCGGATCCATGGAGCTAAGCGACCAGCCCGTTGCCGTGGGAGAAATCTCAGGGAAGAGGATCGCGCCAACCGGCGCCGCCGGCTCGAGGCGCGAGTTCAACTGCCTTGCGAGCTGTGCAAGGGAGAGGACCAGAGGTGCTTCGATGCTTGCGCGTGCAAAATCCGCCGGCGCCAACTCCCCTTTGTAAAGCAGGACAGCGCGCCTGGGGAGCCTGTGGCCTAGAGCGGGAAATGCCTGTTCCGTCTCAGCGCGCACAGAAACTACGGTCGGCACACCGCGCGCCTCGAGCTGTGCGTCGACGATGACGCGGTCATTGGCCATCAGGGCCGTGTGGGGAGAGGTCAACGCGTGCGCCAGCAGCGTCGTCTTGCCGGCATTCTTGTCTCCAGCCAGCAGAATCGCGCGCCCGCGGAATACAAACGCGGCGGCATGCAGGTCGAGCGTCTTCCCCTGCGAGAGCGTGTGCAGCATGGCCAATTCCCGCACCACTCGCATCAGCCCGATGCGCGCCTGCCGATCCTGCGGACGGGAGATGACCTCGGCCCGGTCGCGCTGAACCTGATAGTAACAGCCGAATTCTTTGTCCGCGGCGACGATAGTTCCATCGGGCTCGATCCAGCCGGGGCACGAAACCAGCCTCCTGTCGAGCCTGAAACACGGTAACTGATGCGGATGGCGCTCTGCCTCAACACGGGCTAGAGCTAAGAACCGCTCTTCAGAGCTTGTCAAACCGACCTTCAGGGCAGTCCCGTCCGGCGCTTCGGTTAAGAACCAAGGCGACAGGAACTCCCCCAGCCAACGCGCCGCTTCGGGATCGTCAACACAAACCTCCGTCGTGGCTGTCCGGAACCGATACGTTGTCTGGCTGCTCGAAATCTCGGCCTGTGGGGCTGGCGCCCATTCCGCTCTGCCGGGATTAATATTCGACCTCGCTCCGCAACCGCCTCAAAAAGGGCGTTGTGGTGACTTAAAGACGCGGCGCTAATATTATTCCAATCTCTGCGCAGAGTACATGGTTTTAATGAAGGGAACCCCAACGGAGGCGGTCTGCACTGCCTTCACAAAATGAGCGGCTTAGAAAAACCCGTTCTGCTGCCCACGCACCGATTTTGCTACGACTACGCCATAAGTTTGGGTACACGGCACACAGGCTGGATTCGCACCCATGAACTGGAAGAGCCAGCCTTGTACGGAAACAACATTATTCACGGCTAGTCCGGAGAAGCTGTCCGGACTGAGTCCGTCGTAGCTTGTCTGCGACGTGGCATAGACGGCTAGGTCGATGGGATTCAGGGGAGACATCGGTTTGTTTAGAAACGGCATGAAGTAATTTGCCATTGGCGAGATATAGAAGCTGGAGCTCGAGGCTTCCACGCCCGCTATCTGGCCTGTGAACTGACTGGGTTCCAAGGCGATGCTATTGGCGGTGAATGTAAGGGTGGGCAGGCCCCAACTAGCCCCTGAGCCGGGCGATGTGGTCACGGATCCTTGGGCGCTGACCGTTACCTGCTGGCCGGCGAGCAGGCTGCCGGCGTTGGTGAAGGTTCCCATAATCGGCGCGGACGGAATTGTGAAGTCCCCCGAATCCACCGAGTAGGTAACACCCTCTGACGGCACTGTCACCGTGGCCAAAACGCCCGCGGGCTCCAACACGCGCGTGACGGCGGGGGGCGGGCTCTGCAAGATCAGATTCATGGTCGCGGTGCCGCCTGCCGTGTTGACGCTGACGATGGTGCCTTCGTAAAACTCCTGGTTCGGGCCTTCTATGTAGTCAACCTCGGACGCGAGCAGGCTTCCATCGGGTTGCAGGCTCACTCGCACCTTAAGGACGTCCCCAACGATGATGCACCCCAAACCTTGGCAGGCTATGTTGCACAATCCACCGCAAATAGCAGTAGGTGGGAAATTGTAGGTGGTGCTGTTGTTGACATCGATGGTGAGCGTTCGACCCCACGGCGTCTGAAGCGTGAATTGGTTCGTACCCACACTCATGACCGTTCCGAGCAACCTGCCCAGCCCTGAGCTCGGGTGCCCGGCCGGAAACGACGGCAACTGCGAAACGCTGACACCGTTCGTAGCGGCCAGGTTTACTGACAGATCGGATTGAATGATCTTGTTGAGGTGAATGTCAAGCTGCAAGGCTACGGGCGTGTTCGGGGTCACAGTAAGGGGAAGAGGCGCCGAAGAAAAAGTCAGCGTCAAGGGTGTGGTTGTAGGCGTGAGCTGGCAGGCGCTGTTGTTCGCGCAGGTGCCAATTGCCGCCCCCGTGCCGTTATAGATCGTGAGTTGAGGGTTAGCGAAGGTCAGCGTGAGACTGGTGTAGGTTCCCGCGTTCACGTTCGTGCTGCCCAGAAAGGCCGAGTCCGCCTGAAGCTGAGTCACGTTGACGGGGACGGGATTGGCGCTGCTCAACAGCGAGATGTTTCCCGGCTGGAAGGAAGCGCTCGTGATGCTCAATTGGAAAAACAGAACTACCACGCCGGCGGGAGGGTCGTCTGTGACTGTGAGTCCGACCGGGACCAGACCGGCCGGTGTCACAATCGGAACCGGAGCCTGGCTGCCACATCCCGTCATGAAAAGAAGCAGGCTGGCCGCGAATAAGGCCTGAATCGCTTTGCGCATCTTTGCCTCCTTCGTGCGGTCGAGGTCCGGAGATATGCTTGGAATAGTCAAATCGGTAGATGCACTGCCATTATAGGAGGTTTTCTCGACAATAATCCGGGCGAAGGCACTTCAATGATTATTCGTTAGTTAATGGTTTTCTGCCACTTGTGCGAGCCACGAAACGCAACAGGGCAGGAGTAATCGGAAGGCGTGAACCAGCTTTCGCGCTCGGATCGCGGGGCTGGAATCGACGCAGCGGGGATCTCAGCCGGGGGTAGCGTCCTAACCTGATTCCGTACCTTCAAATCAGGACTTCACTGGAGTTGGCTCAGCAGGCCATTTGCATCTGTCAGCAAGAGTTGAGGTGCGGCTCCGGAGATATGTTTTCCCGTCTGGGCGTTGACCTCGTTGATAAAAGCCTTCAAAAGGTCCTCGGCCGCTTTCTTGTCGCCTCCGGCGGCGGCCCTGGAAGCAGCAGCGATTTGGTTTGAAAGCATCTTCGCCATTCCCTTGCCATCGATCAGGTCCAGGACCAACATGTACCTGATGTCCTCGAGTGTGCCCTCAAACGTCGTGACTCTCGTCGCGGTTCCAGATGGCTCGGGTGCCGGAGAGAATTCAAGTTGGTCCGTGGATGTTGCGTCGCCCAGACTGGGCAGCCCAACAGGTTCGGGTGTAGGTCCGCCTGAGGCTTCGAGGTTGTCCAGCTCAGTGACAGCTTCGCCGCCCTTTACAGGCAGCGTTTGGGAAGGCGGGTCAGCCGTCACGCCAACAGGGGCTGAGGTCTCCTCTCTGTGGGAGCCCTCCCCCTCACTTTCAATGCGGGCTGAAGGGACTTCATCCGCCGCCATCTTTTCTGTCTGGCCAATTTCTTCTTTTGGCTCCGTCGCAATCGCCGGTTGGCTGACACAAACGGGGACTTGCGTTGTAGGTGGGGCGGATGTGGACATGATGAGCTTTCCCCGAGAGGCGGCAACCCCCATCGGCTTGCCCAACGAATGGCTCACGAGGTTTTGCAGGCGTTCCCACTCCTCGTCGTCCAGCGTGTCGTGAAAGCTGACGAATTTCACTAGCTCCGAGAAAACGTGCTGCCCCCGAGCGAGGGCCTCAGCCTCCGGATGTATACTCGGCCACGCTGTTTCGGCGATGCTGTCGCGCATTTCTCGCGCTTTTTCCTGGCATTGAAATAGAGGGGCAAACTCGATGCCGTCTACATGGGCGATCGTGAGGACCTTTTCCAAAACGGCGCATGCTACTTGCTGGTTGTTCCGGTGTGAAGTTTGCTTTTCGATCGTATCCGACACAGACTTCATGAATGACCGAAGGTCCTTGATCGAGCCAAGCTCTGATGTCGGAGGAACTCCGGCAACTGACTCCGAGAGCTTGAGCACGACCCTCTTGATTTCTTCAAGCCGTTCCGCAGAATTCTCGAGCTCCCGAAGGATCTCTTGAGGCACGGGGCGTCCCGCGCTCTCCATTAGTTCACCGGCCTCTCGAAGGCGTTGAGCCAGGGCCTTGAAGTTCATTTCCAGGTCATTTAATCGGTTGATAAGAACTTCGGAAAACGGTTCCATGATTCCCTCTCGCAGCATTTTCTTCAGTCAGATGGCAGGGATATGTGACGTAACCTTTGAGTGAATTGCAGCGGAGATTGACGGCGCTACGTTCTGTGCCCGAATCGCTTCAGTCATTACGCTCGAACGATCCCGCCTCGGACTGCGCGGCTGCTCCCACAATGGCCACGGTCAGTAGTATCCCCGTTACGTCCTCAGCACGGGGGCTACGTCCGTGTCCCATCACCCCATCCTCCAACGGGGCTACGATAGACGATAGTCGCGCTAAAACTCCCCATGCTGCAACAGTACCAAAGTCCTGATTGCCTCAAGCGGAGCCGTCCAGGGATCCGTGTTCACTTAATTCTGGGACGGGAGCAAATTAGAACCCTACGCATTTTTCGGTAGTGGTACAGTCTGATGTAGAGGCGGCTTTACGCCGCCATTTGGCGAGCTAAACTCGCCGCTACAGCATCAAACTGTAGCACCAGTTTGTCGAGTCTGCTTGCACTGAAAAGATTCTCTCTTGAATCTGGAATCTTGAATTTCGACTTGCGGCTCCGCCGCGCTGTACCACTACCCATTTTTCGCTTGACAAGCCCATGGAGTAGTGATAGCCTATTATTGTGGTCCTGATGTAGACAGATTGTCGTAGGCGGCTGCCGGGGCTGCCGAACCGCAGAAGAGAGCCGGACGGCCTTGGCGACGGAAGGAAGTGGGAATTGAAGAAAAACACAAAAACAGTGGAAACGAAGCTAAGAAGTGGCTGAAAACAAAGGACATCACTTTTTTGAATGCTGCAAATTGAGCGCATTTTGCGCGCCAATTAGCACCAATCGGAGTCTGGAAGGAGCAAAAAGGGCGGCTTTTTCGAAAACGAAGCTAAGGCTTCCGAGCCCAATAGCGAAGCCGGTCGAGTGACATAAAGTCGGCTACAGAGCAATACTGTGGAAGGCTCTAAAACCACAGGCGGTGGTACTCGGTCGGGCGCAAGCGCGCCACGCAACCACCCCCGGCCCCTCCTTAACCAAGGAGGGGAGTGGCTTTGCTGACGGCTGAGAGCTGATTTTTAACGAACGAGCCGGGAATCTCTATGAAAACAAAGGAACGGCCGTCAATTCGACCACCTCTGAGCCCTCCTCATCAAAGGCGGGAACTGCTGCCGCGCGGGTGTAGCTACAAGGGTTCCCAGGGCGCGGTTTGACTGTGAGCCTGGGGCAACCTACAATAACCATGGCGAGGTATCATGGCTGACCCGTTTCTTTCGATTACCGAGCCTCCTCCGCCGTCCCGGCCTACTCCTCCGCAGGTGAGCAGCCGGAAGGTATTCGGGCAATTTGTGTTTCTGATTCTCGTGCTCCTCTCCGCCGGGGTGGGGGCGTTGGCTGGGCTGGTCTTTGTCTACTCCTCCGACCTGCCACAGATTCGCGAATTGGAAGACTACCGGCCGGACGTGATGACCGACCTTTACGCGGACGACGGCACGGTCATCGGAAGCTTCGCCCTGGAACGGCGCGTCATTGTGACCTACAACGAGATTCCGCCGGTGCTTCGAGACGCAGTCATCTCCATCGAGGACCGCCACTTTGAGAGCCACTGGGGCATCGATGTGCTGCGTATCGTGCGCGCCGCGGTCACGGACTTCGCCGAGTGGCGCCGGGCTCAGGGCGCTAGCACCCTCACCCAGCAGCTCAGCAAGAAGCTGTTCCTGACGCCCGAGAAGAGCTTCCGGCGCAAAATCCAGGAAGCCTTGATGGCCATCCAGATCGAGCGCTACTTCACCAAGTCGCAGATCTTCACCATGTACGCAAACCAAGTGGATCTGGGGCATGGGAATTTCGGTTACGAAGCCGCCGCGCAATTCTTCTTCGGCAAGCACATCGGGCAGTTGAGCCTGCCGGAGGCCGCAGTACTGGCGGGGATTCCGAAGTCGCCTACCGCCTACTCGCCCCTCTCTCACCCCGAAGCCGCTCGCCGGCGGCGCAACCAGGTCCTGCTGGCGATGCTGGAGAATGGGAAGATCTCCCACGAGGAATACCGCGCTGCCGTCACTACCCCGCTCGGCCTGAATATCCAGAAATGGAACTACACGGTGGCTCCTTACTTTGTGGAAGAGGTGCGCCAGTTCCTCGAGAAGAAGTATGGGCCGGAGGCGGTGGACGAACGCGGGCTGCGCGTTTATACGACGCTCGACCCCAAGGTACAGAAGCTCGCTCAAGAAGCCCTGCAACAAGGCCTGCGCGACGACGACAAGCGCCGGGGCTGGCGCGGCCCGGAGAAGAACATCCTCAAAAACCATGTCACCCTTGCGGACGGCCCGCCTGCCACGCTCGAAACCTACACGGACAGCGACTGGAAGCAGGCCTTCCAGCCGGGTGATCTGGTGCACGGGTTGGTGATGCAGGTCGGCGAAGATCATGCCGCCGTGCGGTTTGGCGACTACGCGGCACACGTCACCGCTCCCGATTTCGCCTGGACCAGGAAGACCCTGGCAACGGAGCTTTTTTCTGCCGGCGACGTCGACCTGTTTCAAATCAAGGAAATCAAGGGAACGAAGCTTGCTGCCACGCTGGACCAGCACCCCACCGTCCAGGGGGCCATCCTGGTGATTGACAATGCCACCGGCGCCATCAAGGCTATGGTAGGAGGCTACGACTGGAACGAAAGCAAATACAATCGGGCCACCCAGGCGGAACGGCAGGTGGGGTCTTCTTTCAAGGTCTACGTTTACTCGCAGGCGACGCTCGATGGCATGTCGCCCTTCGACTCGATTGTCGATGCCCCAATCGGCTACAGCACTTCCTCCGGCTGGTGGGCCCCGCACAACTATGATGAAAAATACGAAGGGACCATCACCCTGCTGCACGCGCTGGCGGAATCGCGCAACGTTCCGGCCGTTAAACTGCTGGCAAAAGTAGGCGTGGACAGCGTCATCCGATTGTGCCGCAAGTTCGGCATCACTTCACGGCTGGTTCCAAACCTGCCGCTGGCGCTTGGCGCCTCGGACCTGACCCTGCTCGAGCACACGTCCGCCTTCACCACTTTCCCCAACGACGGCGTCCACATCACCCCGCGCACCGTCTACCGCGTCACCAACTATGACGGGCGGGTAATCGACGACTTTCAGCCGGAGGTCACCGACGTCCTTCCCGCTTCCGGTGCGCGCATCATGGTTTCGATGCTGCGGGAGGTCTTCAACTCGGGAACCGCCGTGCATGCCAAGCCGCTGGCTCAGAAATACCCCATGGCGGGCAAGACCGGCACCACCAACGATTTCTCCGACGCCTGGTTTCTCGGTTTTACGCCCTCCATCACCTGCGGCGTCTACGTAGGATTTGATGATCACCAGACCCTGGGAGATAAGGAAGAAGGGGCGCGCGTGGCGCTGCCCATCTGGATGCAGTTCATGGGCGAGTACCTGAAAGGCCGGCCCGTCGAGGAGTTCCCGCACTCGCCGCTGCTTACCAGTCCGGATCAGGTGAAGCAAATCCTCGCCAGCGCCGGGCCGGAGATCCTGCTCGGCGGTAAGCCTTCAGATGTAGCCCAGGCTGGTGCTCAGGCTTCGTCGGGACCGGCCCGGGCGGCCGCCGGCGCTCCGCCGGCAAGCGCCGCTGCACCTGCTGCCACACAGTCTCCGTCAACCTCTTCGGTTCATGCTCCCGCGGCGCCGCAGCCGTCCTCCCTGCCCGCCGCCGGAAGAACGGCAACGCCCATCAAAGTGAAAACCAAAACCGCGCCCGAGCCTGCGCCCGCAAAGGCGCCATCCTCCTCAGGCGGCGTCAAGTCCCAGCCCGCTCCTGGTGGCGGTGCGTCACGGGGCTCGCATTCTGCTGCGCCTTGAGTTCTGGTTCTACAATCGCGGTTCGCGTGGTCAGCCCGGCGCTCGTTGAAAAGCCCACGTCGGCTCCCCCCACCCGGGATACCCGAATCATAGCCGGCCAAGGCGCGATCGAAAATGGTCCCAACCGCCCGGCCCCAGAGTTTGGACCTTTCCTTCGGGCGTGACCAGGTCGACGCCGCTTCCAGCTTCAACCTCTCCGATTGGGTAAAGGCGCTGTCCTTGGAATCCTGCAGGAAGGCGTGAAGCGGCTCGTTGGGGAACCGTGAAAAGCAGTTGGTAATCTTCGCCCCCGTGAAGCGCCAATTGGAGTGAATCCGCGGCCTCGGGTAGGGCAGGGCCGGGAACCTTCACAGCCCAGATTCGCGCGCCCACTGCGCTTGCGGTGCAGAGACGGTCGAGGTCCGTCGACAGTCCGTCGCTCAAATCCATCAGCGCGGAAGCCAAGCCGCGCGAGGAGAGAAACCGTCCCAGGGCACACTGAGGCTCTGGGTAGAGGTGAGCCTGCACGGCTTTCCTGGCAGTTGGCGCGGGCACTCTGGCCCATGCCGGGCGGTACAATCCCGCCGCCTTGGGCGCGGGCGGGGGCGCCTTCGGCAATCTGCTCCGAAGCACTCGCAGGCCGAGTGCTGAGTACCCCAGTTGGCCACTTACGAAAATCAGGTCCCCGGCGTGAGCGCCCGAACGCCGCAGCGCCTTCCCTCGCGGCACCTCGCCCGCCACGAGCACGTCAATGAACGTCCCGCCCGGAACCACGGCGGTGTCACCTCCGACCAACCGAACGCCGAGACGGCGCGCCAAAGCCTGTAATCCACCGTAGAACCTGGAAATCCATTGCTGCCCTGTTTGTTCCGTAAGAGCCAACGATACCAGGGCATAGCGCGGAACCCCGCCCATCGCAGCCACGTCGCTCAGGGAGCGGGCGAGGGCACGGTGACCCACGGCCTGCGGCGGGTGGAATTCTCGGGTAAAATGAACATTCTCGATCGACATATCGGTCGTCAGGATAAGTTCGCAGTCGCGCCTCACATCCACGAGCGCAGCATCATCGCCAATCCCGAGTTTTACGCCTCTTTTCAGTCTCGTAGGCCCGGTGCGCCCCCTTTCGCTGGAGACCGCGAATTCCTGAAGCCACTGCACGAACTGGTTTTCAGTTTTGAACATGAGTACTTTCCGCTATGCTCTCCGCACCCTCGGCGTAACCCGTCGCTCTGCCTGTCATGACGAGTTGATCAGCCGGCAAGCTCATAGAAATAATCTTAGTCCGGTCAGTCTAATTACGTGTTCTCTCCCGAAGACGCCGAGCAAGTCTAGATTGTACAGGGGCAAGCCAGGACTGATCGGGGCTAAATTAGAGCTTGACACGTTCGTTATCTTCACTTAACATTTCCCTCCGCCAGCCAGCAAGCGTTTTCTAATTGGTCCGATCCCGGGACCCTAGCCGCGCACCGCTAGGGAATTCATAGCACGAAATAATCTTCCGACGGGAGAATTTATAGATGCAGAAGAAGTTTTATGCCTTTCTTATTTTCCCCGGCGCTCATGGCAGGCTCCACAAGATTCAGTTGCCATTCTACATTATTCATATGGTGCTGGCTCTTAGCGCCGTCGGAATCATGACCGTCGCGGCACTGGCGAACAGTTATGCCAGAATGCTCCTCAAGGTCTCGAACTACAATAACGTTCGCAGCGAGCGGGAAACCTTAAAGACGCAGTACCGGACGCTGGAGAGTGCCGTAACCAGTACCAACGCGAAGCTGGACTCACTTCAATCGCTGGCGGCGGAAGTGGCGCTGACTTACGGTTTTGGCGACGAGCGCCGTCCGCGATTCCCTGCCGCGGTTCTTGCTCTGGCGACTCAAACCAATGCCACCGTGGACTCTAGTTTCCGCGCTTCTCTGTACGCATTTAACCTCATCCGCAGGGCTTCCCTCGACCCGGACGGTGGCGATTTGGGGCGGGGAATGTTCTCGAATCCTCTCATTGCCCGGACTACTGTGCCTTCCCTCTGGCCCGTGCGGGGGCAGATCACGGCGGGGTTTGGGCAACGTATGGACCCATTTAGTGGCGAGGGCGCGTTCCACGCCGGCGTAGACATCTCGGTTCCGTTCGGCACCCGGGTGGAGGCTGCGGCCGATGGAATCGTTCTGGAGGCTGGGCCGGAGTCAGGTTACGGGAACGAGATCCTGATCGACCACGGTTATGGGTTGACGACCAAGTATGGACACTTAAGCAGGATATTCGTCGTCGTCGGCCAAGTCCTCAAACGCGGGCAGGTCATCGGCGCGGTGGGATTGACCGGCAAGACTACAGGACCACATCTCCATTACGAGGTACACGTCAAAGATACCCCGGTGAACCCAACAAGGTACCTGCACGGCTAATCCAGGCCAGGAAAATTTTCCTTGCAATTCAGAGTCCGCTCGGGTACAATTGTTAGGTTTGCGCGGCTGGCGTAGCTCAGCCGGTAGAGCATCTGATTTGTAATCAGAGGGTCGGGGGTTCGAATCCCTTCGCCAGCTCCAGCTTGAGCGCGCAGAGCCACGACAATAACCGGCGGGCGGTGGTCGAAGTTTCGGGAGCGGTTTTATCAAATCTGGAAAATACTCAGCCTTGCGCGGGAACCGGGGTGTGCCCGCGTCCAACCGCAGACACGAACTACTTGGCTCAAACTGACTGGACCCGAACACGGAGCGAAGGGGCGTGATTGTCCTTGCCGGTGCGCGCGGAAGCGAGTTGCGGACAGGTGGCTGAGTGGTCAAAAGCAGCAGACTGTAAATCTGCCGACCCATGCGGTCTACGGAGGTTCGAACCCTCCCCTGTCCACCACAAGAGCCGAAATTCGAAGATCGAAACTCGAAAATTGGGCGAGTTTCGGTTTTCGAATTTCGACTTTCGGTTTTTCTCCGTGCGCTTCGCGCGTGGGTGCGGGAGTAACTCAATGGTAGAGTCACAGCCTTCCAA
>Ga0326728_10019029_pt1 | contig 13407 bp, 14 predicted proteins | sample MB3enrmetagenome_FD_207602 | JGI IMG/M metagenome (GOLD analysis project Ga0326728, IMG submission 207602) | Lab enriched peat soil microbial communities from McLean, Ithaca, NY, United States - MB31MN | ecosystem: Environmental > Terrestrial > Soil > Wetlands > Peat | place: USA: New York... | reverse complement strand
CATGATATCCGAGGGCCCGACCGTGGTGAAGCCCGAGATACGCGGCCTTAATTCCGAAGACATAGTGGTGGTTCAGGACGGCGTGCGCAGCGAGTCGCTCCAGTGGGGCAGCGAGCACGCGCCGGAGGTGGACAGCCTTTCCGCCAGCCGCATCGAAGTGCTGCGCGGTCCCAACAGCCTTATGTACGGCTCGGACGCGCTGGGCGGCGTCATCTCGATAAACCATCCGGACCTGCCAAACGCCAAAATGGGCGACAGCCCTCTTTCCGGCAGCATAGTGGCGGACGCGCATTCGGTGAACCAGTCGATAGGCGAGTCCGTTATGCTCCAGGGCGCGCAGAACGACTGGGGCTGGAGAGCCAATATCAGCCAGCGCCAGTCCGGCAACTACAACAACCCGCTGCAGGGCGAAGTGCCGAACACCGGCGAAAACGAACTCAGCGGCGACGGCGCCGCCGGCGTGCGCGAGGACTGGGGCGCGCTCTCGTTCGACTTCGGGCATTTTTACAAGCGCGTCGAACTCCAGAACCCTTCCAACCCGTGGCCCGCCACGATGGACGACGACGAGTATCAGGTGCTAAACCACGACCACGGAGTGATAAAAGCCACGTACAACACCGACCTGCACGGCGTGGAGACGCTAGACAGCACCATGGGCTACGACCGCGCCGACCGCAGCGAGTACGACCACCAGAGCGACCAGAATGCCGACGGCGACCTGGTCAACGACAGCACCACCACGCCGCATCTGCACTGGCTGGAAACAAGCTACACCGAGGAGCTAAAGGCGCATCTGGACCCCATGGGCGCATTCCAGGGAACTCTGGGCCTTTCAGGCCTGCTGCGCGACGAGCAGGCCATGGGCGTGACGCATCTGACGCCCTCCTACCACGAAAACAACCTGGGCGAGTACCTGTTCGAGGAGGCGTCCTCCGGCAAACTGGACGTTTCCTTCGGCGCGCGCGCCGACCAGAGCCATTATCAGGTCGCGCAGGACGACATGATAGGCATAGACCCAGACATAAACCTCAACGACCCGCACCCGGTGGCCGCGCAGACGCTAAACTACAGCGCGGTCAGCGGCGCGCTGGGCGGAGTGTACCATGTAAGCGAGCCGTTCGCCGTCGCGGTCAACATCGGACGTGGATTCCGCAACCCGACGCCTTTCGAGCTGTTCGCCTACGGCGAGCACGAGGGCACGCACCAGTTCCTGATAGGCAACCCCGGCCTGTCGCCGGAAACGTCGTTAAACACCGACCTGTCGCTGCGCTGGTCTTCGGACAAGGTGAAAGGCGAGGGCGGGGTGTTCCGCAACAGCATACACGACTACATATACTCCACCTACACCGACCTGCCGGACCCGTCGGGACAGGGATTGCCGGTCGTGCAATCGGCGCAGACGGACGCGACGCTGTGGGGCGCGGACTACGTGGTCACCTACGCGCCGGAAAAATGGCTTACGCTAAAAAGCGTGGGCAACCTGGTGCGAGGGGAAAACACCTCCAGCGACTCCACGCTGCCCAGCCATTGGCTGCCGCACGTGCCGGCGGACAACGTGCTCTTCGGCGCTCGGGTGCAGCAAAAACGCATGGGCGCGTTGTATAATCCATATATCGGCGCGGACGTCAAATTCACCGCCGCGCAGAACCGCGTAGGCCCCGAGGAAATACCCTCGTCGGCCTATACGCTAGTCAACCTCAAGCTGGGCGCGGAACTGCCCGCGTTCAACGAGCGCCTGTCCATCGACGCCGGAGTTGACAACCTCTTCAACAAGGGGTATATAGACTTCAACAGCATCCTCAAGGAGTACGGCATAGAAGATCCCGGCCGCAACATCCACGTGAGGGTGTCCGTTCCTTTGGGCAGCTAGGAACAAAGGTTCCCCGCGCCGGGCGCAAACCCGGCGCGCGGGACACTATTTAAGGAGAACTTATGGAACATCTCGGATTTCTCAAAAACATCGCCTTCGCCGGAGGCGACTGGGTAATTTACATCCTGTTTTTCTTTTCGGTTCTGGCAGTGTCAGTTATAATAGAACGTATAATAATAGTGAACCGCACCTCCAATTACCAGGAAAAAATCCTGCCCGAGCTGACAAAAAAACTCGAGGAAGGCCCGGAGGAAGCGCTCAAGGCGCTAAAGCGCGACTCGCTGCTTTACCGCGTCGCGCGCGAGCTGGCGGACTGCGCCGCCGACGGCGCGGGGCCGCAGGCGATGGAACGCCATCTCGACACGCGCCTGGCCGTGGAGCGGCGCAATCTGGAAAAGCGCACGCTGATACTGGGCACGCTCGGCAACAACGCGCCTTTCGTGGGCCTACTGGGCACGGTGCTGGGCGTCATACGCGCGTTCCACGATCTGGGCGCGACGGCGGGGCAAGGGCCGGAAGTGGTCATGGAGGGCATATCGCAGGCGCTTATAGCGACGGCGGTGGGCATTTTCGTGGCGCTGCCGTGCGTGGCGTCTTTTAACTTCCTCAAAAAGCGCATAAAGGACATCATCATAGACGCGGACCGCTTCGGCCACCAGTTCATCTCGGTGCTGGACGCGGAAAACAAGAAGGCGGGAGCGCCAAGATGAGCTCGGTGGCGGAGCAGGACGACGAGGAAATGATAAGCGGCATCAACATCACTCCGATGGTGGACATCACGCTGGTGCTGCTGATAATATTCATGGCCACCGCGCACATGATAATGCACCGCGCGATGAACCTGTCGCTGCCCAAAGTGACCAATTCCGACGAAGCGCCCACGCGCACGATACAGATAACGCTGCTTGCCGACAAGAGCCTCAAACTAAACGGCGCAATCACCACGCAGCAGGACCTGGGATATAACCTCGGCCAGATGTCGCGGCTGGACCCGTCGCTTAAGGTGACGATAATGGCGGACTCGCGCGTGGACTGGGGCGACGTGGCCTCCGTGCTCGACATCGCGCGCGGCGCGGGCATAACCCATATCGCCACCGAAGTGGAGCGCAAAACCGGTTCCAAACCATGAAATCGCTTCTAAAAGCCGCTTTCAAAGAGGAGAACCTTTTCCGCGAGGCGGCGGCCGCCTCGATAATACTGCACCTGGCGCTGGTGCGCGCGGGGACGATGTCGCTCAACCGCCCGCAGCCGCATCAGGTGGAAATAGACATAACCGGAATGATCCGCCCGGCGGCGGAGGCCGCGCCGCAAAAACCGGCCCCGTCCGTCCCCAAACCGGCGACGCCGCCCGCGCCGCCCAAGGAATGGACCAAATCCAGCGACAACAAAAAAGTCGAGCCCGCGCCTATACCGGTAAAGCCGGTAACGCCGCCGCCCGAAACCCCGCCCTCCGAGATACCGATAGGATCGGGCGAGGGCGGTGAACGCTTCCTGTCCGCGCTGCCGCAGCTTTTGAACATGTCCGAGCTGAGCGCGATGTTGCAGAAGTTCTATCCGGAAGACGCGCGCGAGGACGCAAGAGAAGCCACCGTGGTGCTCGACATCCATATCGGCACCGACGGCAAGGTGAACGCGGTGGACATCGTGCAGTCCGCGGACACGGAATTCAATTCCGCGGCGCAGCGGGTAATCCGGCTTTTGCGCTTCAAACCGGCCTACGCCGGCGGCAAACCGGTGGCGGTCAAAATGCGTCAGGCCATACAGTTCAAACTGGAACACTAAGCCGTGCCCGCTGCCCGCGTTGCTTAGACGCGACACTGACATGGCTCACGCATGTAATTTCCGCTCTCATAATAACTTTTGCCGCAAGCTGATAGAGGAGACTTCATGACGGCTTTGGAATTGTCAAAACTTAAAAAGTATTACAAAGCCCCGGACGGGCACAGGCACTGCGTCATAAATATCGCCGGGTTCAGCCTAGACCGGGGGGAGCATGTGGCGCTCGAAGGCGCAAGCGGCAGCGGCAAGACCACGCTGCTCAACCTGATAGCCGGGATAGTAAGTCCCGACAGCGGCAGCATCCGCGTGGGCGACACGGATATGGCCGCGCTCGGCGAGACGCGGCGGGACCATGTGCGCGCCTCCTCCATAGGCTACATCCACCAGACCTTCAATCTGCTGCAAGGGTTAAGCGCATTGGAAAACGTGCTTATGGCCATGTCCTTCGGCAAAGGCGCGGACGAAAAAGTCGCCGCATCGCTGCTGGAGCGCGTAGGTCTGGGCGGCAGAATGCATCATCGTCCGGCCCAGCTTTCCAGCGGGCAGCAGCAGCGCGTGGCCGTGGTGCGCGCGCTGGCGAACAGGCCCGGCCTCGTGCTGGCGGACGAAGTGACCAGCAGCCTCGACAGCAAACTTTCGATTGAAACCGTAACCCTTATCCGCGAGCTGTGCCGCGAAAACGGCGCGGCGCTGCTACTGGCCAGCCACGACCATACCGCGCTGAGCCGGTTCGAGCGCACGCTGCGCCTTGAAGATATCAATTCCCCGGCGGAGACCGCGCTATGAAAATGCTGCTGCTTTATGTGCGGCGCAGCCTGCGCCAGCATGCGCTGTCCACTATAGTCACTGCCGCGTCCGTGGCGCTGGCCAGCGGACTGCTGATGGGCGTGTTCGCGATAAAAGATCAGGCCCGGGCAGCATTCACCGCCGGGCATACCGGCTACGACGCCGTGCTGGGCGCGCGGGGCAGCCAGCTGCAACTGGTGCTAAACAGCATTTTCCATCTCGACACCTCGCCCGGCAATATCCCGTGGAAACTTTATACCGAAATACGCGACACTCCCGGCGTCACCGCCGCCGTGCCTTACGCCGTTGGCGACAACTATCGCGGATTCCGCATAGTGGGCACCACGCCGGAAGCGTTCAATGCGCCGGTGGGCCGGGGATTTAAACTGGCCGCTGGCGGCAAATGGTTCAATCCCGACGAGAAGGAAGCCGTGGTCGGCAGCTATGTGGCGCAAAAAACGGGACTCGCGGCCGGTTCCAGATTCAACCCGTATCACGGACTGGCCTACAATCCCGCCATGCGCCATCCGGATGAATATATCGTTACCGGCGTGCTGGAACCCACAAATACTCCCTGCGACCGTGTGGTATGGATACCCATAGACGGGATGTATCGCATGGCGGGGCATGTGCTGCGCGGCGCGGGGACAGAATTCATCCCGCAGCCCGGCCAGTCCATCCCGGACGAGGACAAGGAGGTCAGCGCCGTGATGCTGCGCCTCGCGTCGCCGGAAGCGGGTTTCATGCTGAACCAGATGGTCAACCGGCAGGGCAACGCCGCCACGCTGGCCTGGCCCATCGGCAAGGTGATGGAAGAGGTTTTTGACAAGTTCGGCTGGCTGGACCGGGTACTGGCGCTGATAGCCGTGATGACGGCGCTGGTGTCCTGCGCCTGCATACTGGCCGCGCTGTATAACACCATAAGCGAGCGGCGCAGGGAATTTGCGATACTCCGCGCTCTCGGCGCGCGCAAACGCGCGGTGCTGGGCGCGGTGCTTATGGAGTCTTCCGCCATTGCCGGGGTCGGGGCGGTGTGCGGCTATCCCGTATATGCCGCGCTGCTGTTTGCCGCGTCGCTGGTGATAAAAGCGCAGACAGGGGTTGAGCTGAACATTTTTTACTGGCATCCGGCTTTGCTGTGGACGCCGGCGGCGATGTTTTTCCTCGGCGGGCTGGCCGGGCTTGTCCCGGCGCTGAAAGCCTATGCGACGCCGGTGGCCGAGAATCTGGCCCCGCTTTCTTAAAAAGGAGAAATAAAATGGCAAAATACGCAAAACTTGTCGCCTTGCCTGTACTTGCGCTTATTCTTATGGCGGCAGCCTGCGCCAGAAAAGAACAGTCAAATGCGGCGGTTCCGCAAAAACCGCCGGTGCACGAACATCATGCGCCGCATGGCGGCGCGCTGGTGGAGATAGGCGAGGAATTCGCCCATATAGAACTGTTGTTCAATTCCGAGACGGGCAGCCTGACGGCGTTTTCACTGGACGGCGAGGCGGAAAATCCGGTGCGCCTTAAAACAAAGGAACTGGATTTGGATCTGCGCCTGCCGGACGGCACGGCGCTGCCGCTGGCGCTTTTGCCGCAGGCCAGCGCCCTGACGGGGGAAACAGTGGATGACACTTCGCGTTTCGTTGTTGTTTCAGACAGGTTGAAAGGTCTCGATTCGTTTACCGGAACAGTGCGCGAAGTGACCACAAAAGGCGTGCAGTTTAAAAATCTGCCGTTCAGTTATCCCGCCGCGCATGCGGAGGAAAAGAAATGAGGTGTCTGGCTAAAAAAACCGCAGCTCTTGTGGCTGCAATATTGCTGTCCGGCGCGGTGACATTGACTCATGCCGCGCCAGCCGCTGGGCCAGTTGCCGCGCCCCCGCCCGGCTATAAAGCCGTTACATTCGCGTTTCTGGCGAAATACGAGGTATCCAACGACAGGCAGTATATTTACAGCCTCTCCCTGCGCAAGCGCAATAAACCGCAGGCGCTCTACTTTAAAATCCCGCCCGCGATAAAAGCGCTGGACGGCACAAATGTGGAAATCACCGGCTACATGATGCCCATAGAGGACCCGGTAAAAGGCCAGTTGCACAAGTTCGTGGTGTTCCGCAATCCCATAACCTGCTGCTTCGGCTGCGCCAACATGATAAACGAATACATGACCGTCACGCTCAAAGGCGACGAGATGGTGAAATACACGCCGGACACGCCGATAACTGTGCGCGGCAAACTGTCGGTGGGCGGAGTGTTCGAGCAGGGCTACCTGCTGAGCATTTACCAGATGGCGGCGGATGCGGTGACACCGGCGCCGGGCGCGACATGGCGGTAACGCCGTTTATTCCGCGTAAACAAGGGAAGCGGCGGATAATGAAATATCTGACGCAAAAGAACATAGTCATCGGCGCAGCCATATGGCTGGCGGCGGCGTTGGCATGTAATCATATGTCCCCGGTAGTACTCTCCTCCGTACCCGCTGCGGCCTCCTCCGCGCCCGCCGGGACCGGCTACAAAACCGTTACCTTCGCGTTCCTGGCCAGCTACCCGGTATCCAACGACAAACAGTATGTTTACAGTCTGGAAAGACGCAAGGAACGCAAATGGCCCGACCTCTATTTCAAAATACCGCCCGGGATAACGGCGCTTAACGGCAGCAACGTGGAAATCACCGGTTATATGATGCCCATAGAGGACCCGATAAAAGGCCAACTGCACAAATTCGTTTTGTTCCGCAATCCCATCACCTGCTGCTTCGGCTGCGCCAACATGCTAAACGAATATATGACCGTCACCCTGAATGGCGGCGGGATGGTAAACTACACGCCCGACATGCCGGTGAGCGTGCGCGGCAGACTGTCGGTGGGCGCGATATTCGAACAAGGCTATCTGATGAGCATTTACCAACTGACGGCAGACTCGGTATCACAAACGCCCGGCGCTGCATGGAAATGATAATCGGACGTCTATGCCGCCTGTGACAAAAGTCATTATAAGGACGAAAACAATCCGCGAGAGCGCCGCATCCGTACGTTTTCCCGCCCCCGGGGAATTTTGACACGGGCGATAGTCCGGTCATCGTTTCAGACAAAAACATTTTGTAGTATTAAGTTAATGGAGCGGGCGAAACGTTTTTTTGCCGTGCTGATGCTGGTCTGCCTGGTCTCGCTGATAGGCGTGGAATCATTCCACAGCCATAATGGCGAGGCGTCGGACCAGTGCCAGTTATGCGCTATGAGCGCGCAGGCGGTGGCCCATACGGCCAACGCCGCGCCGCAGGTAATATCCGCGCCCGCGGCGGCATACCGGCCGGTTTTCGCGCTTCCGGGGAAATCGGCCGCGCCCATATTCTCCAGCTCCGGGCGCGACCCTCCGGTCCTTTAATCTTTCCAAAACTGTTCACACCGCGGCGTGGATTTATTCCAGCGCCGGAGCGCATATGATTATTGCGCACAGACAGGCATATCTTGCTTCGGAGAGATGATGAAATATATCCTTCTTTTTGCACTCACACTGGCCCCCGCTTATGCGGCGGCGCAGGACAATTCGGCGGACACGCAGCCGGCGGCAACCGACAGTTCCGCCGCTGCCGCCGCACCGGCAACGCCATCCGCCGCCGACGCGCAGGCTGCGAAGCTCGACGAACTGGAAAAGCGCGTCTACGCGCTGGAAACAGCCCCGGCTCCCGCCACGCAGGCGTCCTTCAACCCCGCGATGGGCGCGGCGCTCGACTTTGACGCGCAGCAGTCCAACGGGCGCGCGGCGTTCAACTTCCGCGCGGCGGAAGTAAACGTGGAGTCGCCGATAGATCCCTACGCCAAAGGCTGGGCGGTGCTGACCGGCGCGCCCAACGGCGTGACCATAGAGGAAGCGGGCGTGGAAACCACCTCGCTGCCGGACAATTTGACCGTGCGCGGCGGACGCATATTCGCATCCTTCGGACGGCTGGGCCATGTGCATGACCACGAGCTGCCGGTCGCGGACCGGCCCAATTCGCTGGAAAATTTCGTGGGCGGGGAATCGCAGTCGGACGGCGCGGAAGTCTCGTGGCTGCTGCCCACCGACGCATACGTAAACGCCACGTTCGGCGCGTACGACAAGATAGGAGAGGACAACACCCGCCTCGACCCGACGCAGCTCCATAAACCCGGCGACATGACCTATCTGGGCCGCATGTCCACCTATCGCGACCTTACCGACAACGCCAGCGTGGAAGTGGGCGGCTCCTTCGCGTGGACGCCCGAGATGAACCTGGACGACGACAACGGCAACACGCTCACCACCACGGACACCGGCCGCCGTCTGGCCGGCATAGACGTGACCTACCGCTACCAGCCGCCGAGCGGCGGCCTTAACCACGGACTGCTGTGGGGCAGCGAACTGTTCTACAACAGCGAGCGCCGCGTGATGGCGGACGACGCCTCCACCTCCCGCGTGGACGCCTACGCCGGATATTCCTATATCCAGATGAAGTTCGGGCCGGTCTGGTACGGCGGCGTGATGGCCGACATAACCGAAGACCTCACCAACAATAACAAGGTGACGCAGACCTACTCGGCTTTCCTGAGCCACGACATAAGCGAATTCCAGCGGCTGCGCGGCATCTACTCGATAGCGCACGCCAACGACGGTTCCAACAACGTCAATTCGTTCGAAATACAGTGGACCGCCGTTATGGGACACCATGTGCACGGATTCAAGGACCGGTAAACCCCGGCGACAAGGAGACCAATAAATGAACATTACAAAACTGATAACGCTTCCCGTATTCCTCGCGGCCTGCGCCGCCTGCGCAACGGCAGCGCCGGGGGTCCCGGCGGCCTCGCCGCTTAAAATAGTAGCCACCACGCCCGAACTGGCCGACATCACGCGCAACATCGGCGGCAAGCTGGTCAGCGTGGACAATATCGCGCGCGGCCCCGAGGACATCCATCAGGTCGTCATGCGCCCCAGCTTTGTGACAAAGCTCAACAAGGCCGACGGCGTGATTTATCTGGGCATGACGGTGGAACACGCGTTCCTCAACGGACTGCTGTCCGCCGCGGCAAACCCGAAGATGCGCCCCGACGACGTCAAGGAATGCATCGGCGACGGCTGCGTGGACTGTTCCGAAGGCCTCGCCGTGCTCGGCAAGCCCGCGAACCTCAGCCGCAGCGAGGGTGAGCAGCATCCGCAGGGCAACCCGCACTATAACGTCGGCCCGGCTGAAGGCGTTATAATGGCAAAAAATATCGCCAAAGGTCTTGCGCGCCTCGACCCGGCGCACAAGGCGGATTACGAGGCGAACCTCAAAGCCTATCTCGGCGTGCTGGAACCGGCGCTGGCCAAACTGCGCAAGGAAGCCGCGCCGCTTAAAGGCGTCAAGGCGGTTTCAGTGCACGAGGACGTGGCCTATCTGGGCCGTTTTCTGGGTATGGACTTCGTCGACACGCTGGAACCCAAACCCGGCATAGCGCCCACGCCCGCGCATCTCGAAGAGCTGGTCAGGCTGATGAAGGAACAAAACATCAACCTCATTGTGCGCGAGCAGCAGTACGACGCGAAATCGTGCGACTGGCTGGCGCAGAAAACAGGCGCGAAGGTGGCGGTAATAGGCACCATGTCCAACGCGCTGCCCGGCACCGAGACGTTCATAAAATTCGCGCAGAAGAACGTGCACGCGATTCTGGACGCGGTCGCACCGGCAAAAAAATAACCTGAATTATTCCGGCGTCCCGCAAGGGACGCCGGGGCTAAAATTTATGGACACAAAAATTCTTGCAAGCTGCAAAAACGCCTCCTTCGGCTACGACAAAAAAGCCGTGCTGTCCGGCGTGAATCTGGAGATAGAGGCCGGGTCTTTCGTCGGCATACTCGGGCATAACGGCTCCGGCAAAACGACTTTCCTGCGCACCTTCCTGGGGCTCATCCCGGCGGTGCGCGGCAAATTCGCCTTCGGCACCGCGGACGGCCGTCCGCCGCGTTTCGGCTATGTGCCGCAAAAGGAAAGGCTGGACCCCATATACCCGCTTTCCGTCTACAACGTAGCCAAGATGGGCACCTGCCGCAAATTCGGCATCTTCGAGCGGTTGCGCGGCATAAACCGCCGACCGCTTGTTGAGCGCTGCCTTGAGGACTGCGGAGTGCTGCACCTTGCGCACCGGCCCTACAGCGACCTGTCCGGCGGGCAGAAGCAGCGCGTGCTTATAGCCCGCGCGCTGGCCGCCGAGCCCGATTTGCTGGCGCTAGACGAGCCGCTTGCCGGCATCGACATCACCACGCAAAAATCGATACTGGAACTTTTAAAGAGCCTCAAAAAGCGCCGCCACCTGACGATAATGCTGGTCAGCCACCGCGTGCAGGCCGAAAAGGACCTGTTCAGCCATATCCTCTGGTGCGACGAGGGCGCGGCCGTGATGGGCAAATCGGACGACATGCTCTCCTTCGGCCGCGCAGGCGAAGTTTTCCGCGAGGAACTATGATAGAAACGATAACCGAAATATTAAAGCCGGATTTTCTGCTGCACAACGCGCTTTGCGCAAGCGTGCTGATGGGCGTGGTATGCCCGCTGGTGGGAGCGTATTTTGTGCTGCGCAGGCTGGTGTTCTGGGGCGTGGCGCTGCCGCAGATTGCGGCTTCCGGCATCTCGTTTGCGTTCCTTTTGCAGGGGCTTGGCTTTACGCTGCTTGCGGGCAGCGAGGCGCAGGAGCGGCATCTGGCCATAATAGCGTCGGCGCTGTTTACCTTCGCGGCGATAGCGATGCTGCTTTTCATGGAGCGCAAAGGCAAGGGCGCGGCGGAAGGGCGAATAGGCGTTTTTTACGCGCTGGCGTGGGCCACGTCGATACTGTTTGTGTCCACCAACGCCACCGGCGAGACGGAGATGACAAGCCTTCTGCGCGGCGAGATAATAGCGATATCGCCGCACGACTTCCATATCATGCTCATGTTCTTCGCGCTGGCGGGGCTGGCGGCGCTGGTTTTCCAGAAGGAGTTTCTGCTCGTCTCTTTCGACCGCGACATGGCGGTCACGCTGGGGCGCAAAGTGCTGGCATGGGAAGTGCTTCTTTATTTGCTTATAGGCACGGCGATTTCGCTGGGCGTCATGACGGCGGGGCCGCTTGTCACCTTCGGGCTGCTGGTGGTGCCGCCGATGGCCGCGCTGCCGTGGGCGGGGGGGATAATGTCGCTGTCGCTGGTGGCGGCGGCATTGGGCGGGCTTAGCGCGTTCGTGGGATTTTATTTTTCCTACGCAAAGGACATGCCGCTGGGCCCGGTGATAATCTGCGCTGCCTGCGCTGCGCTTATTATTTCAGCGGGCGCGCGCAAGGCGTACATGCTGCTTGCCCGTATCAAAGCCTGACGTGCACTAATCCCGCTTTTTGCGGGCGGCGACAAAAGGAAAATCTGACAAGGATTATATGCATAAATGCCGGAGGCTTTCGCCTCCGGCATTTTTATTTGTCTTGTCCCGGCCAATCTGCTATTCTTAAATGCGAAAGGGGGAACAATGTATAAACTGCTTTTCGCACTTCTTTTTATAGCGCCGCAGGGTTTTGCGGCGGATGTGGTTTCCAGCACCGACTCGGCTAAAATCGTCAACAACGCGGCGGCGAAACTGTTTGTGCAGCTTGCAAAGCCGGGGGAAAACCTTGTTTTCTCGCCTTACTCGCTGGCCGTCGCCATGGGCATGGCATATGAGGGTGCGCGCGGCGAAACCGCCGCGCAAATCGCCAAAGTGATGGGATTCGGCACGCAGGAAGAAACCCGCGCCGGATTTCAAAACATCGTGCAACAACTTGCCACAGACTCCGGCGAAAACAAATTCCTGACAGCAAACGCTTTTTGGGCACAAGAGAATTACCATTTCCTGCCGGAATATACCGGCAATCTAAAAACCGGCTACGGAGCGGAAGCGCATAATTTCAGTGGCAACCCTGCCGCTGAAATAAATAAATGGGTAGAAGAAGCGACCATGGGAAGGATACCAAAAATAATTTCATCATCTTCGGTGGATAAAAATACTCTGTTAATGCTGATAAACGCCACATATTTCAAGGGAAAATGGAAGGATGAGTTTAAAAATGAAAGGACAAAACCTGCGTTTTTCAGGATGTGCACAGGCGACGGATATTTAACACCAATGATGCACCAAATTTCTTCAGGTGATTATGCCGATAAAGGCACATATCGGGTTTTAAAAAAAGATTACACTGGTCACCAGTTTTCCATGGTCATTTTGCTTCCAAAATCTGATGATGGCCTTACTTCGCTGGAAGTTCTGCTATCTACAACAGGATTTGACCCCATGATTTCAGAGTTAAAAAGCAGAATGATAAACCTTTTCCTGCCCAGATTTGCAATAGACAGCAACCTGGACGATATGCGGCCACTGGTTAAATCATTGGGCATACAAAATGCGTTCGGCCCTGATGCTAATTTTACAGGAGTATCAAAGAGAAACGACATTTATATAAATCTTTTCCGGCAAATGGCCAATATCAAAATCAATGAACAGGGAACAGAAGCAGCTGCGGCCACGAATGCATCAATGATTATGGGAATAACCGTTGACGATAATCCGGATCGGCCTGTTCCATTCCGAGCGGACCATCCGTTTATTTATATCCTGCGGCACAATCCTAGCGGCACTATCCTTTTCGCCGGTGAGTATGGGAAAAAGAAACTAAAAGTCTACAAGACAGGCGAATTAAGCAAAGAGGAAATGAACAAAGCAACAAAAAGCAGGGAAAACTCAGATGAACAGATAAAAATGCAAAATATCATGCTGGAATCCTGCGACAAATGTCTTGCTGGTATAACTCCAGATTTATGTTCAAAATTTATAGATGATATAACAATGAACTTCAGCAATAAGGCCACTGCTTAGAATCTAGGTCCCAGCGCAACGGTTCTTGTGAAAACTTCCAGCGGCGTGTTAAAATCCAGTACTTTTCTCGGGCGGTCGTTAAGCAGGCGTTCCACCTTCTTTAACTGGTATGCGCTGAC
>Ga0326728_10019028_pt1 | contig 13407 bp, 7 predicted proteins | sample MB3enrmetagenome_FD_207602 | JGI IMG/M metagenome (GOLD analysis project Ga0326728, IMG submission 207602) | Lab enriched peat soil microbial communities from McLean, Ithaca, NY, United States - MB31MN | ecosystem: Environmental > Terrestrial > Soil > Wetlands > Peat | place: USA: New York... | reverse complement strand
GCCTTCAGAATGAGAATTGCTGTCGCCAAGGCGGGAATGGCCATTGCGGTGGCCTCAAGGCGGTGTATATTGCGGGCCGTTAGGCGAGGCTTCAAGATCTGGTTTCCCAGCTTGGCGATCCCGCAAAAACGGAAAGAGAGTATAAGAAAGTATAATTTATGGCAGGAGATTCAATTTTCGCCAAAAGCGATCAGAAAGTGGCCCTTCCCGGGTGGAAGGAGGTCGTGGCCAAGTACCAGCGGCCCGCGCTCCAGCGCAGTCTTTGGCAGCTCATCAACACCTTGGTTCCTTACGGGGCGCTCTGGTATTTGATGCACCTGAGCCTGAGCGTATCCTACTGGCTCACAGGCGTGCTGGCGCTCCTGGCGGGAGCGTTTTTGGTGCGGGTGTTTGTCCTTTTCCACGACTGCGGGCACGGTTCGTTTTTCAAGTCGCCCAGAGCAAATGACCTCCTGGGGTTCATTACGGGGGTTCTGTGCTTCACGCCGTATTACCACTGGCGCTGGGAACATGCTCTCCACCACGCCAGCGCGGGCGACCTGGATCGGCGCGGCAGGGGCGATGTCTGGACGCTGACGGTGCAGGAGTATCTCGAGGCCTCGCGCTGGAAGCGCTCCGCCTACCGGCTGGCGCGCAATCCGCTCGTCCTGCTGGTGCTGGCCCCGTTGTTCCTCTTTTTGATCAAGCAACGGTTTCCCTCAACCAGGGCCTGCCGGCGGGAGCGGAACTCGGTGTCTTGGACAAACCTGGCTCTTGTGGCCATGGCCGCGGGCTTGGCTTGCGTGTTCGGCCTCAAGACCTACCTGCTGCTCCAGTTGGGGGTTGTGATGGTCGCCGGCGTGGCGGGGGTATGGTTGTTTTACGTGCAGCATCAGTTCGAGGGCGTCTATTGGGAACGCCGCCAGGAATGGGATTACTGCGCCGCGGCGTTGCAGGGCAGCTCGTTCTACAAACTGCCCAAGGTGCTGCAGTGGTTTTCGGGGAACATCGGGTTCCATCACATCCATCATTTGAGCCCGCGCATCCCCAATTACAACCTGGAAAAGTGCCACCGGGCGGAGCCGCTGTTTCAGACCGTTAAGCCGGTGACATTCTTCGCCAGCTTCAAATCATTGACGTTCCGCCTGTGGGACGAGCGGCGGCGCAAACTGGTAGGGTTCCGCGCCGCGAAGAACCGGCCGCCATCGGGAACGTGGCGCACGGCCTGACGCTTGGTCGCCGGCCTGTTCCTCGCGCCGGGCGCTGTTGGGCGCTCCAAAAACTGACGTCCTGCCGGCCCTGGGACCCGCTTGCGCTGCGGGGCGTGATCCAGGCGAAATAAATGCAAACAAAGCTTGCTTTGTCATCCCGTCTGGCTTAAAGTAGCTCCGCAGTTAGCCAACTTGCCGATTTCGAGGCAGGAAAATCTTCAATGAATTGTTCTTCAGTGATGATTTGAAACCCGAGCGTCGGGAACACCCTGGGAAAAGCAGTCGACTAATCAATCACCATGAGCACAAAATTATACGTCGGCAACCTCCCCCTCGACATCACCGAAGGCGATCTGAGAGACAAACTCTCCGAGCACGGTCCGGTCAATGAAATCGCGCTAATCACGGATAAATTCACCGGTCAGGCGCGAGGTTTTGCCTTTGCCACCATGAACACGCAGGAAGCCGCCAATGCGGCGATCCTCGCCTTGAACGGCAAGGATTGGAAAGGGCGCGCCTTGACCGTCAATGAAGCCCGTCCGCGCGAGGAACGTTCGACCGGCGGCGGTAGTTACGGAAGAGAAGGCCGCTCGCGCTATTAACGGACCTTCTTCCCGCCCACGGGAACATCCCGGCATCGGGTTTTTGGAACCCGGTGCCCGCCGGGTATAACTGGATTGGGCGCCGGCACCTATGAACGGCTTCTGGCCCGGCTTGGTCAGAAGCTCGTTCTGACCCGGCGGATACATGTTCAATGAAAGAAGAACTTATTGAAGTCGAAGGCGTCGTCGCCACCGTGCTCGCGGGAACCATGTTCCGCGTCGAGTTGGAAAACAAGCACGAGGTGCTGGCCACAATTTGCGGGAAGATGCGCAAACGATGGGTGCGCATCACGGTCGGCGACCGTGTGAGAATGGAGATGTCGCCCTACGATTTGGATAAGGGCCGCATCACTTGGCGCCTTCGCTGAGGCCCGGTTCCGCCACAGCGCAACCTGGAAGTTCATGCCGTTTCGCGTTTTTGGCCTCGACGCCCGCATCCTCAAAGCCGTCCGGGAGGCCGGTTACACCGAACCCACGCCTGTCCAATCGGCCGCCATCCCGCACATCCTTGCCGGACATGACCTGATTGGCATCGCTCAAACCGGCACCGGCAAGACCGCCGCGTTTGTCTTGCCGATGCTCGCCAAGTTCGCGCGGATGAGCCAGGATGGCGGCCGGCGGAGCATCCGCGCGCTCATCATGGCGCCGACGCGTGAGTTGGCCGCGCAGATCGAGGAGAACGTCCGCGGCTACGGCAAGCACCTTTCGCTGCGCGCCGCCTTGGTTTACGGCGGGGTGAGCGAACGGCCGCAGATCGACGCGCTGCGTTCAGGGGCGGACCTCTTGGTGGCCACGCCGGGCCGCCTGCTGGACCTCATGGGGCGGGGTCTCTGCGATTTGTCGAGGCTCGATTTCCTGGTTCTGGACGAGGCCGAACGCATGCTCGACATGGGGTTTCTGCCGGACATCCGGCGCATCGTCCAGGCCCTGCCGTCCAGCCGGCAGACCCTCCTGTTCTCCGCTACCTTGTCTCGGGAAATCGAGGCGATCACGCACCAGTTTCTCCGCGCGCCCAAGCGGGTCCAGATCGGTCGCCGGGCGGACCCTGCGAACACCGTCGCGCAATTCGTCTATGAGGTTCCGAAGCACCTCAAGCCGGCCTTGCTCGTGCACCTGCTGCGCGAGCCAGCCTTGGACATGGTATTGGTGTTCTCGCGCCTGAAGCATGGCGCCGACCGGATCGCGCGCGGTCTTGAGGCCGCGGGGATCCGGACCTCCACCCTCCACTCGAACCGCTCGCAAAACCAGCGCCTGCGAGCCCTGGAGGATTTTAAGTCCGGCGCCGTGCGCGTGCTGGTCGCGACCGACATCGCCGCCCGCGGCATCGATGTGCAGGGCATCTCGCACGTAGTGAATTATGACTTCCCGATGCACCCTGAGGACTACGTCCACCGCATCGGCCGCACCGGCCGAGCCCACGCGGTCGGCGACGCCATCAGCTTGGTAACGCCCGAAGAGCACGGCGCTTTGCGTTCGGTCGAGCGCTTCATCGGCCGGGGCATCTTGCGCAAGCGGTCCGAGAACTTCAACTACACGGCCCCCGCGCCGGCGGGCGCCCCGGGCCTTCACGGCGGGCAGCGCGCCGGTTGCGCCCGGACCCATCCCCAACCGCCAACCACGCATCCCAACGGCGGCGGTTCCGGCAGACGCCCGCGTTTCCGCTCCGCTTGGATTGGGCGCGGCAACCGCTGGCGGCGCTGAGAGGCTCCGCATGACAATCGCGTCCGCAAAAGGGATGAGCCTGAAAGGCTTGCTGAGCCGAGTGGCCGAGCAGGCGCAGGCGCGCCTCCCGCCCAACGCACCGCCGCTGCGCGGGGAAGTGTTCAGCGTCGAGCAACTGGTCCACCATGCCAAAGCCCTCGCCGAGAATCACCTCGTCGTCACCCGGCGGGGCGCCAACCGATTGCTCGCGCGGCTGGGTGAAAATGAGCAGATATTGAGGGCCTACAACCGCGCGACCCAGGCCGTGGACCAAACCCGGCGCGTGACCCATGCGGCCGAATGGTTGCTCGACAATTTTTACCTGATTGAAGAGCAAATCCAGATGGCCCGCCGGCATTTGCCTCGGGGTTACAGCCGTGAATTGCCCCGCCTCCTGGCAGGTCCTTCGGCCGGGCTGCCCCGCGTGTATGACCTGGCGCTCGAATTCATTTCGCACGTGGATGCGCAGATTGATGCCGAACCGCTGCGCGCTTTCATCGCGGCTTACCAAACGGTGTCGGCCTTGAAACTGGGCGAGTTGTGGGCCATTCCGATCATGCTCCGGCTGGCCTTGATCGAGAACCTGCGCCGGGTCACCGCGCGGCTCATGATCGCCCGGCACGATCGCGACCTGGCGGACCTGTGGGTCGAGCGCCTGCAGGACATGGCGGAGAAGAATCCCTCTCACCTGGTCGTCGTGGTGGCCGACATGGCGCAGTCCACGCTGCCGTTGTCCAGCGCCTTCGTGGCGGAGTTCTCCCAACGCTTGGCCCGTCAAAGCCCGGCGATGCACCTGGCGCGGGCTTGGCTCGAGCAGCGGCTAACGGATCAGGGACTTTCCCTCGAGCAACTGGTCCACCTCGAGAGCCAGAACCAGGCCGCCGACCAGGTCTCCGTCAGTCATACCATCGGCAGTCTGCGCCTTCTGGGCGCCTTGGACTGGCGCGAGTTTGTCGAGGCCATGAGCCAGGTCGATCAGACGCTTCGCCTCGACCCCGCCGGCGTTTACGGGAAGATGGATTTTTTCACCCGCGATCGCTATCGCCATTCAGTCGAGGCCATTTCCCGCCACAGCCGGCTGCTGGAGTCGGAGGTGGCGCAGCAGGCCATCCAGCTTGCCGAAGCCTGCGCGCGGGAGAACGGAATTCAGGACCGGACCGCGCACGTGGGATTTCACCTGATCGACAAGGGCCTGGCGGCGCTGGAACGCGCGGCAGAAATGCGCCAGCCCTGGCAAACAGCCATCGAACGGCGCATCCATCGCTTTCCGCTGGCGTTGTATGCGGGCGGAGTCCTGTCGCTCACGGCGTTGGGGACTCTCGGGTTAATTCAGTCGGCGGCGGCGCTGGACGTACCGGGCTGGAAACTGGCGCTCTTCGCCCCGGTGTTCCTCCTTGGTTCCAGCCAACTGGCCGTCGCGTTGATGAACTGGCTTTCCACTTTATTGGTTAAACCCCGCCTGCTGCCGCGCTTGGATTACTCCGCCGGCATCGCGCCCGAGTGCCGGACGATGGTAGTCGTGCCGACGGTGTTGACCAACCCCATGGCGGTGGCTCGGCTGGTCGAAACTCTGGAGATTCATTATCTGGCGAACCGGGACCAGCAGCTCTATTTTGCGTTGCTGACCGATTTCCAGGACGCGCCGGAGGAGACCCGGCCGGAGGACGCCCGGTTGCTGCAGCGCGCGCGCGCAGGCATAGAAATGCTCAATGCCAAATATGCGTCCGACCGGCCCAATATCTTCTTTCTTTTCCACCGGCCGCGCCGCTGGAACAAAGTGGAAGGCCGATGGATGGGTTATGAGCGCAAGCGGGGCAAACTGACTGAATTCAACGCCCTGCTCCGCGGCGGGTCCGGAGACTGTTTTTCCCAGATCGTCGGCGATACTTCTATGCTGCCGGCCATCAAATTCGTTATCACCCTCGACACCGATACGCAGCTTCCCCGCGATGCCGCCCGCCAGCTCGCCGGCACGATGGCGCATCCGCTGAACCGGCCGCAGTTCGACCCGGCCAAGGGCGTGGTGACCGAGGGCTACGGCATCTTGCAGCCGCGGGTGGGCGTGAGTTTGCCCAGCGCCGACCGTTCCTGGTTTGTCAAACTGTTTGCCGGCGACGTCGGGATTGACCCTTACACTCGCGCGGTTTCGGACGTGTATCAGGATGTATTCCAGGAGGGGTCGTTCATTGGCAAAGGGATCTATGATGTGGATGCGTTTCAACAGGCCGTCGCCGGCCGTTTTCCGGAAAACACGGTCCTCAGCCATGACTTGATCGAATCCTGCCACGCCCGCTCGGCCCTGGTCAGCGACGTGGAGCTGTACGAAGAATATCCTTCGCGTTACAGCACCGACATCAATCGGCGCCACCGCTGGATTCGCGGCGACTGGCAGATCGCGCAGTGGCTCTTGCCTCGCGTTCCGGGACCTGATGCCCGGCGCATCGCCAATCCTCTGTCCGGCTTGTCGCAATGGAAGATTCTCGACAATCTCCGGCGCAGCCTGGTCCCCGCCGCCTTGCTGCTGCTGCTATTGGGCGACTGGCTGCTGCTGCCCGGACTCGGCGCCGCCGGACCCCTGTTGGTCCTCTCGATCATTACGTTGCCGGCATGGTTGTCGGCGGCCGTCGAACTTTTCCGCAAGCCGCGCGAGGTGTCGCTTACCTTGCACCTGCGCGGGCTGGCCGGCTCGTTCGGACGCCAACTCGGCCAGGCCCTGCTCACCTTCGTATTCCTGCCGTACGACGCTTTCATCAGCCTTGACGCCATCGGTCGCACGCTGGCGCGGTTGCTGTTTACACGCAAACGCCTCTTGGAATGGCAAACTGCCAGCGATGCCGAGCGCGCCGCTCACAGCGGCCCCGCCGGGTTTTATGCGACGATGTGGATGGCGCCGCTCGTCGCCCTGGCCGGCGGGTCTTTCCTGGCCTGGGTGCGGCCCGCGCCCTTGCCGTTCGCCGCGCCAATCCTGGGCCTCTGGCTGGCCTCTCCCTGGATAGCCTGGCGCATTAGCCAGCCCATCGGGCGCTCGTCGGCGCCGGAGTTAAAACCCAACCAAGTGGCCTTCCTTCGGCGAACGGCGCGCAAGACCTGGCGCTTTTTCGAAACCTTCGTCACCGCGCAAGAACACTGGCTGCCGCCGGATAATTTCCAGGAAGAACCCGTTGCGGTGGTGGCCTCACGCACTTCGCCCACCAACATGGGCTTGGCCCTGTTGGCCAACCTGGCAGCGTGCGACTTCGGCTATCTGGCGGTTGGGCAACTCGTCCAGCGCACACAAGCTGCTCTGGGCGCCATGCAGGGCCTCCAACGGTGCCGCGGCCACTTCTTCAACTGGTACGATACCCGGACCCTCAAACCCTTGCTGCCGCTCTATGTTTCCAGTGTGGACAGCGGCAACCTCGCGGGCCATCTGCTGACCCTGGGCCCCGGCTTGGCGGAATTACCGGGTCAACCCATCCTCGCTCCCCAGCTTTTCCTTGGTCTGGCCGACACCGCGGGCATTGTTCACGAGCTGAGCGGCGGCGGTTCCGAGTTGGAGCGCCTCGAGGCGGAACTGGCGCAGCCGCCCTTAAGCCTGCGCGCGGGAGTTGACTTGCTGCGACGGGTAGCCGAGCAGGCGGCCGCCTTGGCCGCGGCGCTCGATGCGGGAGGCGGGGAGGAACTGAAATGGTGGACCCAGGCCCTGGAACGGAATTGCCGGGACCATTTGGCAGATTTGCTTTTCCTGGCGCCCTGGCTGACGCTGGCGCCTGGCGCCGTTGCCCTCCCCGCGGAGTTCGCCCACCTCGACCAGGCGCCCACGTTGCGCCAAGTGTCAGAATTGGACCAATCACTCTGCCCATCGCTCGAAGCGGCGCTGCAAGCCCTTTCCACGGAACCGGCCTCATCCCGGAAGCCCGAGGAGGAAGCGCGCCTGGCTCAGTGGTTGCGCTGCCTGCGGGAGGCCAGCAGCCGCGCCAGCCAGCGCATCCTCGCTCTGGAGAGCTTGGCTCGTCAGAGTGCCGAACTGGCTGAGATGGACTTCAGCTTTTTGTTCGATCCCGCGCGCAAGCTCTTCTCCATCGGCTTCAACGTCACCGAACGCCGCCGCGACGCCAGCTTTTATGATCTGCTGGCCTCCGAGGCTCGTTTGTGCAGCTATGTCGTCATCGCTCAGGGACAGGTTTCGCAGGACCACTGGTTCTCGCTGGGCCGTCTGCTGGTCGCTTTGGGGGGCGATCCGGTGTTGGCTTCATGGAGCGGGTCCATGTTCGAGTACCTGATGCCGCTGCTGGTCATGCCGAATTTTGAACACACCCTGCTGGGTCAAACGTGCAACGGCGCGGTCCGGCAGCAGATCCAGTACGGCCATTTGCGGCGCGTCCCCTGGGGTGTGTCCGAATCGGGCTACAACCGGACGGACATTCATCTGAATTACCAATACCGCGCCTTTGGCGTGCCGGGCCTCGGTTTGAAGCGCGGCCTGGCCGAGGACCTGGTGATTGCTCCTTATGCCGCGGCCATGGCGCTGATGGTCGCGCCCCGGGAGGCCTGCGACAACCTCGAACAGCTCGCCGCCGAGGGGCGCCAAGGGGCTTACGGGTTTTACGAGGCGGTCGATTATACTCCCTCACGTCTGCCTCCTGGCCAGTCCAGCGTCACCATCCGCTCGTTCATGGCCCATCATCAGGGGATGAGTCTGCTCGCCCTGGCGTACCGGGTGCTGGACCGGCCGATGCAGCGGCGCTTCCTGTCGTGCCCCGCTTTGCGCGCCGCGGACCTGCTCTTGCAGGAGCGTGTGCCCAACACTACCGCCAAAGTTCTCGCCGAAGAGTATGAATTGGTTAAATCGCGGAAGTTCACCGGCGACGGCGAGGGCCTCATGCGGGTCTTCACCAATCCCGATCGGCATGCGCCCGAAGTCCACCTCTTGTCCAACGGCCGCTATCACGTCATGGTCAGCAGCGCCGGCGGCGGTTACAGCCGCTGGCGGGAGCTGGCCGTCACCCGCTGGCGCGAGGATGCCACGCGCGATTGCTGGGGCACCTTCATCTACTTGCGCGATCTGGCCACCGGCGAATTCTGGTCCGCCGCCCATCAACCCTGCCTGCGCGCCACCAAACGCTACGAGGCCATCTTCACTCAAGCCCGCGCCGAGTTTCGCCAGCACCATGCCGGCCTGGAAGTCCACACCGAAATCAGCGTCTCGCCCGAAGACGATGTCGAACTGCGCCGGGTGACCGTCACCAACCATTCCCATACGCAGCGCGTCATCGAGCTGACCAGTTATGCTGAAATCGTGCTCGCGCTTCCCGCGGCGGACGCTTCCCATCCCGCCTTTAGCAACCTGTTCGTGCAAACCGAGCTTTTGGACTCGCGTCCGGTCGTGCTGTGTACCCGGCGCCCCCGCTCCGAAGCGGAGCGACCGCCCTGGCTCTTTAACTTCATGGTGGGGCAGGGCGGCGAGCAGGGCGAAATCTCCCGCGAAACCGACCGCGCCAGATTCATCGGGCGAGGCCGGACCCTTGCCGAACCAGCCGCGCTGCAGCGTATTTCACCGCTGTCCAACACCGCCGGTTCCGTTCTGGATCCTATCAGCTCGTTGCGGCGCACCGTCACACTGGCGCCGAACGAAACCGCCCGCGTTGACCTGTTCATGGGCGTGGCCGAGAGCCGGGAGGCGGCGCTGGCGCTGGTGGAAAAATACCACAATCCGCGCATGGCCGACCGGGCTCTGGACCTCGCGTGGACCCACAGCCAGGTCACCCTGCGCCATATCAATGCTTCCGAAGCCGACGCCCAGCTCTATGCTCGGCTGACAGGCGCCTTGATTTATGCCAATCCCGCCCGGCGTGCCACGCCCAGTGTGTTGCTCAATAACCGCCGCGGCCAAAGCGGACTTTGGGGCTATGGCATCTCCGGTGACGCGCCGATCGTTCTGCTCCGCATCAGCGACCCCACCCGAATCGAGCTGGTCCGGCAACTGCTCCAGGCTCACTCCTACTGGCGGATGAAAGGCCTGCCGGTCGATCTGGTGATTCTCAATGAAGACGCTTCCCTCTATCGCCAGCCCTTGCAGGACCAGATCTTCAGCTTGATTGCCTCCGGCATCGAAGCCCAAATGCTCGACAAGCCGGGCGGCATCTTTGTCCGGCGCCTGGAACAGCTCTCCGGCGAGGACCGGGGGCTGCTCCAATCGGCCGCCCGCCTGGTCCTGGCGGATGAAAACGGGACGCTGGCCGAACAACTGGAACGACCGGACCGGTCTGATCCGACAGTCCCTTTGCTCACGCCGGCGCGCTCGCCGGCGCCTGATTCGCCCAAGCCGCTTCCGCAGCCGGAATTCATCTTCCATAATGGACTGGGCGGTTTTACCCCTGACGGACGAGAATATGTCATTACCTTGTCAGCGGACCAGGTAACGCCCGCCCCCTGGGTAAACGTGCTGGCCAATCCCTATTTCGGAACCCTCGTTTCCGAGAGCGGCGGCGCCTACACCTGGATCGAAAATTGCCACGAGTTTCGCCTGACGCCTTGGAACAATGATCCCGTTACCGACGCCACCGGCGAGGCCTTTTACCTCCGGGATGAGCAGACGGGACAATTCTGGTCCCCCACCCCGCTGCCCGCGCGCGGCGCAACACCCTACGTCATCCGTCACGGCTTCGGCTATTCCGTGTTCGAACACACCGAGCACGGGATCGCTTGCGATTTGACCGTCTATGTGGCCATGGACGCGCCCGTGAAGTTTGCGGTCCTGAGACTGCGCAACGTCTCGGGACGACGGCGCCTGCTCTCCGTCACCGGCTACTGGGAATGGGTGCTGGGAGAGTTGCGCCATAAAAGCCTGCTGCACGTGCAGACCGAGGTGGACCCCAAAACCGGCGCCCTGCTGGCGCGCAATCCGTTCAACACCGAGTTCGCCGAACGCGTCGCCTTCGTGGACGTGAGTGATCCCAGCCGAACCGTCACCGGGGATCGCCGGGAGTTCCTCGGCCGAAATGGGAGCCTGTCCAATCCGGCGGCCCTCGGGCGGACGCGGCTCTCAGGGAAAACAGGGGCGGGATTGGACCCTTGCGGCGCAGTGCAAGTGACTCTTGAATTGCCCGCCGGCCAGCAACGGGCGATCAGCTTCCGCCTCGGCGTGGGGCGGACCGTCGCCGAAGTGCAAACCCTGGTCCGCCGCTTCCGCCCCGCTGAGGCCGGCCGCGGCGCCCTGGAAGGAGTCCGGCAATATTGGAATCGGACGCTCGGCGCGGTGCAGGTCGAAACCCCTGATCCCTCGGTGAATGTGCTGGCCAACGGCTGGCTGTTGTATCAGACCTTGAGCAGCCGCCTCTGGGCTCGCACCGGGTTCTATCAATCCGGCGGAGCGTTCGGTTTCCGCGACCAATTGCAGGATGTGATGGCGCTGGTGCACACCGAGCCAGCCCTCGCTCGCGAGCATCTCTTGCGCGCCGCGGCGCATCAGTTCCCCGAAGGCGACGTGCAGCATTGGTGGCACCCTCCCGCCGGCCGCGGCGTCCGCACCCATTTCTCGGATGACTACCTCTGGCTGCCCTACGCCACTTGCCGCTATGTCGCGTGCGTGGCCGACACCGGAGCGCTGGACGAGTCCGTTCCCTTTCTCGAAGGCCGTCCCCTCAAGCCGGAGGAGGAATCGTACTATGACCTGCCCAATCGCTCCGAAGTCTCGGCCACGCTCTATCAGCATTGCGTGCAAGCGATCGAACACGCGCTCAGATTCGGCCGGCACGGCCTGCCGCTCATGGGGTGCGGGGACTGGAATGACGGCATGAATCTGGTTGGCAAAGAAGGGCGCGGCGAGAGTGTCTGGCTGGCTTTCTTCCTCTACGACGTACTGGCGCAATTTGTGGAATTGGCCCGCCGACGCAACGACACCGCCTTTGCCGAGCATTGCCTGGCCCAAGCCCGTCAACTGCAACAAAACATCGAGCAACAGGCCTGGGACGGCCAATGGTATCGCCGCGCCTACTTCGACAACGGAGAACCCCTTGGCTCCAGCACCAATCCGGAATGTCAGATCGATTCCCTGCCGCAAAGCTGGTCGGTTATCAGCCGCGCCGGCAATCCCGAGCGCGCCCGCCAGGCCATGCAAGCCGTGGACGACCGCCTCATCCGCCGCGACGCCGGGCTGATCCGGCTATTCGATCCCCCTTTCGATAAGTCCTCCCTCAATCCGGGCTACCTCAAAGGCTATTTCCCCGGCGTCCGCGAAAATGGCGGCCAATATACTCACGCCGCGGTTTGGACCGCCATGGCCTTTGCGCTGATGGGAGATGCCGACCGAGCCTGGGGCTTGTTCGCCCTGCTCAATCCCATCCACCATGGCGCCACTCCCAGCCAAATCGCGACCTACAGAGTTGAACCCTATGTCATGGCCGCTGACATCTATGCCGTGCCGCCCCACACTGGCCGTGGCGGTTGGACCTGGTACACCGGTTCCGCCGCTTGGATGTATCGGCTCCTGCTCGAAACCCTGCTCGGCGTGAATCTGGAAGGCAACCAACTACGCCTGACCCCCAGCCTGCCCGGGGCGTGGACCACGTTCACCGTCCACTACCGCTATCGGCAAACCCCTTACCACATCCGCATCACCAGGGTCCCGGACGCCCTGCCCGGCGGGAAGCGACTATCCCTCGACGGTCAGGCGCTTCCTGGCAATATCATCTCTTTGGTGGATGACCACCGTGATCATTCTGTGGAGATGGAAGTTGGTTGAATCGGCAAGAGGCATTAGGCCCCTGCGCACCTGCTGCTCCGAGAGGGCGATGAGGTGGCGACGACCTTTGCGCGGCACGAGGACGTTTGGCAGGCGAAGGCAAGGCGGGGGTCGTTGCGACTGCGTCAGACGGGTCGGCTACCCTTCGGCGCGCCGGCTCTTTTTCGATACGGCTTCCTTGCCTTGGCTAGCTTGTCGTCCAGTGCTGAGGCCGCCGGCGGCCTTTTCCCGTCGGACGAGTGAGTTCGATGATCTCGGGCATCTCGAGGCCCATTTTGTCCTCGATGATTTCACGCAAGGCGATGTCCGCCGCGCCGAGATTGGCAACGTCCGCCACGAGTGGCCTGCCCCTGCCTCCGCCGCCGAAGGTTAACTGGCGGACGCGTTGCGAAACCATGTTGATCAGGACGTTGGGGTTAAGGACTTTCTCCAGGGCTTTTTTGACGAGGGCTGCATTCATATTTTTCGAAAAGCAGGGCGCATCGAGATGTTGGTGTTGAGCGCGCGCGAGACAGGGTGATTCGGCTTGGCCCGCATCAAAGCACGCGCCCGACACAGGCCATCGCCGGCACCGACCTCCGCGAGATTGCGCTCCAAGCAGGCCTGGAGGTGGGTGTCGGTGACCTTCACGATTGCCATAAGTCCTCTGCCCAGCTTGCGATATGCCATCGGGTCTTCCTAATTCACGCACGTTGCGCCGCAATGGTTTATGAAATCGAGCCCATCGCGGGCGTCTTCTCGTTCCGACCTGATTCATGCAAAACGCATCGGAGCCCAGGACGGAACCGGGCAATTTGCACGGTCCGAGGAACCCTTTGATTCAGAAATGGGCAAACGCGGGAACGGGCAGAGCGCCGCTTGACGGTCAGCCGTTTAGCGGTGAAGCCGGGGTGGCATTTGCAGGCTCAGCCGAGGGGGGATTCTTCCTTTACAGAGGTAAGAGAAAAAGTTTTGTATGAAGGAAAGAACGTCCTCACAAAATGCTGTTGGGTCGAGGCGAGAGTCAAGTTCCTGCTTAGAAAGGACGTGGCCGATCGGGCTTGGCATCGAAGGGCGGCGCTCGCTCTCGATGCCTTGGGACCCGCAGCCAACCCCACGATCCCGCAGTTAAAGCAGATGTGATTCCACAGGAAGAGAAATGAATTATCCGGTTGGCAAGAGTATTAACCAGTCGGCGGGAATAATATCCGCC
>Ga0326728_10019026_pt1 | contig 13408 bp, 11 predicted proteins | sample MB3enrmetagenome_FD_207602 | JGI IMG/M metagenome (GOLD analysis project Ga0326728, IMG submission 207602) | Lab enriched peat soil microbial communities from McLean, Ithaca, NY, United States - MB31MN | ecosystem: Environmental > Terrestrial > Soil > Wetlands > Peat | place: USA: New York... | reverse complement strand
TCCCCGCTCTTTTCCCATTAATTTCAATTTTGAATGCTGTGTAGACGAAGGGCGGAAATGCGTATCAAAAGAGCCTTCTGTCCAAAGACCTGTATTGGATCGCCTCGAGCAGGTGAACGGAGCTGAGGTTCCCGGCCGCTTCCAGGTCGGCTATCGTGCGGGAGACTTTCAGGATTCGATGATAAGCTCGCGCGGAAAGGCCAAGCTGCCGGACCGCCTTGTCGAGAATGGACTGGCCGGCGGCGTCGAGTTGGCAGAACTTCTTCAAATGTTTCGGCTTCATCTGCGAATTCGAGTAGATCCCCTCGCCGGAAAAACGCTTCATCTGGATCTGCCTTGCCTGTAACACCCGTTCGCGAAGGGCCGCGGACTTTTCCGATTCCCCTTCTCCGCGCAACTGCTCGTATTTGACCGAAGGCACCTCGATGTGCAGGTCTATCCTGTCGAGGATCGGTCCGGAAATCCTGCTGCGGTATTTCATTACGGCCCGCGGCGAACACGCGCACGGCCTTACAGGATCTCCCGAGTAACCGCAGGGACAGGGGTTCATTGCGCCGACGAGCATAAACCTTGCGGGGTAGGTCAGGACCTATACAACTTTTTTCGGCCTCCTTCGCATCGCCGCCGTTACCGCCACCATCTGGCAAATATGGCCCTAAGATTTCTTTTATTATGGATACATTAGGATTCCACCCGATGCAGCAGCATTCGAGCCAGGACTCAGGCCAAGTATCAACTATATCAGTATACTCTAGCTCATCCTCATTACAGAACAGGTTATTCGGATCTGGTATCCGATAAATTTCAATTCGACCGTCTCGCAGCATACCTGCCAGCAACTGCTGCTTTTTGTCCATCGGAAGGTTGTTTATTATATGTTTGACTTGATGGAGCAACCCTTTTTGGTCATTAACGAATGTGAGAAAATTTGCCTTTTCCCGGCGTATCCGTTGAACGTCTTCCAGTTCAAGATTCGCTTCTTGTAGCCGCTGATTTAATTCTAGCTGGCGACGTTCTGCTTCAGCTTTGTCGGTAGCAAAGGCCTTCAGGTTGACAGAATCAAGTTCGAGCAGGCCTTTCAGATTTTTTAGCGTGTTTTCTGCTCTCCGTAGATCGGATTTCAAAGATTTAATTTTTTGGATGGCTCGGTCCTCTTTTTCGGCCCATTGCTCCGTTTTGAAGATTTCGTCATAATTCTTTTCTGTTACGCCGAACAGTACGTCGATCAGCCTATTCCAAACAAATGTTTCTATTTCGTCTGCCGGAAATTTTTTGAGTGTGCATCTTTCACGATGTGCTTCGTGAAGGGCCTTATCTGATGTCTGATTCCAGTAGCAGGCGTAAAACCGGGTTCGGGTGCCGTCGTTCCGGTAATGACCATAAACAGGTCCGATGCGCCCGTGATGTTTTTTTTCGGGGTCGTAGCATTTTTCGCAACGGAGCAGGCCGTAGAGCAGGAAGTCATTCTTAAGAGGCGAAGGACGTCCGCCGCGTTCGACCTTGCTGTTTTTCAATCGCTCTTGAAGTTGTGTCCAGCGTTCATGAGTCAGGAGAGGTGGGAATTCATACGTGATATGTTCTTCTGGCGGTTTATCTCCTTTGATGTTTCCTTTTTCATCAAGGATGTGCTTGTTAAGAGTATGGTGGCCGCAATATGCGTCATTGTGAAAGATATCGGAGATAGTGGCGCTGGACCAGTGCCCCCGGAGCCTAGTTGGAATTCCATCATTATTCAGCCCAATACAGATTGTCTTAAGGGATTTTCCGAGGTCAAGGTATTCCAACACTATCCGTCTAAATATCGGACCTTCTTGCGGGTGAATTTCCATCTGCTTGGTTTGTTTATTCCAAGTATAGCCGTAAGGCGCTTTGCCGTTGTAAATTTGTTTCTGAGACCAGCGGATCATTTTGTTTTCGCGTGTTCGGATCATAATCATCTCACGCTCGAATTCCGCGGTCGCAGCCAAAATCGTCAGGAGTAATTGTCCAAAGGGGCCGTCATCACCGCTGACATTTCCTTTTATGGAGTAAAAAGAGACCCCGAAAGATTTGAGCCGCTTTATGCTCGACAGGAGATCGGCCGCAGAACGTCCAAATCGAGTTAAGTCTGCCACGACTACTGCCCCAAATTTTCCTTTTTCAGCATCTTCAAAGAGCGCGTCGAGACCAGGGCGTTTAGTTTTGGCACCCGACACCCCAGCATCTTCGTATATCTTTGTAACTTCCCATCCTTTAGGTCGGCAAAATGCTTCGATTTGAGATTTTTGAGTATTCAAACTCTCACCGTCCTGGGCCTGGGAGGGAGTCGAAACTCGTGTATATCCAGCGGCAAGCTTTTTCGTCATCAAGTGGCACTTTCCACGATGGGTTTGCAGTCAATCCTGTTTTTCGACAACCAGTTATAAAGCGTCGGTTCCGTCACCCCGAATCGAGCGGCGATGAAATTCTTCCTGGACCCGTTCTTCAGCAGCGCTTCGATCTCCGGGCGGTACCTATCTAATCGGCTTTTTCCCACTCCAGGTTTACGGCCAAGTCTCACGCCGGCGGCTCTCCTCGCCGCGAGGGCTTCCTTTGTGCGTAAAGAGATAAGGTCGCGCTCGATTTCGGCGAACATCCCGAGCATGTAGAGAACGACTTTTGACTCGATCCCGCCGTTGATGGACCAGCCGCCCTTGAGTGCGTGGACGGCGATATCGTTCTTCTTGCAGTACTCGATGATCTGAATTATCTGGCCAAGGGAGCGTGCAAGACGGGAAATCTCGGGCGTGATTACAACGTCCCCTCGCTTTAACTGCTGCAACATTCGTCCCAACTCCCGATCTTTCCAGGGCACGGTGCCGGAAACGGTCTCTTCAACCCATTCAACTGGGACCAAGCGCTTTTCATTTGCAAAACGCAAGATTTCTGCCTGGCAATTATCCAGGTCCTGTTCAGCGGTACTTACTCTCAGGTAACCGATTACACGCATTTTGATACTCCTTTGTGAAGAGTACTTGTGATGAAAATGATTAATAAACCTCGCTGGGAAAAATAATAGGATATTGTGACGAATATCACAAGCAAAATATTAGGCGAAATGGTAGGAATTTTATATGCTTGTAAAGCAGTAGACAATCGATTTCGTTTAATGAAGAATGTTTGTTTGAATCATCGTATTCTTCTAAACAAAGGGGTGGTGGCATAACCTATCATTATCTCGTTGATTTCGGTAAGCGGTGAGAGTAATTATTAAAATTAACACCTTTTGGGCTCAATAGGGGACATTTGATCGAGAACGAACCGATAAGGAAACTGGCACTGACTGAAGGGATTGCTCCCAAGTCAGCAGAGCCGACGGTGAACGAGACTTCGAAATTCGTTCTTGTAACGCGGCGTCCAACTTCGAGAGGACGTAATTATCAGAAGGAACCTAGACCTCCATGCCAGCTCCAGATACGGTTAAGTTGTTGATAGAGACATTTCAAAATAATTCCGTTTTCTATAATTCCGACCAATACAACGAGTACCAACTGCGGCAAGAGTTCATAGACCCATTCTGCAGGGCGTTGGGGTGGGATATGGACAATGAGGCGGGGCTTGCGCCGCAATACCGGGATGTAATCCACGAAGCATCCATAAAGATTGGAAAGTCCACAAAAGCACCTGACTACGCGTTTTCAATTCACGGTCAATACAAGTTTTTCCTTGAAGCCAAAAAGCCTGCGGTCAACATCCAAGACTGTGCCGACCCTGCCTACCAACTACGCAGATATGGTTGGTCTGCCAAGCTTCCGATTTCAATTCTGACTAACTTCGAAGAGTTCGCAATTTATGATTGCCGCAAACGCCCCAAACGTGGTGAAAAACCATCTACCTCCCGGCTCGACTATTTCAGGTACACAGACTATATCGAAAAATGGGACGAACTCTGCACTACCTTCTCCAAAGAGGCCATTCTCAAGGGGTCTTTTGACAAATATACTGTCGATACCAAAATTCATCGGGGCACCGAAACTGTAGACGATGCCTTCTTAGAGGAAATCGAATACTGGCGCAGTCTTTTGGCGCGGAATTTCGCCATTCGCAACTCCTCCCTTAATGTCCGTGATCTCAACTTCGCTGTTCAGAAAACTATCGACCGTTTGATCTTTCTGCGAATTTGCGAAGACAGAGGAACAGAAGATTATAAGCGGTTATCGACTCTGCTCGACGGCGGACACATTTATACTCGCCTGCTTGAACAGTTCATGACGGCGGACGCCCGTTACAATTCAGGACTCTTCCATTTCTCAGCAGAAAAGGGCCGCGGGGTACCCGACAAAATAACGCCGAAGCTCACACTGGATGACAAGGTACTAAAGGAGATCATCTCTAAACTCTATTATCCAGAATCACCCTACGAATTTTCTGTCCTGCCCGCCGACATTCTTGGGCAAGTCTATGAGCAGTTCCTCGGCAAGACCATCCGTCTGACCTCTGGACATCAGGCTAAGGTTGAGGAGAAGCCCGAAGTCCGCAAAGCTGGTGGCGTCTACTATACCCCCACATATATCGTCAATTACATAGTCAAGAACACCCTCGGCCGCCTGCTCGACGGCAGCGATCCAGAAAAACCTAAGCCCATTGCCATATCCAAAGCCGCCAAAATCAAAGTGCTTGATCCCGCATGTGGCTCTGGCTCGTTCCTCATTGTCGCTTACCAATACCTACTCGACTGGCACTTGCGTCAATATACTGCTGATCCCATTACAAACGAACCGGAACAAGGGAAGATTAAGAGACACTCTGGCGGCAACAAACCAAAAATCTACATCTCGCCTAACGGAGCATGGAGACTCACAACTGACGAACGCAAGCGAATCCTCCTTAACAATATTTTTGGTGTCGATATAGACAACCAGGCAGTCGAGGTTACTAAGCTGTCATTACTCCTCAAGGTTGTTGAGGGCGAAGCTCAACAAATCAGACAGCGCAATTGGATTCGAGAGCGCCAGCGCATTCTTCCAGACCTTGACCAGAATATAAAGTGCGGTAATTCCCTTATTGGCCCCGACTTCTATGACGACGACCGTATGCTTCTGCTCGACGAAGAAACACAATTCCACATCAATACCTTCGACTGGAAACAGGGATTCCCGGAAATGTGCCAAAGTGGAGGCTTTGATTGTATTATTGGCAATCCTCCATGGGGAGCTTTATTTTTAGATGATGAATTGGAGTATTTACGTAAGCGCTACCGGACTATCATCGTACGGATGATAGATTCATTCATGTATTTCATATCTGCATCCATGGAAAAACTCTGTAATGATGGTTTGTTGGGCATGATCGTTCCAGACGTGCTACTTTACCAAATAGACAATGAGAAACTTCGAAAACATATTTTTGCTACTAGTAAACTGCATATCGCCATCAACGCAGGGAACGTCTTCCAGAAAGTTACTCGTCCAAGTGCGATAATTATTCTCGAGAACGGCGCCTCAGAACAGAAGGATATCATGGTATCTGATCTAACATTGGTAGCCATGAAAGATAAAGAAAGGATTTTTGAAAAAGGTCTGACTTATGAATTTGCGGATTTATGTCTCATAAAAGGCCTTCCCAACACTGCTATTCCAACCCAACATGTAGGCAACTATACTTTGGTTTCTAAAATACTTGGTTCAAATCATCCACCATTAAGTGCTTTTGTAGACGATGATGGAATACAACGAGGCATTAGTCCTGACTTAAAGGAAGCTTTTATTGTACCATTATCCACTGCGAGAAAACTAATGCTCGAAAGTACATTTCTTAGGCCAGTAGTAACCGGAGGACGCCAGGTAAAAAGATATGGTTGCAAATATGACAACCTACAAATAATATATACTACACGATCAACGAATCCACATCTATGCCCAAATATTTGTAATTACATAAAGACATTCAAAAATCAAATTACTTGTAGAGAAGTTAGTGAAGGAAAGCATCCAATATACGCATTACACCGCCCACGAAGTGAGTCTATTTTCACTAAATCAGAAAAATTGATTGGTGTTATTACAGAAGATGAAATTGTATTACATCTCGATTCGTCACAATTATACGCATCGGATGGTCTATACCTATTTGGTGCCAAGGGTATTCATACCAATAGATATCTAATTGGACTTTTGAACTCTACTCTTTTTGTATTTCTTTACAGAAATCTTGCGGTTGAGAAAGGACGTGTATTGGCTCAAGTTAAACCGTCACTACTAGCCAACCTTCCAATCCGCCCTATAGACTTTGGCAAAGCAGACGATATCGCCAAGTACGATAAGATGATTTTGCTAGTAGATAGAATGCTTGAGTTGAACCGGAAAAGGGCGGGCGAAAGCAATCCCGAAACCCTTGGATTCCTAGAAACGCAGATCGTTAATACGGACCGCCAAATCGACCGACTTGTCTATGATCTCTACGATTTGACTCCTGGGGAAATACTATTAATCGAAAACTTATCAGGTCACTAGAATGCAAAAGAAATTGCAGGGTTGAGCACAATTGGGTATGCGCCAGCAGTTTTGCCTATGTGTCGCGCCTATCCCGAAGTTCGCAGCCCTCATCACCATCCTTATTTTAAGATCCAACCCAAGGACATTTTTGTCGTTTCCCGCATACCAGACATTAACTTTCACCTGGCTTGCGCCTCTTATTATGGAGAGCCGACTCGATGTCCATCCCTTTCTGAGCTGAATGAGCATCCGTGTAGGCAAGCCTCCCTCCAGTGTGCCGCACTTTGCAAAGCGTTTTTAAGAGCTGCTAGGAGTTCTTCTTTTGTGACTTTGCCGAGATTTTCGGAAAAATATGTGAGCACGAGGTCTTCCATGGTTGTGCGCCTTTTCAATAAGGCGGCCTGGAAATAGCGCCGCCTTCATAATGGACTTAGCAAAGTCCTCTTCTACCACCGGTTGTCCCTCAAGGCAGCCGTGGTCTTGCTGTCTCTCCGAGTTGATTCGTGACGATTTTCGGCGGACTTCTCTATTTCCTCTTTTCGGCGGGTTTCCTGGAGTTCTGCTTCAACTGCCAGGGCTGACGCCAGTTGCATACTGGTCACAAATCCTTGATGGTTTCCGAATGGTCCAAAACAAAAACAGTGCATAAATTCTCCCTTCTCTCTCGGTTGTGAAAGTTCCCCATAGGAAAGGCGGCCCCAACAATGGAACCGCCCAGATATAGCCTATTCACCGGGTTGTTCGGGTTGTACTTCCGGCATCTCCACTCCTGTTACGGCTTCGACTGGAACGGGTGCCGCTGGAGGGTCTTCCTTAATGGCTTCAACCTTGTCTGCGAAGACAAGTTTGCCATTTTCACGTTTGAGAACCGTCCTGTCTTTATAGTAGCTGTATTTCGGGTTCAAGGCGTCCGTCAGGAATGTCTCAATCCCACCCTTTTTGATGGTTGGGAACTCTTTCAAGACTTCCTTCACCATCTCCTTCCGCTCCATGTCACCGAGTTCCAGATGCTGAGTCACCCAATCAATGTAAGGACGGCGATTGATCCTCGGCTTCGGCACTCGCCCTGCTTCGAGTTTCTTATCGCCTTCACCTGTCACCGGACCGTCAACTACTTGACTTTCGGTTTCGGTAGAGACTTTCTGTTCGCCATGTTCACTTGCAAACACTTGTGCTTCGCCGGATTCGACTATTGTAGCCGGTACACTCTCAACATCTACCTGGGTCACTTCTATGTTATTTTCCTGTGCTGTTTGATTGTTAGTTTCCATCACTTGACCCTTAGCCTGTGTTTCTGACTTCTTTGACTTCTTTCCCATCTTCTATCTCCTTATTTTGTATAATTTTTATATGTTGTAAATGTTATAAGTGCCTCTCGTCATTATCACAAGCAATACATATAAGACAACTGGATTTATTTTAAAATAAATCATAAGCAATCATTCACCGGTCATTTATATACACAATCAATAAATACTTTTCCCACACTTTCACGGTAATTTATTCCAGATTGAAAAACATTGATAATATCAATTTTTCTTATGGAGGATAATATGAAATATCTGCAAGTAGTGGTACCAGATGAGTGGTTAGCCAAACTGAAAAAGAAATGTATTGACGAAGGAGTGACCTTAGCATTGAAGTTACGTGACTTGATTGCCAAGGAGATTGGAGAGGTACCATGGATACCATACAACTAATGCGCGAAATTGGCAGGAAATTGTTGTATGTGGACTTTCTCCTTGACGACCTCTTCGCTGCGATCCCGGAAGGCGACGGCGCAACTTGGGCGGCAGCGGTCCCATTTCAGGCGTCAATCAAAGAAGCGATGGAGAAGTGGGCGGTCGTAATTGGGGAGGAGTGAAAAGCCGGCTATACTGTCGCTGCAGTTCGATGGACATATCGTCAGGCATTTCACTGCAGCTATGTGGCAGACTTTATTTAGATTATCAGGATTATGGCTGTTTTCAAGCCACAATCCTGATAATTGCATTTAACCCTGTCACCGATGACGAGGTTACTCACGCGGCTGCTTGCCCATCATTCTTGCTTTTCTGTTCCTTCGGGAGCTTGGATAGTACCTTATGGATGTAGTTGACATAATTTTGTGCCTTTTCAGCGGCATCTCGCAGCACTCGGTCGAGTTTAGCTACACGAGCTTTGTTAACCCCACCTTTCGACTCGTCGAAGCCATACTTAACAGCGTTATGGATGTCGTTGAAGAACTCACCTTTCAGGGCATTGCTGAAATCCTCGGGAATGTTGGCTACTTTTGCCCCGCCAATAGCATCTTCAACCACCAGTCTTGGCAGCCAACCCTGTTCCATGACAGTGTTAAAATCGGGGGGCACTTCGGGAGCCCTCTTTGTGCGCTTGAGGATTTCCTCCTTAATATCCGCTACTGTATATTCATGAGAACCCTGTGAAATGTCCTTCAGAAGACCAATCTTAGGTTCTTCATTTTTCATCCCGATTAAGTAGACCAGACCAGTATATCCGATTTTCTTTTGCTCAACCAACTTCATCGTGTCTACCTTGGCCTTGTCAAGCGCCCAAATATGCTGATATCCGATACGGACCAATCTGGAAAGGGTAGATTTAGACTTGATTGGAAAGTCATTCTTGTCCTCCTCAGCCTCCTTTATGGTATTCAGGATTATGCTGTAGCTATTCTTCTTCTTCGGACTGAATTTCTTTTTCTCAAACGTGGATAGGTCATTATCTCCAAATTTCTTAAACAGATACAGCCCAACCTCGACCTTCGCCTTGGCCATAGCTGTGTCCGCTGCCTGGAACGCCACTTCGGCAGGTGCCCACGTTTCCTTAATAAAATCCATGGCGTCCTTAGCTTCTTTCCTTTCATCTTCATAAGTACTCATGCATTTCTCCTTTTATGCCGATGATAATTAGGTTCTCGCCAAAGGCGGATAGTTAGATTCCATATCGGAAAAAGGGAGAAAAACTTGAGGAATTATTTTGCAAGTTATGAACAACCAGGGGAATGTACACAAGAGTACCTAACAGATGTGCTAGATTATCGCCTAGTTAGCTATTTCACAATCGCTAATACTACAAATGAATCCACACTTTTAGGCAAGTTTCGTAACAGGTATAAATCGCTAATGCTAGATAGTGGTGCATTTTCCGCCTGGACTAACCATATCACCATTGATCCAGATGAATTTATTTTTTATTGCATCGACAAGGAAATTAAGCACAAAGAGCAGTGCATAAAGAGGGGAATCCAGGAATATGAACTTTTTGATTATATTGTGGCGTTAGATTTAATACCTAGTAGATATGGAGATAATGTAGAATCAGCGGAGAAAAGCAGAGAAAACTATGAGTCAATGGTTGAGAGATTCAAGCAGGAAGGATTGAGTTGGCGGAAGATAATTCCAGTATATCACCAATGGGAGGAACTTCGGTATCTGGAGGATATGATAAAAGCAGGAATTGACTACATAGGAATATCACCGAGCAATGATGCCAGCAATAAGGATTATGATAAACGGGTATTCCTAATGGAAACAGTAGATTCATGTATGGATGGGGATGAACCTAAAGCAAAGTTTCACGCTTTTGGACTTTCCTCATTCAGTATTTTGCGTGATTTCAAAACTCTATTTTATAGCGCCGATGCAAAAACCTGGGGCCAATGGGCTGAGAACCGTATAGTACTCTTTCCAAAACTGAATATGAAGTATATTGATGCACCAATTGGGTTGTTTGGATTTAGATGGATTTTCGATGATCCAGAACCAGAGAGGGTTGACATTGGCTCAGATTCTAAAGGTTTGTCGTGGTATCTCGCACACGAAGATGAAACTACGTATAAAATAAATGAAGCTAGGATTGATGAAATTTGCCTCTACTATGAAGAACTCGGATACAGACTTGGTTATTCTGAAACGCAAAGACGACGCATTGGAAAGCTTGAACCACACGAACATATCCTAAAGGATACCTGGGCGAGAGAGCGGAAGCATGGCTACCAGCGAAAGGGTGATAGTCCATTTATGTGGACTTTGAAATATGAAACGTATGAAGATGGAACAGCATCCAAGGGTTTGATACATAATACGCAAGCAATGATGTACCTGAATATCATCGCCTTTCGATGGTGGCATTCCATACTTGATCCTGCCGCCTATGATATTGATATTAGTCCTGAACCAGATTATGATCCAGAGGAAGTTCATGCTGGCCGTATGGCTGATCCTCTTTTGGATAAGATATCGGATAAATTAAATAAACGATTGATTTCTCCTGACACGGACTAATGATTAGTTGGTTCACCAAAAACGAATCTCTATTATTGAATCTCCGTTCGGCTTTATTGGAACATCGTTTTGAACTGTCATTCTCACTTTGTCCATCCTTTCTTGGAATTCTAATATTCCATGAAAATAGGTTCCACCCTCATATATAAGATATATGAGAGTGGTGAACCTAGGTCAAATGCTTACTGCATAAGCATTTGAACGGTAATCTATTCCATTCTGGATTAGTCTTTGCGGCATCAGTAAAATCAAGGACTTAGAAACCAATAGATTACATTTTTCAGGAGAATAGATTATCCACATAACTCCCCATTTTCTTTCAATTCCCGCTTTATCTCATGGACTCTATTTTCACTAAGTCCTGTTTCAGCCGCTATTTCTGCCACGCTCATCAGATCACGCTTAAGTAGTTCTTCGGCCTTGGCAGCGTTGCCGCTTTTTGGTCTGCCTCTTTTCGGCTCCTGTTCCACCTTCTTGCGTTCTGCTTTCTTTTTTGCACTGCCACCAACCCAATCACTTCTCACATAAGGACGTCCGATAGCGAGACACTGCAAGATTTTTATCTCCGGTTTCTTATCGCCTTCCCGGATAAAGAGCGGAGACAGGCGGACTTGCTGCATTTCCTCATCTTCCTCCGTGCGGTTCATGGCATAAATTGCAGTCACCTGTCCATACTTGTCCTTGCTCTCGCTGAAGTTCTTTTTGCCTATGTGCTCTTTGTCATAACTGGCAGCGTCGGCTTGAGTGGCGGTAATGAAACAGCAATGGTAGTGTTGACTAATGCTTCTCGCTATTTTCCACTTCTGGATTTCCTGGTGCCTGAAGTCGAGCTTGGGATTTTCCGGGGCATGGATATCCAGGAAGTCATCAATTATGACGTCTGGAACGAACCCCTCTTTTTCCCATTCAGCCAGTTGCCTCTTCATTTCCTTGAAAGTAAGGGTGGTATTGTCGTAGCAAGCTAAACGGATTCCTCCGCCACGTTTTTCACAACGTCTCGCCCATTTCTCCACCGCTTCTAACGCTACTTGGTCCGTCAGGTTATGTAATTCCTTCACTTCAACATCTCCTTCAAAATCCAATGGATAATTGATTTTGAAGACTTTGTCCGGTGGATCGTCTTTGCGTAGTCGTCGGAGTGGGCGTCCAGTAAGGTATTGAGCCCACCGGCGGTACCGTTGAAGTTTTGTCAAGTCACCACATTCGAAAACGGCTACATTGAGTCCTTCACGTAAAGCCTGCATACCAAGTTCTTGCAGCATGAATGACTTGCCGGTCTTTTCAGGTGCCAAAAATGCCACAAAGGATTCGCGGTAGAGCTGTTCACTCATGAATTCCCCCCAAACGGAAGGAAGTGTAAATAGGATTTCCTGCTGCTGGTTTGAGAAAGCTTCCTTCCACCGTTTTGTATCAAGGAAAGGGTTAGTTTCTTCTTTCTCTTCTTCCAGGATTTCAAGCTGGAGTTCTCTGGCGGCGGCTTCAATGCCTTCCACATTCTGCTGCTTAATTGAGACACTCAGGCGTTCGTTGATTTGTGCGGCGTGACGAATTTTGCACCATTCAATAGTACGCTTGATGACGTATGATAGATTCATCGCCTCTTTCCGCTTCTCCCATTCGCCACTAAGTTTGGTCAGGACTCCTGTCAGGTATACCTTTTCATCATCGTCCAAATTTGGCTCATTTTGAATATAGACATCCATAATGTGGCGTCCAGGAGAGTCACTATGCTCATTGTAGTAATCATGGCACCAGCGGTAGATGGTCCTAATTGCTTTCACTTCGAAATAGTGTTCTTTAAGAAATGGTTTAGTTATCTCAAGGTATTCTTTGGAAATGATTAAATGTGTAAGAATTATTCTATCTACCGTGAAGTCTGCCTCTTTTAGTTTCATTTTAGTCTTCCTTCCTCTTCTTAGAGAAAGGCGCGACTTGGTTGCTATCATTGCTAAATGTTGAAATGTAAAACATCTATATTAACATTGTCAATGTGAGTTTCATCCGCGCCAAATTAAGAATGTGAGGCGAGCTGATTTCCTAGGTCAACTCGTCTCTTTCATTGTAAGTTTCCGTTATGCCTCAATGGTTTTTAGGAATGCACCCATTGCAGCCGTGATTTTCAATCTCAGTAACCGTTCTGCTGTTTCCCTTGTCACAAATGTCAATGCTCGACCAAGAGGCCAGGCAAAATCAACATTACCGGAGCGTCTCCAATTGTAAATCGAAGCAGTGCATACATTGAGGGCTTCCGCAAGAGATTGAATCTTGACATAATCTTTACCGTTGATTGTCACATACTCCACTCTGATTCTCCTTTCTTGAGATTGTTAATGTTCACTAAGTTTTTATAACAATGTAGAAAATCTCTCACTCAATCTCTCACTCAATCTCCTTGATTCAATCTCCAAAGATGCTGGTAATATCTGCCATGTCTAAAACATGTGTGAAATGTGGACTAACAGTATGGAGGTAATTATGGCGTCATGTCAGGTAGCGGGAATTCCCGAAGGCATTTGGAGAGCTTTTAGGCACTTGTGTCTTGAAGAGAACGTTTCTGCCAACCGTAAGCTGCTCAGACCTGGGTTTTTGCGGCGTAGGCAAACACAGTCATAAAAAGGCTACAATTCTAGTGGCTTACACAGGAAGGGCAAATCTGTCGTGTGCCTACGTTTT
>Ga0326728_10019025_pt1 | contig 13408 bp, 9 predicted proteins | sample MB3enrmetagenome_FD_207602 | JGI IMG/M metagenome (GOLD analysis project Ga0326728, IMG submission 207602) | Lab enriched peat soil microbial communities from McLean, Ithaca, NY, United States - MB31MN | ecosystem: Environmental > Terrestrial > Soil > Wetlands > Peat | place: USA: New York... | reverse complement strand
CCGGAATGCTTGCCATAATTGCTTAGATAAATCTTGTTGCTGAGGTGGCATTTCTCGCGGACAATGCGCTGGACGAACGCTTCCGGTAAATACATATCTGAGATGATAATATCCGATGGATTGACGAGGGCGATGATCTCACAGATGGGAAACAAATTCTCCCATTCCTCCTCGAGCTCCATCAACTGCAACACTTCCGCCTGTCGCTGCGACAATACGTTCTGGCTCACTAGCAACTGGTATATGTCGCCGATTCCGTAGGCGCGGCGGCCAAAGATCGCCATCTCGAGGGCGTGACGATGGTGGGCGAAGCCGGCGACGCCGCTCTTGCGCTCGACCGCGGCGAAGATTTCGAGCGGCGCGAAGCAACGCCGGGCGACCAGCGTGTCGAACAGGTCGAAGCTCTGAATCCGCGCGTGATAGTCGCTCTCGACCTCCTCCATGACATGGGTGACGCCGCTGGCGACGGTCGGGCGGAAGGGAACGACGAAGGCGCCCGTCAGACAGGCCCGGCCGTCGGCGAGCACGGAGGCCCGCAGCGAGCAAGTCACGGCGCCGTTGGCGTCGCGCACGTTGACCGTCTCGCCGTCAAGATCCCAATAGGTCTCGTTTGGATGTCGATAGCCGACGATGAACCCGTTCGGATGAAAAACAAAGTTCTCGCTTAAGACTTCTCCGCGCGGCTCGGCGCGGAACCTGAAAGTTCGCGAGGTAAGCCATTGAGCGGTCAACGTGGAAATCGCTGACTTCGGTCTATCAAGCATGGAGGCGGTCCGGCGGCGCGGCGAATCATCTCGACCACCATAACGGAATCGCCTCGAACGCCATAGCGCCGCCCGCCGCTCGTGGGCGAGGCGCCGGCGCTAGCCGTCGACCGTCCGGTCGGCGAGGACGTCCTCGACCCAGGCCGGCACCGTCTCGCTCGCCGGCCCGTAGCGACGCTGGCGGAACAGAAGCGCGTTGTCGGCCGCCTCGAGATTGATCTCGCAAGCGTCGATCCCCATCGCGCGCGCCTCGGCGACGAAACCCGCGGCCGGATAGACCGCCCCCGACGTGCCGATGGCGACGAACAGATCGGACTGCTGCAGCGCCCAGCCGATTTCGTCCATATGGAGCGGCATTTCGCCGAACCACACGATGTGCGGGCGCAGCGTCCCGACGGCGCCGCAGGCGGGACAGGCGTCGGCGAGCGTCAGGTTGTCGAGCCATTCGACGACCTTGTCGCAGCGCGCGCAGCGCGCCTTCAATAATTCGCCGTGCATGTGGATGACAAGGCGCGAGCCCGCGCGCTCGTGCAGATCGTCGATGTTCTGCGTCACCAGCGTCAGCCGCCCGCCGCGCTTGGCGAGCTCCGCCTCGAGCCGCGCCAGCGCGCGATGCGCGGCGTTCGGCTCGGCCGCGAGCGCGTTGCGCCGGCGGCCGTCGTAAAAGGCGAGCACGAGGGCCGGATCGCGGGCGAAGCCCTCGGGGGAGCAGAGCTTCATCGGATCGAACTTCGCCCAGATCCCCTCGCCCGTCTTGTCGCGAAAGGTGCCGAGCCCGCTTTCGGCCGAAACGCCGGCGCCGGTGAGGACAAAGATGTTGCGCGTCATGCTTCTGCTCTCCGTTGGCGATGCCGCGCTCGGCGACCCGTTGGTAGAGCGCTCGCGCCGCCGACGCAACGCCGGCGATCGGTCCTGCCCCCGCCGCGCGCTCCGGCGCGGCGACGAGACGCTGGACTTGGGCCTGCGAGTGTTTATGGATCGACTGGACGAGACCGCCCTTCGCCAAAATCCACCGCCGGCCGAGCGTCGCCCCTTCATCCAGCCGTCGCGGACGCGGTGCAATAAGCGATGTCTGTCGCCCGAGGGGGCGGGCGTTTTCGTTGGAAGGATTGAGGAGGGCTTGATGGCAACGACGCTTGCGGATCGCGATCTGGAGCTTCTCGACGCTTACTGGCGCGCCGCGAACTATCTGTCGCTCGGACAAATCTATCTCTACGACAATCCGCTCTTGCGCGCGCCGCTGACCAAGGATCACATCAAGCCCCGCCTGCTCGGGCACTGGGGCACGACGCCCGGCCTCAACTTCATCTACGCGCACCTCAATCGCCTCATCCGCGCCCTCGACCTCAACGTGCTGTTCGTGACCGGGCCCGGCCACGGCGGCCCGGCGCTGGTCGCCAACGCCTATCTCGAGGGCGTCTACAGCGAGGTCTATCCCAACGTCTCGGCCGACGAGGCCGGGATGAAGCGCCTGTTCAAGCAGTTCTCGTTCCCCGGCGGCATTCCGAGCCACGTCGCCCCGGAGACGCCGGGCTCGATCCACGAGGGCGGCGAGCTCGGCTACGCGCTGTCGCACGCTTACGGCGCGGCCTATGACAACCCCGATCTCCTCGTCGCCTGCATCGTCGGCGACGGCGAGGCGGAGACCGGGCCCGCCGCGACCGGCTGGCACTCCAACAAGTTCCTCAATCCCAAGACCGACGGCGCGGTGCTGCCGATCCTGCACCTCAACGGCTACAAGATCGCCAATCCGACCGTGCTCGCGCGCATCAGCCACGACGAGCTCGACCATCTGATGCGCGGCTACGGCTATTCGCCCCGCTACGTCGAAGGCGACGACCCGATGACCATGCACCAGCTCATGGCGTCGACGTTGGAGGCTGCGATCGCCGACATCGACGCCATCCAGGAGGCGGCGCGCGGCGGCGGCGAGATCAGCCGTCCGCGGTGGCCGATGATCGTGCTGCGCTCGCCGAAGGGCTGGACCTGCCCGAAGGAGATCGACGGCAAGCGCTGCGAGGGCTACTGGCGCTCGCACCAGGTGCCGATGGGCGAGATGCACGAGAACCCCGAGCACGTGCGCATCCTCGAGCAATGGATGAAGAGCTACCGGCCGGAGGAGCTGTTCGACGAGGCCGGGCGGCTGAAGCCCGAACTCGCCGACCTCGCGCCGAAGGGAACGCGGCGCATGAGCGCCAATCCGCACGCCAACGGCGGCGCTTTGCTGCGCGACTTGCGGCTGCCCGATTTCCGCGACTTCGCGATCGCGACGCCGGCGCCGGGCGCGGCGACGGCGGAGGCGACGCGCGTCATGGGCCGCTTCCTCGCCGAGACGATGCGGCTCAATCTCGATAGCCGCAACTTCCGCCTGTTCAGCCCCGACGAGAACAACTCCAACCGCTGGCAGGACGTGCTCAACTACACCAACCGCGCCTGGATGGCGGAGATCTATCCCTACGACGATCACTTGGCGCACGAAGGGCGCGTGATGGAGATACTCAGCGAGCACCAGTGCCAGGGCTGGCTGGAGGGTTACCTGCTGACCGGCCGGCATGGTTTCTTCTCGTGCTACGAGGCGTTCATCCACATCATCGACTCCATGTTCAACCAGCACGCCAAATGGCTGAAGGTGTGCAACGGCATCGAATGGCGCCGGCCGATCGCCTCGCTCAACTATCTCTTGTCGAGCCACGTCTGGCGGCAGGACCACAACGGCTTCAGCCATCAGGACCCAGGCTTCATCGACCACGTGGTCAACAAGAAGGCGGAGGTGGTGCGCGTCTATCTGCCGCCGGACGCCAACTGCCTCCTGTCGGTCACCGATCATTGTCTGAGAAGTCGCAACTACGTCAACGTCGTCGTCGCCGGCAAGCAACCGGCGCCGGTGTGGCTGACGATGGACCAGGCGATCAAGCACTGCGCCTTTGGGCTCGGCATCTGGGAATGGGCGAGCAACGACCAAGGCGGCGAGCCCGACGTCGTCATGGCCTGCTGCGGCGACGTGCCGACGCTGGAGACGCTGGCGGCGGTCGACTTCCTGCGCAAGCGAATACCGGACGTGAAGATCCGCGTCATCAACATCGTCGACCTGATGAAGCTGCAGCCGCCGAGCGAGCATCCGCACGGCCTGGCGGACAATGATTTCGACGCGCTGTTCACCGTCGACAAGCCGATCATCTTCGCCTTCCACGGCTATCCGTGGCTCATCCACCGCCTCACCTACCGCCGCCACGGCCACGCCAACATCCATGCGCGCGGGTACAAGGAGGAGGGCACCACGACCACGCCGTTCGACATGTGCGTGATGAACGACCTCGACCGCTTCCACCTCGCCAACGACGTCATCGACCGCGTGCCCGGCCTCGCCGCGCGCTGCGCTTACGTCAAGCAGGCGATCCGCGACGTGCTGGTCGATCACCGCGAGTACATCCGCGCTCACGGCGACGACATGCCCGAGATCAAGAGCTGGACGTGGGGTCAGAAAGGCGCCGCCCGCGCCGGCTCGACCGAGTCGGACAACGTCTGAGACGAGGCTGGATGAAAGAGAGGCGGCGCGTCGTTTCCTTTGAGGGAAACGGCGCGCCGCCCTTCGCGGCTTCAGTCCGTAGCGCCGTCGCCGGGCAGCTCGCGGCGAGCGGAGGCTCAGACCAGCGCGTTCTTGAGCACGATGGTCTTGAGGCGCGTCACTTCCTCAAGCGAGCACATGATCCCTTCATTGCCGACGCCGCTCATCTTGTAGCCGCCGAACGGCATCTCGCAGGAGCGGAAGAAGCTGCAACCGTTGACTACCGCGCCGCCGCATGCGAGCGCGCGCGCGACCTTCAGCGCCTTGCCGATGTCGGTCGAGAACACCGCGCCCGACAGGCCGAAGATCGACGCGTTGGCGATCTCGACCGCCTCTTCGAGGGTGTCGAAGCCGATGATCGGCGCGACCGGGCCGAAGATCTCCATGTCCTTGGCGACGTCGCTGTCCTTCGGCACGTCGACGAGCACGGTCGGCTCGTAGAAGGCGCCGTGGCGCTTGCCGCCGAGGACGATCTTGCCGCCCTGCTCGACCGTCCGGTTCACCTGCTCTTCGACGCCGATCGCCGCCTTCTCCGAGATCAGGCAGCCGATGGTGGTCTTCTCGTCGAGCGGGTCGCCTTGGACGAGCTTGCCGAGCCGCTTGACCAGCTTGTCGGCGAACTCGGCCTTGCGCGCGTTGTGGACGAGGAAGCGCTTGGAGGCGCAGCAGACCTGGCCGGTATTGTAGAAGCGGCCGAACATCGTCTCCTCGACCGCGAGGTCGACGTCGCCGTCCTCGAGCACGATGAAGGCGTCGTTGCCGCCGAGCTCGAGCGCTGAGGGCGTCAACAGCTTGGCCGCGACCTCGGCGGTTTGGACGCCGACTTCGGTCGAGCCGGTGAGCGAGATGAAGTCGACGCCTTGATGCGAGCACAACCAGCTCCCGACCGTCGCGCCGCGGCCGGTGAGGATGGAGATCGCGCCGGGCGTGACGCCCGCCTCGATCAACAGCTCGCACAGCCTGATGAGCGTCAGCGGGTTGTCGGTCGACGGCTTGACGATCGCCGCATTGCCCATGATCAGCGCCGGCGCGACTTTCTGGTCGAACAGGTCGCAGGGGAAGTTGAACGGGATAATGCAGACGACGACGCCGACCGGCTCGCGGGTGACGATCTGCAGCGTCCGCTCCGTCCCCGGCTCGGTGCCCTCGGGGATCACCTCGCCATAGAAGTGCTTGGCGCGCTCGACGAAGCCCCCGAATAGCGTCGGGATGTTGTCGATCTCGTTGCGCGCTTCGACGATCGGCTTGCCGGTCTCCATCGACAGGAGACGGGCGAGCTCTTCCTTGTGGGCGAGCGCGAGGTCGACGAAGCGCTTGAGCACGGCGCCGCGGGCGTGCAGCGGCAGCTTGGCCCACTCCTTTTGGGCGGCGCGCGCCGCGGCGACGGCGCGGTCGACGTCGTCCTTGGTCGCCGCCGGAACGGTGTCGACCGTCCGGCCGGTCGCCGGGTTGACGACGTCGATGGTCGCGCCGTCGCTCGCGTCGACGCGCTTGCCGCCGATGATCATTTTCGCCATGGTTCGAGCCTCCTGTTATTTCTGGAACCCGGCGAAGGACAGCATCAGGCCGCCGCAGGTGTTGGCGCCCCAATCCTCGAAGCCGTACTCGCCGAAGGTGAAGACGCCGATGAATGGCGCGCCGCCCGCCGCCGCCTTGATCTCGGCCGCCGCCTCGCCGATGCGGTCGCCGATGCCGCCGCGTCGGCCGCCGCAATGGACGAGCAGATAGGCGCCGGCCTTCTCGCCGAGACGGTTGTCGACTGCGTGGATGGTCTTGCCGGTCGAGGCGATGAGGTCGTCGGGCGTCGTGTCCATGAAGATCACCGCCGTGCCCGCGGCGACGTCGCTGCCGACGTTGATGGTGTGGTCGGAATTGCCGACCATCGGGTGGCGGATCGCCACCAGGTCGCCGAGCCGGTCCTTCTCGCCGAGCGGGTGACAGATCGAGGCGCCGAGCAGGTTGAGGCCGAACAGGCCGTCCACCTTGGCGCCGAGCCAGGACGCGTATTTGTCGAGCGCGGGAACGCCGTCGATCTCGACGATCTTGCGCTTGCCTTCGACCTTGGTGATGATTCCGAACTTGGCCGTCTCGCGGTACTCGCCGGCGTAGCGCAGGCCGATCTTCTTGCCAGTGTAGAAGAAGGCGAGGCCGAGGCCATTGGCGTAGGCGTGGTCGCCGAACAGCACCTTCCACTTGCCCTGGACCGTGTTGTCGGCGGCGCTGCCGCCGAAGAACGGCGCGCGGCCGATGACGTCCTCGACGCCCTTGAGATAGGTCTCCTCCTCGCCGGGAGGCGCGACCATGTAGAAGTAGCTCGGCGCGCCGCTCTTGCCGGCGGCGGCCATGGCGGCCTTGGCGACGGCGCGGCCGGTCTCGCGCGCGCCGCCGTTGCGCGGCGCGCCCGCGGCGCCGACGACGATGTCGTCGTCGGCCAGCGCCATGACGCCGACGTAGCCGTCGGGACCGGTGACGAAGCCTTCCGGCGTGACGACGCCGGTGAACGACGTGCAGCCAATCGCCGGCACGCCGGGCAACGCCTCGCCGACGCCCTTCAGCATCGCTTCCTGATCGTAGTCGCAGCTCGAATAGACGAAGGCCACCTTGGCGCCGGCGACGGCGGCTTTGGCGGCGGCTTCCTTTCCGGCGCGATAGGCGTCGCCGGCGACGCTGGAGCCGACTTTGGCGTTGAGCATGACTGATCCTCCCCATGCGCTGGGCAAGTCGCGCAGACGCGGCCGGACGCGCGCTTGCGCCGCGTCTCACCGCTGGACTTGCCTCGAGAACGCTTCGGCGGCGACTGCGCTCGGAAGCTCTCCTCCCGACCGGACAGGCGCCCGTCCAAAGCAATGCGCTTGTTTCGCAAGCGCGGAACAACGATTTATACTTTTCCCGTCACAAGTAAATAACGAACATTTTTGTTATGTAAGCACATTTATGTAAGCGCTGCGGCGAAGTCGATATGATAAGATTATATCGACTTGCCGCGCCCCCCCCCCGCGGGCGGCCCGAGAAAGGGGCCGTCGCCACACCGCCGCGACGGCAACTTCGCGCTGGTAACCGCGCATTTGTTGCGCGATGATCGCCTCGGCGAGGGTCGACGCCTCGGCTCGGATGCGGCCGCCGGCGCAGCCGCCGAAAAAAAACGACGCGGACGCCGTGGACCAGCGGCGATCCGCCGAGGAGGAGCGCGGAAGATGGCCATCACCCTCCGGGACGTCCTCAGCGAGACGATCTCGGCCGGAAAGCTCCATTGCGAGAAGGAGCTGACCATGTCGATCCTCTCGGGCAAGTACAAGGTGGTGATCCTCTGGCACCTGGGGCACGACGGGCCGCTCCGCTACGCCGAAATCCATCGCTTGTTCAAGGACATCAGCGACCGCATCCTAACCAAGCAGCTGCGCGAGATGGAGCAGGACTGCGTGCTGCGCCGCACCATCTACGCGGAGAAGCGCGTCAAGGTCGAGTACGCGCTGACCGACATCGGCCGGTCGCTGGTTCCCATCGTCGACCAGATCTACGAGTGGGGCCTGGAGCACCTCTCGTTCTATGTCGAGCGGGAGCGGGCCGGCGCGGCCGCCAAGCTCGGCGATGCGGCGGCCCATCCGGGCGCGCTCTGAGCGCCTCCCGCCCGGCGCGCGAGGCGAACGGGCACCTCGCCGAAAGAGCGCCCTATGCGGCCGCCGGCCCGAAACCGGGCGCGGCGGAGGCGATCTCTGCGTCGGCGAGGCCGATCTCGCGCAGCACGTCGAGGGTGTCCGCGCCGTAGAAAGGCGCGGTGGCGAGGCGGAGCGGGCGGGCGGACTCGACGTGTGGGTCAACAACGCCGGCATCGCCGTGTTTGGCGACCCGCTCGCCATCAGCGCCGCGGACCGGCGGCGCTGCATGTCGGTCGACCTCGAGGGAGCGTGGAACGGCTGCCGCGCCTCATCGCGCGCGGCGGCGGCGCGATCGTCAACATCGTTTCCAATCACTCGTTCCAGGTCATGCGCGACATCTTCCTCTATCCCGTCGTCAAGCACGGGCTCTTGGGGCTGACGCGGGCGCTGGCGCTGCAATACGCCGACAAGAAGATCGCGGTGAACGCGATCTCGCCGGGTTGGATCGAGACGCCGCTGACGCTATCGCAGCTGCCGCGACGCCCGATCCCCGACGCGCGCGCGCCGAGGTCGAGGCCAAGCAGCCGGTCAAGCGCCTCGGCCGGCCGGACGAGATCGCCGCGATCGCCGCGCTGCTCGCTTCGGACGAAGCGCGCTTTATTATCGGCGCGAACATTATCGCCGACGGCGGCGTCGGCATTCGCATGTACGAATAAGCGAGGGGCTCACGTCGCTTGTCGTGGAAAGCCTGGTCGCCTGCGGCGATCATCTTGGCGAAGGCGCGTGCTACGATTCGAAGCGCGGGCGGCTGTGGTGGGTCGACGTGCCGACGCCGTCGCGGCTGCACGCGCTCGACGTCGCCAGCGGCGAAACGACGCGCTGGGACATGCCGCAGATGATCGCCGCCGCGCGCCCGTGCGCGGACGACGGAGCGTTGATGGTCGCCTGCCACGGCGGCGTCGCCCGCTTCGACCTCAACTCGGGCGCGCTGACGCCCCTCCTCGACCCCGAGCCCGACAAGCCTTTCAACCGCTCCAACGACGCCGGAACCGACCCGAAGGGGCGCTTCTGGTTCGGCGCGATGCAGAACAACATCGCTCCCGACGGCGCGCCGATCGCCATCGTCGGCAGGAGCGGCGCGCTCTACCGCCTCGACGCGGACATGAGCTTGACGCGCTTTGAGGCCGACATCGGCATTTCCAACACCGTGTGCTGGAGCCCCGATGGGCGCACGATGTACTTCTTCTGCGACACCCTCGACCGCGTGATCTTCGCTTACGACTACGACGTCGACGACGGCGTTCCCTCGAATCGCCGCCCGTTCGCGACCTTCGACCGTGGCGACCCGGACGGCTCGACGGTGGACGCTGACGGATGCCTGTGGAACGCGCGCTGGGACGGCCATTGCGTCGTGCGCTTCACGCCGCGCGGCGAAATCGACCAGGTGGTCGAGCGGCCGGTCGCGAAAGTGACGAGCTGCGCCTTCGGCGGGCCGAACCTCGACCCGCTCTTCATCACCACGTCGCGGTACGGCATGAGCGCGGCCGATCGCGCCGCCGCGCCGCTGTCGGGGAACCTGTTCGTCTGCCGCCCGGGCGTCAAAGGCCTTCCGACGCCCGCATTCGCCGGCGCGCTGCGCTGAGGCGCGCCGTCTCTTCTCCCCGCCAAGGCGGAGAGGGAGATCCTCGCCCTACTCGAGCCTCGCTCGCGCAAGCGCCGCGGTGAGCGCGGGCCCCTGCCCCCACGGGACGGTGAAATCGACCGGAACGTGCCAGTAATGCGTCTCGACCAGCGCCGAGTAGACCGCCGCCGACACGCCGCGCAGACGCCCCGTCGCATCGAGATTGGCCATCATCGCGCCATAAGCGCGGTCGGCGGGCTCGCGGAACTCCTCGGGCGCGAGCAGACCCATGGCGACGCCGCGATAGAACGCGGTCGCCATGAACGCCGCGGTGGAGGATTCGCCGCCCGAGCGCGGCTCGTGGACGAGCGCGCTCCAGCCGCCGTCGGGCTGCTGCCAGGCGAGCATCCGACGCGCGAGATCCTGCGCGCGGCGCGCGACCGCGTCGCGACCGGGCGTGTCGGGGCGCGCGTGCTCGACGACGTCGATGAGCCCGAGCAGCGCCCAGCCCTGGCCGCGGCCCCACCCTTTCGCATAGGCGCGGCCGGTGCGCTCCAGCCAGAAATGCTGATAGAGGCCGGTCTCGGGGTCGCGCAGCAGGTCGCCGTAGGCGAGCGCTTCGTCGACCGCGCGCCGCGCCCAATGCTCGTCTTCGCCGAGCGCGCTCAAATGCGCGTAGAACGGCGGGTCGAAATGCAGGCAGTCGAGCCAGACGCCGGCGCCCGGGTTGCGCATCAGCTCCGCCTCTTCGGCGCTGAGCGCCGCGCCGCCGTAAGGCGGACGCAGCGACCTCAGCGCGTCCTCGAAGGTCACGCTCACCCCCTTGACCGAGCGGCGCGCGACGAGATGCTCGGCCAGCCGCCGGATCGCATCGCGCAGAATCTCGTCGCCGGTCCTCGCGGCCACCTCGCACATCACGGCGCCCGGGGCGGTGTTGTCGTCGGGCTGGAACGGCGCGATGCGGGCGGCCCAGGCGCGGAAGAAGCCGTGCGCGAAGTCGACGTAGCGCCGCTCGCCGAGCAGGTCGCTCGCCGCGACGAGCCCCTCGAAGCCGACCGAGTCGCCATAGAACCAGCACTGGAAGCGGTGGTTCAGCACGGCGTCCGCGATCGCCGTGAACAGGCTTCGCTCCGACGCCGATATCGCTTTCATAAGCCGCCTCGCCTCCTTTTAGCCGATCCGCGACAAACCCTCGCTCGCGTCCGTCATGGCGCTCTGGACGAGGGCGCGCATCGCGTCTTGCGCGCCCTCCGCGTCGCCGCGGGCGAAGGCTTCATACACTCGGGCGTGCAATTCGTTCGACTCGTTCATGCCGGTGAGCGTCGTCACCGAGCCCTTGGCCTGCATCTGCACGTCGAGGCTGAGCGCGAGCGCCGCCTCGATGACGGCGAAAAACTGCTGCAACGTCTCTGACCCCGCGGCGGCGAGCAGCGCGCGATGAAACTCGAGATCGGCCTCGATGAACTTCTCGCGCTGCGACTCGGGCGTGTCCGTCGCCTCCGTCGCCGCGCGCTTATTTCGCCAAGCGGCGTCGACGCGCGCCCTCGCCGCTGCGTCCTTGCTCGCGGTCGCCGCCCAGGCCACGCCCGGCTCGAGCGCCAGGCGCGCGCGCAACAGATCGTCGAACAGCGCGCGCCGATCCGCCGCCTCGATGCGCCATTGGATGATGTCGGGATCGATAAGCCGCCATTCGGCGCGCGGCCGCACGCGCGTTCCGTCCATCGGCCGGCTGCGGACGAGGCCCTTGGCGTTGAGAATGCGCACCGCCTCGCGCACCACCGAACGGCCGACCCCCAGTTCGGCCATGAATTCGCTTTCGGTCGGCAGCCCCTCGCCCGGCTTCCATTCGCCCGCGACGATGCGCTTGCCGAGCGTCTGCACGACGACGCCGAGCACGCCGCGCAAGTCCATCAGCCGGCCGAGCTGGGTCGGCCGGCGGGCCGGGCTGCGTCTTTCCAACGGCTGTCTCATCGCGTTCTCGCGGGCTTCGGCTTCCCGATCGCGGCGCGGTTAGGCGTTTTTGCGAAAGCGGCCAATCTTTGACAGAATATCAGATAATCTGATAAAGACAAGACGAGGTCGAGCGGCGGGCTCAACGGCGCGCGGAGCCAGACAGGCGTGACGACGGGAGCGAGCTTCCAACCCAGGGGGATCTACCCGATCCTGTACGCGTTCTTCGACGCGCGCGGCGCGCTCGACCGGCGCGCCTGGCGGGCGCAGGTCGAAGCCGTCATTGCGGCCGGCGCGCCGGGGATCGCCATTCTCGGGCTCATCACCGAGGTCGCGGCGCTCGAGCCGCTCGAACGCCGCATGCTGGTCGAATGGGCGGTCGAGGACGCCGGCGGCCGCGCTCCCATCCTCGCCACCATCGCCGGCCGCGACCTTGACGAGGCGCGCGCGCTGGCGCGCGACGCCGAGGCGGCGGGCGCCAGCGCCCTCATCCTCCAGCCGCCGATCGGCGCGCGGCCGAGCGAAGGCGAGCTGTCCGAATTCTTCGCCGAGGTCATGGCGGCCGTGGAGTCGCCGGTGGGAATCCAGAACGCGCCGGAGTTTCTCGGCGTGGGCTTGAGCCCGGCCGCGGTTCGCGCGCTCGCCGAGCGCCGGCCGAACTTCATGCTGATGAAGGGCGAGGGGCCGGCGGCCGTCGTCAAGCGCTACGTCGACGTGGCTGCGCCGCGCGTGGCGGTGCTCAACGGCCGCGGCGGACTCGAACTGCCCGACAACCTGCGCGCGGGATGCGCCGGCCTCGTTCCGGCGCCCGATTGCGCCGACTGGCAGATGGCGATCCACGCGGCCTTCCTCGCCGGCGACGAAGCGCGCATGGACGCGCTCTATCGCGACATCCTGCCTTACGTCGTATTCTCCATGCAGAGCCTCGACGTCGCCATTTCTTGCGGCAGGCGGATGTTCGCGGCGCGGGCGGGGATCGACAATGCCTGCGCCTGCCGCGTCGTTCGCGACCCGCCCGATCCTTTCCTGCTCGCCGCGATGCGCCGCTGGTCGGCGCGCTTCGGCGCCTATTCGAACCGACTCGGAGCCGCCGCATGAAGATCGTCGCGCTGAAGACCTATCTCGTGCCGCCGCGCTGGCTGTTCCTGAAGATCGAGACCGACGGCGGAATCGACGGCTGGGGCGAGCCGGTTCTGGAAGGGCGCGCGGCGACGTTGGCGACGCTGATCGAGGAGATCTCCGATTTCCTCATCGGCCGCGACCCGCGCCAGATCACCGACATCTGGCAGACGCTCTATCGCAACGGCTGCTATCGCGGCGGCCCGGTGCTGATGAGCGCGATCTCAGGCGTCGACCACGCGCTGTGGGACATCCTCGGCAAGCGTCACGGCGCGCCGGTCCACGCCCTCAACGGCGGCGCGCAGCGCAGCCGGATCAAGACCTACGTCTGGATCGGCGGCGACCGGCCGCGCGATCTCGTCGCCGACGCGCTCGACGCCAAGAGCCGCGGCTTCCGCGCGGTGAAGATGAACGTCTGCGAAGAGCTCGGCATGATCGACGACTATCGCAAGATCGACGCGATCGTCGCCCGGCTCGCCGAGTTGCGCGCGGCGGTCGGCGACGCGCTCGACCTCGCCTTCGACTTCCACGGCCGCGTCCACGCGCCGATGGCGCGCGTTCTGCTCAGCGAGGTCGCGCCGCTGCGGCCGATCTTCGTCGAGGACCCCGTGGCGCCGGGCCAGATCGAGGCGCTGGCCGAGCTCGCCCGCGCCACCGCGATCCCCCTCGCCGTCGGCGAGCGCATGCATTCGCGCGCCGAGTTCAAGGCGCTGTTCGAGGCGGGGGCGGCGCAGATCATCAATCCCGACCCCGCCCACATGGGCGGGATCACCGAGGCGGTCCGCATCGGCGC
>Ga0326728_10019024_pt1 | contig 13409 bp, 12 predicted proteins | sample MB3enrmetagenome_FD_207602 | JGI IMG/M metagenome (GOLD analysis project Ga0326728, IMG submission 207602) | Lab enriched peat soil microbial communities from McLean, Ithaca, NY, United States - MB31MN | ecosystem: Environmental > Terrestrial > Soil > Wetlands > Peat | place: USA: New York... | reverse complement strand
ATCGAATCGCCGCTCTGGCACCGCCGGTTCAAATCCTGTTCATTTCCAGTTCAAAATGGTCGCCGGGTTTAGCAAATTATCTGATGCCACCTCTTGACAGACTGGCTCAGATTCACTCAAGCATGCCCCACGTGGGATAAGCTTCATCAGCTTGTCCAGGCGAGTGAAGCTCGCCCAGGCCGCAGGGCCATGTTCACTCCGGTGCTTTGTGCGTTCGCACTAGCGTATACTGCCTCCTATGCGCAAAATGTTCTTCACCGCTCTGGCCGGGGTATCGCTCGCTGCCGCGCAATCCGTCCGCCTCACCGATCTCCATCAACTCACGCACGGCGGCCAGAACGCGGAAGCCTATTGGTCTCCGGATGGGAAACGGCTGATTTTCCAGTCCACCCGTCCCCCGTACGGTTGCGACCAGATCTTCATCATGAACGCCGACGGCAGCGATCAGCACCTGGTGTCTACCGGAAAGGGCGTCACCACGTGCGCATACTTTCTGGGCGACAACAAGCACATCATCTACGCCTCGACGCATCTGGCGGGCGACGAGTGCCCGGCGCCTGCGGATCGCAGCCGCGGCTATGTCTGGGCTGTATACGCCGGATTCGATATCTTCCTGGCTACCGACGACGGCAAAATCGAAAAGCGGCTCACCGACACTCCGGGATACGATGCCGAAGGCACGGTCAACTGGAAAACCGGGACCGTTGTGTACACGTCGCTGGCATCGCACGATCTGGATCTGTGGACGATGAAGCCCGACGGGTCGGACAAGAAGCAGATCACCGCTAAGACCGGCTACGATGGCGGAGCGACATTTTCGCGCGACGGGAGCCATCTGGTATGGCGCGCCAATTATCCGCCCAATGACGAAGCGATGGCCAGGTACAAATCGCTGCTGGCCGATAATCTGACGACGCCGATGAAGATGGAAATCGTGGTGGCCAATGGGGACGGAAGCAACGCTCACACCGTCACGAATTTCGGGTGCGCCAGCTTCGCGCCGACGTTCACGCCGGACGGAAGGCAGATTCTTTTCTCCTCCAACAAGCACGAATGCGACAGCCGGCATTTCGAACTGTACCGCATGAACCTGGACGGCAGCGGGCTCGAGCAAGTGACTCATTTCGGCGGCTTCACGTCATTCCCGGAGTTCTCGCCGGACGGCAAAACGCTGGTCTTCTGCTCCGACCGCGATGCCAAGGAGCGCTACGAATTCAACATTTTCACCGCCAAGTGGCAGGAAAATTGAGCTTTCCGGCGAAAATCCGGCGAAATGATCGTGGGAGTGTAACCACACGGCATCTGCCCTACGCCTTCCAAGACACTATGACCAAAAAGCTGCTTTTTGTAACGACGATTCTGTTTGTGGTCGCGTTTGTCGCCATGGCGGCCGATGTCACCGGCAAATGGACCTACCAAGCACCCGGTCGGGGCGGGGACATGATGTCCGTCACGATCACTTTGAAGCAGGACGGCACAACTCTCACCGGTACGGTTCCCGGTTTCGGCCGCGGGGGCCAAGCGCCGCCACAGGAAATCACCAATGGCAAAGTGGATGGCGACAAAGTCTACTTCGAAGTGAAGCGCGAGACTCCGAACGGCGAGTTCGTCACCAAGTATGAAGGCACGGTGAGCGGCGACACTCTGAAGCTGAAGATCACGCGGCCCGGCCGTGGCGGCGGCGAGCCCACGACGAACGAATATACGGCCAATCGGGAGAAGAGCTAACTCCAGCCGAAATTGATTACGGAGCGGCCGTCCCTGGCGCCATTCTAAGGGGCGGCCGCTTTCTGCATTTTGTCGAACCGCACAGTCTCCGGCCTCCTGAGGTTGGGGCATCGGGATGCGGGTTGAGGCACAGCATTATGGGCCACGGATGGGCACGGATTCACACGGATAAAACCAAGGTCTTTCTTATCTGGCCTTTCTTATCCGTGTGCATCTGTGTCCATCCGTGGCTAAATTTTCTTTTGCGGAAGGTTCGAGACTATCTAAAACGCCCTCTGATATTGAATCGGTGGCTGGACCGCCTCCCCGAGCGCCTTGGCAGCGTGCAAGGGGAAATAAGGATCGCGCAGGAATTCGCGCGCCAGCAGTACGAGATCGGCCTTTCCGGAGCTGACGATCTCCTCGGCCTGCTGCGGGGTGGTGATCAGCCCGACGGCGCCTGTGCGAACGCCTGCTTCCCGGCGAATGCGCTCGGCGAACGGCACCTGATAGCCGGGGCCGAGCTTGATTTTCTGCTGGGGAGCCAGGCCGCCGGACGAACAATCGATCAGATCCACGCCAAGTCCGCACAGGCGCCGCGAGAATTCCACCGACTCATCGATATCCCAACCGCCTTCGGCCCAATCGCTGGCCGAGATGCGCGCGAACAGCGGCAGATGTTCGGGCCAGACGGCGCGCACGGCCTTCGCCGTCTCCAGCGCAAAGCGGATGCGATTCTCGAACGGTCCGCCGTATGGGCCGGTGCGTTGATTACTGAGGGGTGAAAGAAACTCGTGCATGAGATAGCCGTGCGCGAAGTGCAGTTCCACCACCTGAAAGCCCGCTTCGAGAGCGCGCCGTGTGGCGGCTACGAACGCCTCTCGAATGTTCCCGATTTCGGCGAGAGTTAAGGCTTTCGGAAATGGATAGTCGGGCTGAAACGCGATCGCACTGGGCGCGACGGGCTCCCAACCGCCGGCCTCCGGCGGGACAGCGCCGGATCCCTCCGAGGGACGCCAGGTGCTCGCTTTGCGGCCGGCGTGAGCCAACTGAATCCCGGCCGCCGCGCCCTGTTGCCGCAAGAATGCGGCGATGCGCTTGAGGAAGGGGATGTGCTCGTCTTTCCAGATGCCGTGATCCTGCGGCGAGATGCGGCCGCGTGCTTCCACGGCCGTCGCTTCCATGATCACCAGCGCGGCGCCCCCTACCGCGCGGCTTCCGAGGTGGACCAGATGCCAGTCGTTGGCGAACCCGTCCTCGCTGGAGTATTGGCACATGGGCGAGACCGCAATGCGATTGCGGAGGGTGAGTTCGCGGATTGTGAGAGGAGTGAAGAGAGCGGACATGATTCCAGTATCGCAGCGCGCAAGCAAAAGAGTATTTCACCACAGAGACACGGAGGCACGGAGAAAAAACAAAAGTCAAAATCAAAACCGGAGGGCGCAGAGGTGGCGGAGGTCACAGAGGCCCAGGCTCTCGGGTTCTCAGCAAAAAACCGCGGCGGCGGGCGGGGAGATCGACGATCATTCCCCGTTCCGATAGCGCGTAAGGCGCATGGGACGGGCGTCCGGCTCGAAGAGCAGCGCGCTGCGGACGGGGTAGTAGGCGATGAGTCTGGCATTCTCCTCCGGTCCGAGATCGCGCGCCCACACGATGCGGGCGTGGTCGATATCGGCGGCGTTCCAGACCCACTCCTCCTGGAAAATGTGTTGCGGCGTGTAACGAACGAATACCAGCAGGCCGCCGGGTGCCTTTTCCAATTCGGCCCTGACGGCGATGCGCCGCTCGGGATTGGTGTGATTGATGCTGTCCCAGGTTTCGTAGGGCCGGACGGCAAGCGAAATCTCACCGGTGTCGAACACGTGCAAGGTGTACCAGAAGAGGAAATGCGCCGCGCAGACGAAGAGAATCAGGCGCGCAGCCTCGGCTCCGGCTGGCCGCCCGCCGATGGTCAGCCGGTTGAGCCATTCCAGCCCCGCCACGCTCATGAGTACGAACAGACAGGTGCAAGCCGCGACGTAGTGGACCTGAAACGCCGGGAAGAAATTCGTCCCCAACGCAAACACCGTGAACGCGGCGGCGGCCCAGGCGAAGCGAAACTGGCGCAGGCAGGGCAAGAAGGCCGCCAGTGCGAGATAGAGCGGCGGAATGAAGAAGAAGCGGTAATAGCGTACGCGATATTCCAGCCGCTCCAGATAGCTGCGCAAGGTCTCGCCGCGGGAGGGACGGAAGGAGGTTTGCATGCGATAGTCCATCTGCTGCTGCGGTGTCAGATCGGCGTGCGGCACGGGATTCGGCTGGATGGTCAGAGAAGTTGGGACACCGTATTGGTATTGGCTCAGCGAGTACGGAAACGTGGTCCAACTGCCGGTGACGGCGTGGTTCTCGAGGAGAGTGAGCGCGATGGCCGGGGTCACGGCGATGGCGGCAATGGCGGCGAGTTTGCCGAGACGCCGCCATTCGGCGGGCTTACCGAAGGCTGGAGCGAAGAAGAGCAGCACCGCCAACCCGAGGAAGAGCGTTTCGTATGGGCGCGTCAGCAGGTGGATTGCGAGCCCCAAGCCCAGCAGCAACGCGTTGCGCCGGCAGTTTTCCGTTTTCAACCGCGGAAGTGCGCCGAAAACCAGGCAGCCCGCGGCAGCCGCCAGCGAGCCGCCCCAATACCCGTTCATCCACTGGCTCAGCGGGCCGAACTCCATCACGGCCAATAAGCCGCCGGCCAATGCCCAACCCGGCGTGGTCCAGCCGCGCAGCATCCAGTAACACAGCGCGCAAAAGGCGGAGGTGGCTAGAATTACTCCCGCCCAGGGAGTTCCGAACACTGTCCAGCCGATCGCCATGATGAGGCCTTGTCCGAGAGGATAGATGGAGCTGTACGTCGGCTCCTGCAGCACGAAGAAGGTCTCGAAGAATCGATGCAGCGGGTGCATGGGGTTGGCCAGCCGGAAGTGCCGCAGCGTGTCGGCCACCAGCAGATGGCTGAATTCGTCGTAAACATCCGGAGACGGCACGGGATGATGACCGAGCAGCGCCAGCCGTAGCGCGACGGGCAGCAGGGCCAGCAGCGCCATCGACCAGAGGGTCCGCTGGGCCAGCCGATTGGCATAAGGGGCGACGCGCTTCCACCAAACCAGCGCTGCCAGAAGCATCACGGCGAGCAGCAATTCCAGATAGTCGCCGGCGCCGAACCCCAGGGGATTTTCGAGCGGCAGAAACGAGCGGAAGAAATCTGGCATGCCGCTCAGCTCGCGTAGACCGAGACGCGCGTGATCGTGCGGTAGCCCATGCGCTGGTAGAGATGCAGGCCGGCGGGCGTGGATTGCAGGATGGTCTGCTCCACGCCGTGCTCTTTCTGGGCCTCCGCCACGGCGTAGCGCATCACGGCTTCGCCGTAGCCGCGGCGCTGCTGGTCGGGAAGAGTCGCGACGTTGTACACGCCCACCGCTCCGCCGCCCATCACGATGGCCGCCGTGGACACGGGAGCCTCGTCACGATAGGCCACATAAGCGGCGAAGCGATCCCACACCACGCTGTTGTCGAACACTTCGCGAAACCAGTTGATCGGTACGTGAAAACAGGTCGAGCCGATGTGGCAAAAAGCCCCCCGCGTGGCCGCATCGGCCACCCGCCGGACCATCAATGCAGGTAGCGGCTTGACGGGTGGCGCGAGGCGATCTGCCACCATTCCGGGCAGGTTTACGGTATGCCGCAGCCCGTGGCGCTCGAACATCTGCCGCGATTTGCGCCGGGCCCGGCTTTCGACCCAGTCCTCGCACAGCCAATACGCCCATTCCAGGCCACGCACCTGGAAGTGCGACGCGCAGAGAAGAATCCGCTGTTCCAGCTCCGCCTCGCTGGCCACCGGAGCCGAAAGAAAAGCCGCATTGAACATCTGGAAGGTAACGCCGGCGGCCGCGATACTGACGCCGGGCAACTCCCGGATCTCGCCCGCCTCACGCCCCGCGGCCACCACGCGAAACGACTCGCGCAGGTTATCCGCAACGGTCTCAAAGGTCACTGGAAATTAGTATAAAGGGCTCAGCTATTTCTTGGGCGCGTTCTTGGTCTGCTCTTTCTTAGGGGATTCCCCCTTGGGAGTTTCGCCTTTGGGATTTTCCCCGGCCGGTTCCTTCGCGCCGGCTTCTCCCGGCTTGGGCGGCAGATATTGCACGATCACCGATATGCGGCGATTCGAAGCGTGAGTGGGGTCTTCGGGATGGCGCAATTCGCGGTCGGCATAGCCGCGTACCTGGTTCACTTGTTCCGGCCTGAGGCCGTGGGCTTCCATCAGCTTGCGGGCCGAGTTAGCGCGGTCGGTGGAAAGTTCCCAATTGGAGTAGCCGTTGTCGCTGGCAAAGGGTTTGGCGTCGGTATGGCCCTCGATCAGCATGGTGTTGGGCATCTTGCCCAATTCGGCCGCCAGGCGGGCCAGCAGGTCGGCGCCGGTCTCGGTGGGCACCGGTTTGCCGGATTCGAAGAACATTCCGGCCTCGGTCTCCAACAACTCGATGCGCAAGCCGTCGGCCGTGATGGTGATCTCGACGTGGTCCTGCAGGCTCTTGAAATTGGGTGTCTGGGCCAGGGCTTGCTGGATTTTCTCGCGGAGCTTGAGCATGTCGTCTTTGGGTATTTCGATGGCATGGCCCAATCCCGCCGCCGCCAGGCCGGTGAGTTTACCTGGACCGTTGGGATTGTTGAAATAGGCGCTGACCGCTTCCTTGATTTTTTCGTCGGCGCTGGTAAGCCACAAAACGATGAACAGCGCCATCATGGCGGTCACGAAGTCGGCATAGGCCACTTTCCATGCGCCGCCGTGATGCCCAGCATGTCCGGAAACCTTTTTCCGGATCACGATAATCGGTTTGACTTTGGCCGGTACTGGCGGCGCTTCTTCTTCAACCGGCATAAATTATTTCGGCTTTGCGCCACCGCGGCAGGTGGCTTCGAGTTCCTGAAAACTCGGGCGCACCTCGCTTGGAATGGAGCGCCGAGCCAGTTCAATAGCCATGAGCGGGCTCAGACCTTTGATGAAGCCGATGGCCGCCATGCGCAGGAAGCCCAGGTAATTCGCCTCGGCGTCATTCTGTTTGCCCATCGCCGCCGCCAGCGGCCCGAAGACGCCGTAGCACAGCAAAATGCCGAGGAATGTGCCCACCAGCGCCGCCGCCACGTGCTCGCCGATCTGCTCCTTGGGACCGCCCAAAGATCCCATGGTGATGACGATCCCTAATACTGCGGCAACAATTCCCAATCCGGGAAGAGAATCCGCCATGGCGGTGAGCGCCGAAATCGGCTCCGCCGACTCGCGGTGATGAACCTCGAGATCCACTTCCATCATTTGATCGATCTCCATGGGGTCCACACTGCCCGACACCGCCATACGCAGCGTGTCGCACAGGAAATGAACCGCGTGATGCGATTTCATGAATTTCGGGTATTTTGAGAAGACCGGGCTCTTGCCGGGGTTATCGACCTCTTCCTCCAGTTTGGCGGTTCCGCTCTTACGCGCCACGTTGTACAACTCGTAGATCATCTTCAGGCTTTCCAGGTAAAACGCTTTGGTGAAAGGGCTCCCGGAGATAATTCCGAGCATGCCCTTCAAGATACGCATCAATGTTGGGATGGGATTGGCCACGATCACCGTTCCGATGGCCGACCCAAGGATGATGAGCAACTCCGCGGGCTGCACCAGCACCAGGAATTTTCCGTGCTCCATCAGGTAACCACCGGCGATGGCACCCAACACGACGACGATTCCGATGAGCGAGATCATTGCCGATTCACGAGACGTACGACATTGTACATATCGGCGGTGCAAGTCAGAGCTTTAGGGTGGGCGGAAGCCGGTGGCGGACCGACCGCCATTGCGGCGACGAATCAGACTGGGCCAAGGATTCGCAAAGACTAATTTAGCCGCAGATGAACGCAGATGAACACAGATATGCATTGGTTTTTATCAGTGTTTATCTGTGGCCAGTAAATACTCTTGCGTCGAAGTGAGGATGACGCCCGTATCCTTACGATTTCTTGAGCCGGTATTGCAGCACTTCGATCAGAAACGCATCGCGGCGGGCGCGCACTTCGTCGGCGCTTTTCACCGACCAATCGTAGAAGCCCTTGCCGGTGGGCGCGCCCAAATCGCCGCGGCGAACCAGATCGCGAATGTACTCGGGGGCGTGCGGTTCGCTGTACAGGTCGCGCGCCACATATTCCAGTACCGCCAATCCGAGATTCAGGCCCACGACGTCCATGTGCTCCAGGAGTCCGTAACCCGGCATGCGCAGGCCTAATCCGTCGCGCACCACCGTATCGATGTCTTCCACACCGGCGATTCCCTCGGCGAGAATGTGGCTCGCCTCACGCAACAGCGCCATCTGCAGGCGATTGCCCAGCTGTCCCGGACGGTCTTTACGCACGATCACGGGCGTCTTGCCGCATTTCACCAGAACGCTGCGCAGAGTCTCCGCCGCGTCGTCCGACGTCTTCGCGCCCATGACGATCTCTACCAGCGGCATCAGATGCGGCGGATTCCAGAAGTGCGCCGTCAGCACCCGTTCCGGCCGCGAACAGCGCTCCGCTATCGCGGTGATGCTCAGCCCCGACGTGTTGGATGCCAGCAACGCGCCGGGAGCAGCCAGCGCGTCCATACGCGCGAATACCTGCTGTTTGAATGGCAGGTCCTCGGGTCCTGACTCCACAATCAGGCTGGCGCGGGCGACGATCTCGTCGAAGGCCGTAGAAGCCGTCAGTAAGCCCACCGCCTGCTCGCTGCGGGCGCGGTCGATCAGATCGCGGTCGGCCAGCAGGAGCGCCTGCGAGCGGGCTTTTTCCAGGGCGCGGGCGCCATTTTCGGTCCCACGGCTGAGGATGGTGGTGCGCCAACCGCCCAAAGCCAGCGTCAGTGCGATGCCCGGCCCCATCATGCCGGTGCCGATCACGGCGGCATTCTCCAAACCATGTGTCATGTCCGAACATTCTATGCTACTTACCCCTTGCCAATTCGCGTACTTGCCTGAAACAATAGGCCTTGGTAAAAAACGATGCGCATACGCGTACTGGGGATCGTGCTGGCGGGAGGCAAGGGCACTCGCCTCTTTCCGCTCACTAAGGAACGGGCCAAACCGGCCGTGCCATTCGGCGGTAAGTACCGCATCATCGATTTCGTGCTGAGTAATTTCCTCAACTCGGGAATCTACTCGGTGTATGTGCTGACGCAGTTCCGCAGCCAGTCGCTGCTCCAGCACCTGGCCGAAGGATGGCAGACCGGGAGCCTGCTGAAGAGCCAGTTCGTGATTCCGGTGCCGGCGCAAATGCGCTCCCCCGACGAGACGTGGTACCAGGGAACGGCCGACGCCATCTACCAGAACATCAACCTGGTGGAACAATCGGACCCCGATGTGGTGGCGATCTTCGGCGCCGATCACATTTACCGCATGAACATCACTTCCATGGTGGAATACCACATCGCCAAGAAGGCCGAAGTCACCGTGGCGGCAATTCCGACGCCGCGAGAACAGGCCAGCGAGTTCGGGGTCATCGAAGCGTTGGCCGATGGGCGTATTGAGGCGTTCCACGAGAAGAATCCCAACGCGCCACCCATTCCCGGCGACCCCGCGCGGGTGTTCGCCTCCATGGGAAATTACGTTTTCTCCACGCGCACGCTGCTCAACCTGTTGCATGACGACGCCGCCGAGGAGAACAGCCGGCACGATTTCGGGCATAACATTCTGCCCAAACTCGCGGGTAAGGCCGAAATCTACGCCTACGATTTTCAGACCAATCGCATTCCCGGCGAACGGCCCGACGCCGAACCGTACTGGCGCGACGTGGGAACCATCGACGCATATTACGAGGCCAACATGGATCTGCGCTCCGTAAGCCCGGCGCTCAACCTCTATAACCGGGCCTGGCCGCTGCGCAGCGCCAGCTATCCCGACCCGCCGGCGAAATTCACTTTCGACGAGGAAAATCGCCGCGGGCAAGCCATCGACAGCATCGTCTCCGGCGGCTGCATCCTATCCGGCGGCGTGGTTCGCAATTCCATCCTGGGGCGCAACGTCCGCGTCCATACCGGCGCGCTGGTGGAAGGCTGCATCATCATGGACAACTGCGATATTGGCCGTCGCGCCAAACTGCGCCGCGCGATCCTCGATAAGAACGTCCACGTTCCGCCGGAGGGCGAGATCGGCTACGACCTCGAGGCGGACAGGGCGCGCTACCACGTGACGGAGAGCGGCATCGTGGTGGTGAGCGGAGAACGGTCGCTGGTGGAAATCAGCGGGCTGGTGGTGTGAGGGGATGAGCGCCGGGAGGGCGTCTGCCAGCTGATGGAACAACAAGTCCTCGGCTGGATCACGCATTACGGCTATCTCGCCATCTTTCTTTGTCTGGTGTGCGGAATCGTGGGCTTGCCGGTGCCCGACGAGACTCTGCTCACTTTCAGCGGGTTTCTGGTCTATAAGGGCAACTTTTCTTTGCCGCTGGCATTCGGCGCCGCGCTCGCCGGCAGCCTGTGCGGCATCACCGTCAGCTACACCCTGGGGCGCACGTTCGGCTTGAAGCTGATCCACCGGTACGGCCGGTATATGCACATCACCGAGGAGCACGTGGAGAAAGCGCACGCCTGGTTCGCGCGGGTGGGCCATTGGGGGCTGACATTCGGCTACTTCATTCCCGGAGTCCGCCATCTCACCGCCTACGCCGCTGGGATGAGCGCGCTCGAGCCTCCGCAGTTCGCCCTTTTTGCGTACCCCGGAGGTTTCTTGTGGGTGAGCGCCTTTGTCGGGCTGGGATATTTTCTGGGGGATCGCTGGCAGGCAGTGGAAAAGAATATCGAGGGCTATTTTAAGGTCGTGGGAATCGGTCTGCTCATCCTCGTTCTGGTATACCTTCTCTGGCGGTTTCTGCGGAGGCGCCGCTCTCCGGCGCAAGGTAGGTAATCGCCAGCGCGGTGCCCACCACCACCACGCAACCGATCACGTTGTACCACAGCCAGGAAATGCCGGTAAACAAAAATGCCCAGAATATCGCGGCCTCGCCCGTCAGCATGCCCACGAAAGTGGCCGTCCCGCGCACCCGGCGGAATCCGAACGCCAGCACGAAGCAGCCCAGCAGCGAACCGTAAAACAGCGAGCCCACCACGTTGACCGCCACGATCAGCGAGCCCAGATGTTTGCCCCATCCGGCGAACACTACCGCATAGGCGCCCCAGAACAAGGTGGCCAGCCGGGACGCCACCACATAATGATGGTCGCCGGCGCGCGGCCGTATGCGGCGGTAGATATCGACCACTGTCACAGTGGCCAGCGAATTGATCTCCCCCGAACTGGCCGACATGGTGGCCGCGAAGATGACGGCGATCACCAGCCCTACGATTCCGGCCGGCAGATACTTCGTGACGAAGGAAAGAAAGATGTAGTTGGTGTCGCTGAAGTCCTTTTCGCCGCCGCTCGCAGTCACCATCAGGGCCGCTTCGGTGCGCGCCCGGTCAATCTGCTTCTGGGCGGCGTGGTATTGGGCGATTTCGCGCTCGGCTGCCGCGGCATCGCCCTGATGGTGCGCGTCCACCAGCGCGAGGGTCGCCTGGCGGCGCTCGTCGAATCCCCGCTGATAGCTCTCGGCGACCGCGGAATAGTCGCCGCGCCCCTGGATGCGCTTGAGTTCCGTGTGCTGGAACAGCAGCGGAGGCTGGACGAACAGGTAGAACACGAAAACCATCGCCCCGATGAACAGAATGAAAAACTGCATCGGAATCTTGGCTACGGCGTTAAACAGGAGGCTGAGACGGCTTTGCGCGATCGATTTGCCGGTGAGATAGCGCTGCACCTGCGACTGGTCGCAGCCGAAATAGGACAGGAACAGGAACGTGCCGCCGAGAAGACCGCTCCAGATATTGAAGCGGTCGTTCCAACTGAAATTCGTGGTCACCGCGTTCAGCCTGCCAGCCGCGCCCGCCAGAAATACCGCGTCGCCGAAAGAGACGGTCTTCGGCAGCAATACGATTACCGTGATCAGCGACACCAGCAGTCCCAGGAAGATGATGCACATCTGCTGCACGTCCGACCACGTCACCGCCTTGATGCCGCCGAGCACGGTGTAAGTCACCACCGTGACTCCCATCAGGAAGGTGGTATTGCGCTCCGGCCATCCCAGGATGACGGAAAGTACCAGCGCTGGCGCGTAGATGGTGAGCCCCGCCGACAGTCCGCGCTGGCACAGAAAAATGATGCTGGCAAGGGTGCGCGTTTTGCCATCGAACCGTTTTTCCAGGTATTCGTATGCGGTATAGACTTTGGCGCGGTGGAAGAGCGGCACGGCGGTAGCGGAAATGATCACCATGGCGATGGGCAGTCCGAAGTAGAACTGCACGAAGCGCATGCCATCCACGTAGGATTGCCCGGTGGTGGAGATAAAGGTGATGGCGCTGGCCTGGGTCGCCATGATGGAGAGGGCCATGGCATACCACGGCATGGCGCGGTCGGCCAATAGATAGCGGTCGACGGTGTTGCTGCCGCGGCTGCGGTACAACCCATACGCCACGATGGAGACCAGGGATGTGACCAACACGATCCAGTCGAGCGTCTTCATCGATAGGCCCGCGTGAAGAGGTAAGATCCGGCGATGATGAGGCCCAGGTAGATCAGGATGGCTGCATAGACGCGCCGCCAAGTGCCCAGAAATGGTGGCGGTTTATCGGGTTCCGGAGCGTTCGGCATGAGTACATGGTGGCACAATTAGCTTTCAGCTTTCAGCTTCTGCGCGGATTTCCGTGCAGCCCTCTGCGAACCGGCGGGATCGGGTGTGGGTCCCATCGGTGGCTTACCGGTCGACGGCTAAAGCGATTTGGGGAACTCGGCGCCCCGCTGAAACCGCCGCAAGCTACACACTTTGACAATGTTGTGCGGAAGGCTATACTGATGAGTGTCGATCAACGCTAATCAATCCAAACGTCCCACGGTCTATCGTCTTCCCATCACCAAAGCCCGCGTGAACCTCGGCCAGGTGGTGAAGCGTGCGCACCTCAACAAAGAATATTTCATCCTGGAAAAAGACGGCATACCTGTCGCCGGCATCCTCGATGCCGACGAGTTGGAAGATTACCTGGAACTTCGCGACCCGAAGGTGCGTCGCGCCATCGCGGCGAGCAACGCCGACATTGCGGCTGGCAGGACGAGACCAGCCGGGGATCTTCTGCAGCTACCAGCTAGAACGAAGGCCAGGACCAGCAGGCGCTGAAGCACATCGATGACGCCCTCTGCCTTCACGGTCTTCGCCACGGCCCGATTTGAACGTGATTACCGAAGCCTCCTCAGGCGTCATCCCGAGCTGCCGGAACATTATGCCGCCGTCTTAGCGGCCCTGAAGCGCGATCCCCACAACCGCGCTCGCCGCTATCAAATCAAAAAACTGGAAGACGTGGCGCCCGGCGGCGGCCAGTTTCGCATACGCCACGGACGATTCCGATTCCGTTTCGGGGCTACTCCGCGTTGGGGTCCTGAGGGAAGCCGAAACTGTCAGGGGTCGGCAGATTGTCCTCCTCCTTCTCGAAAGTGAGAACTGTACTGCCCTCATGCATGCTCGACGCTTCGGTTGCGCGTTCTTCCTGCGTCCGAACCAGTATTCTTTCGGTTTTGGGCATACGAAAATGATAGCCAATTGACGCCCTGCGAGCTGTACGCGTCATGCCGGGGTTGGACAGCTCC
>Ga0326728_10019023_pt1 | contig 13411 bp, 17 predicted proteins | sample MB3enrmetagenome_FD_207602 | JGI IMG/M metagenome (GOLD analysis project Ga0326728, IMG submission 207602) | Lab enriched peat soil microbial communities from McLean, Ithaca, NY, United States - MB31MN | ecosystem: Environmental > Terrestrial > Soil > Wetlands > Peat | place: USA: New York... | reverse complement strand
TGCGCTCTTCTTCTTCGGGTGATACCGTTTCGCTCAAACCCCCAATCATATAAGCGTATTTTTGCATGAGTGACCTGCCTTTACTGATTGATGTTGAAGCCGCCTGCAATGCCATTATCGAAGAACTCAACATGGCGCGGTCTGAACTGGATGAAGGTGAAGTTTTGATTGTTGAAACCATTGGCAGTGATGACGTTTTTACAGTTGAACGGATTGGATACCGACAGCCCAATCTGATCCGCCTTTCCGGTAAAGATTCGTCGGGCAATGACGCTTCGATTCTTTGTCATGTCAGTCAAATAAAGTTGAGTGTTCGATTTGAGAAAAGTGAACAGCCAAGACCGAAGATTGGTTTCGGCGCATGGCGCGAAAACCAGCAAGGGTAACGTTGTATATAAGTCCCCAAATTAGGGTGATTGTCCCCTCACGGCAAGTAATGCCGTTTTATGGAGATTTGGGTTTTTGATTGACGCTTTAGGCCATCCGTCCATTCTCTTTAATTATGCTAAATTCCATCTATCAGGTTTGCATGATAGTTTTCGGAAGCATTGCTACTGTTGCAGTTCTCGACAAATTCTTTCCCAGTTTGCGCCCTAAAATCATGGAGAAGATTCCAACATTAAAAAAATGGAAATGGCCAATGATTTTTTTGGTGATTTCTTTGTTATTCGGGATTGCTTGGTACATCACTTTACCCCAAAACAAAGGCGCATTAAAAAACTTCATGGTTGACCAGAACAAAAACAATATGGCAGATGAAAATAACACGACGCACGATTTAGTTTTTTGGATGGATATTTATAATTCCGGCTCTCCTACCATTGTTCGTGCTTGGAATTTGGTCATTAAAGACCTTAGCACCAATTCTGTTCAAGGATATATCCAGAGAGATTTTCCTGAAAAGGTCGCATGGGAAAATGGGACGATTACATACAACAAAAACGATTATCTGTTTGAAAAAACCAGAGAAAGTGCAATTCCAACCGGCAGTATGAGGCATGGATTTTTGTTTTTCAGGGTTTTCAATTGCCAGCGAAAGTGGTTGGAGGCGGCAGGAACTTCCTATGAAGTGACCTTCCAAGATATTTATGGCAACGGATATACCAACGTTTTTAAGTGGCCCCTGCCTTTACCACAATGAAAAAATCACGCCTCTTTTTGTTCAATCTCGCCTATTGCGTGAAAACCGATTTCTCGCGGAGGCTTGTCAGAAGTTTTCTTGGATATTGTTATAAAAAAAGATACCTGCTCGACTGGGCATCGTATCAACACAACGGCACCTTCAATCTGGGTATCTATCCGAACAACCCCATTCCGACCGCCAAGGCTATAAACGTCATATTCTACACCCCCCACTGTGCAGGACAAATTGATGGTTTGATCTGGCTTCAGTGTGGATTTGATATACCTATATTCCGAAGCAACATCATGACACAATTCCTTGGCTCGGTCTGCGAGCGTAAGAGAGCGAATTGCCGACGCAGCGGATGGCATTGATGGAATACTGAAAGTTTTTAATGAGTCAGGTATATTCATATTTAGTGGGTGGTTTGATTTCCGTGAAATTAACACCTGAAATTGAACAGGAAAAGCTCAATCAATGCGGGAAATATGGGTGGGAACTTGTTACTGTTCTGGTCAAAAAATATCGCGGCCATGATTACACCTTCTTTTATTTGCGCCGCGCAATTACCACCGAAAGCCACAAGACTAACCCAAGATTCGATGTTAGATTATTTGCGACTTAAACCTATGAAAAAAGCCAAAATCACTTCAACAAACAAGACACAGTTTTTCAACACGCTTAGGCGTGCTGCTCTGCCACTTTCCCAGACAGGTTCAGGAAAATCGGGGACTCAGAGCCACGCAGGTTATAGCGATAGACAAACTCGTTCACATACTTCTGTAAGTGCTGTGGCGAAACGTGGTGGAAAGTCCCATTGATGGAGCGTTTCAACTGTGACCAAAAACCCTCAATTGAATTAGTGTGAACATGCTTGCGAACATATTGACGCGCTCCGTGGCTGATTCGCAGGTGGTTGTATCCCGCCTTGCGAAGCGGGTTGTAGCTGCACCATTCATCCGTGCAAATCGTCGCGCCTTTTTCCACGTTTGCCAGAATGTTTGGCAAAAGAGTTTGGGTTGTAACATTACTGGCAACTTTGGCTTGGACTTTCCCACCACGCTCCAAAACTCCAATAACGGGCGTCTTATTCATGCCGCCAGTCCCTTTGATGGCCGCGATGCGTTTTGCCTTGTGCATGTTTTTGGACAACCCGCCGATGAAAGTTTCGTCTGCCTCAACCACGCCGCTCAACATGCCGCCGTCATTCTGCATAAGCTGGCGAATTTTGTGACCCATGCGATGAGCGCATTTGTAAGTCACGCCAAGCTGCCGCTCCAACTCTTTCGCCGCTACGCCGTTTTTGGAACTGGACATCAAGAAAATGGCAAAGAACCACTTTTTCAAAGACGTTTCGGACTTATGGAAAATCGTGCCCGCAGTCGGGGAAACCTGCGTACCGCACCAAGAGCAAGCATAGGTGCGACGGCCTTGGACGGGATAAAAGCAATCCGTCTTGCCGCACTTGCACTTGCCGCCGTCCGGCCAGCGCGTCTTGAAGATGAAATCCAAACAGGCGCGGTCATCGGGGAATTGAGCGTTAAACTCTTTAATCGTGTATCTCTCTTTCATGCCTAAAATCTACCACAACCGTTACTTGTTGTCAAGGGATAATTACCCAAATTAGGACACTACCGACGCTTCGGGACAGCGAATCTCCCATCCCCACTCGGAACGGGAACTACTAAGTGTTTCTTAATGGTTGCCGCCTTGCTGGCGACGCAGCAGCGCGGCTTCGGCAATCCGGTCAATCCATCTACTTTTTCCCATTCCGTTTGTGAAGACGGCTGGAAATCGAGGGGCTGAAAAATGTGTTCCCCTTGTGGACTTCCCGAATCGCGGAGCACACACTGTCAGCGGAGGTTTGTTTGAGCAGATAGCCCATCGCGCCGGAGTTGGTCGCCTCTTCGACATACGCATCATCACTGTGCACCGAAAGCATGAGCACTTTGGTGGCGGGGACGGCTTTGAGAATATCGCGAGTGGCTAGCAATCCATTGAGCAGCGGCATGGCAACGTCCATCAGAACTAATGCCGGACGAAGTTTTTTGACCATGGCGACCGCCTGACGGCCGTTTTTCGCTTCGCCGACCACTTTAAGATCGTCTTCGAGTTCCAATATCTTTCTAAATTCCCTGCGCATGACGCTGTTGTCGTCCGCCAGCAAGACAGTGATTCGTTTCATGATACTGTTACGTCACAAACATTGCTACTTGACCAACGTGGGTCAGTTGCCTCATTCCGTCTATGGGGTGTTCACCCCATGTTCTGCTAACCGATGCGTCAACCGGCTCCAGCCGGAGGCGTCACATCTCTCACATGACAGCCGCATCCATCTGTTCTTCGGTGCTCAAACCATTGCGGCGGGCATTCTTCCGCTTCCAGTATTGGCCGATAGTTCTTGTCGCGTCGTCCAGCCAATCGCGGTCAGCCAGCAACGTGATCAACTCGATGGAGCTAAAGAATTTCACCGCGTTGGATTTCGGCTTGCCGAGCGCCCGCAGTTTCCCCGCGCTGACGAGAATGGCAACATCGTCCGTCGAGCAGTTCAATAGCTTCGCTACTTGCCCCGCCAAGAGGCGTGCCGGCAAATCTCTCGCCGCCCAGGTGGCCAGTGCCGCTAGTGTCAGGTCGTCAGTCATAGCTCAGTTTGATTTCATCTGAAGACAATGAGTCTTCAAGCCACCCTGCCGGCGGGGGGACACGCTCCGCGTGTCCCTCCCGCTCGGCAGGGGCCCTTAGTAATTTCACGTGCGCGTCAGTAACAGTCCGCCAGTTTATCCGTGACACTGCCGAGGCCTGTCGCAGTGCTGTTGCAGAATTTGCACCGAACCGGTGAGGGTCATGCCCCTCTTACGCAACGGCCAGCACTACAACCAATAATTGCCGTTGCTGTCAGTGTCCATCTCCTGATCGTAGTCCAACCCGCTTATCGTTGTGCTGGCATATATTTCGACCTCGACGATGGGGTTGCCATAGTTATCCTTGAGCCATCCAGTGATCTGATTGGTCGCCAGAATGGCGGTAAAATTCCGGAGCACCACCTGCCCGGCATTGGTATTGACATTACCGACATGGTGGTCGGGTGTAAAAACATAATTGAGATGATTGTCGTTGACGCTTGTAAACTTCCGCGCCCAATACTCCAAACGCGCCGCCACTGCGACTATGCGTCGACCAGCCCTGATTTCAAGCCTCAACTTCGAGGCTGCCATGGCGAGGCCAATGGCAACGAAGCTAAACTACGGGCCATTGATGTTACGAATCAGCCACGCAATATGCCTTGCCCGCCAATTTCAGCCGCTTGCGGTGCGCTTGTGTTGCGTTGAGACTCGATTAGGACACTGCAACCTCGTAGTATTCCACGACCAACGGCGATGCCTTCTGAACAAACTGAACCAACCGCACAAGTCGCCAGTGTTCCGCAAGAGGTCACAGGTCATCCTCGGCGCGTGGTCGTGGGCAGCGTGACATGGCGCGACACTTTCGCCGCGCTGAAACATCGCAATTATCGTTTGTTCTTCATCGGTCAACTCGTGTCGCTCATCGGGACATGGATGCAGAGCACCGCCCAAGGCTGGCTGGTCTATCAGTTGACCGGCTCCAAGGTTTTGCTGGGCACCGTGGCCGCCGTCGGGTCGCTGCCGATGCTGCTGCTCTCCGTCTGGGGCGGCTCCGTGGCCGACCGGCATCCCAAGCGCACCGTGGTTTTATTCACCCAGAGCAGGATGATGCTGCTGGCCTTCGGGTATGCGGCGTTAGTGGGGAGCGGGGGCATTCGGCCTTGGCACATCCTCGTGCTGGCGGCCCTGGGCGGCGTGGCAATGGCCTTCGACATGCCTGCCCGGCAGTCGTTCATGGTGGAGATGACCAGCCGCGAAGACCTGATGAATGCGGTGTCGCTTAATAGTTCCATCGTCAATGGCGCACGGGTCGTCGGCCCCGCTGTGGCGGGTTTCCTCATAGCGCATGTGGGCATGGCTTGGTGCTTTCTCCTCAACGGCCTTAGTTTCATCGCGGTCATCGCTGGATTGTTGATGATGCGCCTGCCCAAGTTTGTAGCCCCGGCGGAACCGCACTCAACCGGACGGCATGTCCTTGAAGGCTTGGCCTATGTGGCAGGCCACCGTTTTGTGCGCAACCTGCTGCTGCTCTTTGCCGTGGTGGGTGTTTTTGGCTGGTCGTATTCGGTGCTGCTGCCCGCCTACGCGACGGACATTCTGCATGTAGGCGTGAACCGTTATGGGGCTTTGCTCAGCGCCAATGGCTTCGGTGCTCTTTTGGGTGCGCTTACGGTGGCCACCTACGGCAGCCGGGTGCGGCCACGGCTTATGGTTCTGGGCGGGGTATGGTTGTTCTCGACCATGCTGGTACTGCTGGCCGTCGTGCGCTGGTATCCGCTGGTGCTGGTGGGCTTGGCGGTGGGCGGCTGGGGAATGCTGCTCTATTTCTCGACGACGAACACCCTCATCCAGACCAACGTGTCGCACGCGATGCGCGGGCGGGTGCTGGGTATCTGGGCGCTGGTGTTCGGCGGCATGATGCCTGTGGGCGGCATCGAATCAGGCTTCCTGTCGCACGCAGTGGGCGTGCCGTGGACAATCACGGTGGGGGCTTTGATTTGTGCCGGGGCCGGTCTGGTAACGTGGTGGGCCGTGCGCCGCAAACCCTCTTGGCCCCCGGTGGATAACCCGACTCAATGCCCGCCCGTGACCGTGTAACCGGCCCGGCGCAAATCTTCCGCCAAATCCATTTCCATCTGTGTCGTCGCCGCGTATGGCATCGGGTTCAGGTGCGTGTAGAGTTCCGGTAGCAGGCGGATGCCGCAGCGTTTCACAACCCATGCGTCCTTGATGCCCGCCTTGTGATTTTCAAAACGTTCCTCCGGCGTCAGTCCGGTCATGCCGACGTAAATGCAGGGCTTATTGGGATTACACTTCGGATTTTCGGCACACACTTTTCGGATTTTGCCCACAGCGAGGTCGAGCAGCACGACATAAACATTGTGATGCTGTTCAGGCTGCCGTTTGGCGCGAAGCTGTCTGAGCGTGCGGCGCTCCATTCAAAGCATTTTTCCGGTGGCGGTTCAGTATCGAACGCGTGGGTGGAGCACAACTGCCACGGAAAACTTCAAGCCTTTGTGACGTAGCAGATAGTCTATGCAACGACGACTGACGAATTATTTCAGCGATGCCCGCCGCCGTGAAAACTTCCACGACCTCCTCCACCATGCCAACCGCCGCCGTGCCAACCGCCGCCGTGCCAGTATCCGCCCCAACCACAGGATACAACCACCGGCCAAGGCCAGTAATAGCCGCTATAAACCGGATAGTAATAAGGCTCGTAATCGTAATAGGTCGTCGGCTCGGTTTCGACATAAGTTACCGCGGGTTGCTCATAGGCCGCCGAGGCCACCGGCTGCGGTGCAGGCGTTGTCGGCAATGGAATCGTTGCCGTGGCGGCACCCAGCTTCGGCTGGTTCAACATGGTCGTGATGACCGCATCGGAAACGCCCTGCTGCCGCAGGTAAATGATTTGCGCCGCGTTCAGGCCATAGCTGTTCCCCGTATTTTTGATATAAGCAATGATGGTGTCGTCGCTGACCTTCGCCTGCGCCAGTTTCACGATTTCCGACACACCGTAACTCAACTGCGGCACAGTTGCGCTGGCCGCTGCCGGTTGAGCAACCGTGGTGGCGTTCTGTGCCAGCGCCGTTGACGCCGACAAAACCAGACCGGCGATAGCCATGACCGCCAGCATCTTTTGGAGATTATTTGTTCTCATAAACTTGCCTCTAACTTTAAGTTTTCATACCACACCCTCGCGGCGGTTGCTTCAGTTGTCAACAGCTACGGGGCACTGGTGAAATGGCGGGTCGTGGGTGATTAAATTGCTGCCAGTTCTATTTGCTGTCCTTTAGATTTCCGGCGTTGGTCTCAGACTGAAAATACCCAAGTAAATCTGCTTTATCCCAACCAATGGCACCGACATTCGTGTGCTCTTTTTTTGCTTCGATTTCAACCACAGCATCAAAGAGTGATTTGATATTTGCGAATGTGGTTTCTCCCTCTGATTTTTGAACTTTTGCGATGTAGTTTGAGCTTGCCTGATAATAGGCCATGATGTCGTCGCAAAAGTATTCATGCAGCACGTCGGGATTGATTAAACCGTGTTGCTCATCGTAACCCATGATGTCAAAGAATCCCAAAACGTCGTCTAAGGCGTCCGTGTTGTTTGTGACCAAATTCCAATCTCCCTTTGAAAGATATTCCTGTATGGCAATTGCCGCTCTCGCTCGTTTTCGTGTCATGTTCTCAAATTGCTCGTCATATTTTTTGGCCAGCGTGGTATCAAATTGGTTGTTCGCTGATTGAGTTCCATTGCCTTTTATTATTACATCTCGGCCTGCTTGTATGGCTCCCGGTGCATTGTTGACTGACTGAGAAGTTGAAGTGGCATGATGTAAAAGCGAAACGAGAGCCGCAATAATCACCGCGCCTGCCCCAATCAGAGCCGCTTTAACTCCTATTGATAATGGTTTCTTTGCCATTGGTTTTTTTCTTGTTGAGGCGTAATAGTTGCACCTTATGCTTGCGCTGTGACGCGGTCAACCAGTTCTTCCACTGTCCAAGTTTTGTCAGTGATTCTCAAGCCGTGTGCCGGTGTCGTTCCCAGCGTATTGTGAATCTTGCAAAAGTTGTAGGCCGCAACGAACAGGCTGATTGCGTGCCGATGATTTGCCAGCTTGCGGGAGTAGCCCAAGCCTAAACGGGCAAAGCGTTTTGTGAAATGGCGCAACGACAGATTTGCTCGTTCCACAAAGGACGTGCTGATTTTATCCGCGCTCGGCGCTCCGGCGCGAACCCTGACGCGAACGCCCGTGCAACGCGGCGGAGAATAGCGCCGTTGTGCCTCCAGCCGTTCATTAAGTGGAGTCTCGTAAATCTTTTGCATCGTGGCGAAGTCCAGACGGGGCAATAGATGTTTCCTGATAACGAACGGGTAAGGACGCCATGAATCGGTTGTGATTTGAACACGGCCTATCACTCGCGCGGCCACGTCCGCGATAAAGGCGTCCGTGTTGTCAAAATCACGTTTGCCCGTGTGGTAGCTGACAATGAACTTTTCGCGGGCAGTGACGGCAAGATAGGTGTATAGGTCGCCGCGCTCAATGTCGCTCTTAATCGCCCGCCGTTGACTTGACCCGACCCGCGCCCATAACTCATCAATTTGTAATGAACCAACTGTGAGATTACGGACAGTCCGGTCGTGAAACGCATCGCACTTTTGGCCGATAGTGGCCAAGACATTTAAGACCGTGTGATGGTCACAGTTCACCAAACGTCCGGTTGCGCGAACGCCAACGCCCTCGGTTAAGAGTTTGATAATCTGAACCGCTTTGGCATGGTCAATACGCAAATCGTCCAGTGGTTGCGCGGCTGAAAAGTATTTGCCACACCGCAGACATTGGAAACGTTGCACCATACGATTCTTGTTTTGATAGGTTCCTGATTTTTTACTTTCGCCGCCGCAACATAAACACGTCGTCATTTTTTGCTCGACTTTCTTCGGCCAAAAACGTAACGTGCGACTGTATCTGCAAGGATATGCAGTCCGTTAGGTTTCGGCCTACGGGTTGCGCCCTGCCGGTGCTTAGAACCACTGACAGGGCTTTGGTTTTGATATTTGGGATTAGGGCGCGGTGTCTTGCGCGAATGAAACGCAATTTACTGTTTGAGACTTGTCTAGTCCCGCGCCCGTTCCAAAATCTGGTTGTTTGATTGGCTGGGCAGGAATTGAACCTGCATCTTGCCCCTTCGTATGAGGCTGCTCTGTCCAATTGAGCTACCAGCCCTCCCCGGCGGCAATAACCCGCCGGGGAAATTTTTTCATGCCATTTCTGGCTTTCGCTTATAGGTTCGATTCCCTTTTCCATCGGTTGTAATGATGATGAAATCTTTTTTGCCGAGCCGCGTCAAAACGGTGCTCAACGCCGAACCAAAAACGCGCGGGCGCGTGTCAAAGCCCCGCGTTTCCAAAATCTCCCGAATCCGAGCGGTGCAAAACACTTGCTCCGGTTCAGCAGCAATGATGTTTCGCACGGCATCCGTTAAGCCTGTCGCTGGAGCCGTACCGTTTTGGCCGTTTGGCTGGTTGCCGGATGGATTAAGTCGGCGCTCCGCTGCCTCAAGGTTGGTGATGGCGCGCTGAATCTCGCGGCAGCGCAGTTCTTGCGCTACCAATTCAGCCCGCGCGTCGTCTAATGCTTTTGTTATGCTTGTCATAGTGTGGCGCATCGGTAACACACCTAGACGCCAGACCGCCGCAAACATTATTTCAATCCCTCTGTCAACAGCTTTTTTGTCGCTTGAAATCATTGAAAATACAGGGAAATTTAGCCTTAATTAGCAGCAATCAAATCAACCACGACCAAATGGCGTGAGACGACGGATTTGAGCTTGCCGTCGTCATGCTGTTTCGATCAATCTTGAGCACGTAGTTCTATCCAGAAGTGGTAACATGACGGTTATGAAAAATGCGTTGATTGATAGATCAAAAACGGCGCTGGTAGTCATAGATCTCCAGAAAGGCATAGTCGGACGGCAAACCGCTCCCCATGCGTCGGACATCGTAGTGAAAAACACGGTGGCTCTTGCCGAAGCGTTCAGGAAAAATGGCCTGCCGGTTTTTTTAGTGAGGGTGGCTCCCTCTCCGGACGGAAAAGACGCACTGCGTCCCATTGCGGACGCGCCATGGCCGGCCCAAACCCCACCACCGGACTGGGCGGACCTTATCCCGGAAGTGGGACCGAATCCGGGCGATTTCGTGATCACCAAACACCAGTGGGGCGCTTTCTACGGGACGGAACTGGATTTGCAATTGAGGCGGCGCGGCATCGCGACCATTGTCCTGAGCGGCATCGCGACAAATTTCGGCGTCGAGAGCACGGCACGGTTTGCTTTTGAATACGGTTACCATCAGATTTTTGCGGAAGATGCCATGTCTGCCCTGTCGATGGAAGAGCACAGGTTCACAGTTACCAAAATATTTCCTCGCATTGGATTGGTGAGAAAAACCAAAGAAATCTTAGCCGATCTATTGGACGATTGATTTTCACCAATTCGGGCAGACAATATGAGCTGAAAATTCTTTCGGTCCCGAAGCGACTTACGGATTGCGTCTTGCTCTATGTCGCCCAAGATCGGACTTGTTTGGCATTGAAGTGAGGCATTGACCTTCGCACCAGCTTGCGAGATTTTGTTTTTTCTCACAGCACGATGATCTAAATATACAGGAAAACCTTGCAACTGCTCTGGGGTGTTCATCCCACATGCATTTTAATTGAGGCATTTTCCGCTTGAGTCAGGGCTTCAAATGTAATTCCTCAAAAATGCTGAAGGTGGACCGCGGCTTTAACATCTGCCGCACTCAACACCATGTCCAAATACTCTCAATATGGAACCAGCAGCGACATGGTTGTTAAGCCTATTTGAACCATTTAGCGACTGGTTGCTTCCACTTCCCAGCCGCCGCCGAGCGCGCGGTAAAGTTGCACGACCGCGAGAAGCTGATTGAGTTGCGTTTGCACGAGCGCATTTTCCGCCGGGAAAAGCAGTTGCTGTTCCTGCAAAACTTCATAGTAACCCGCATGGCCCAGACGGTAGCGTTCCATCGAAATTTTCACGGCTTCCTTGTAAGCATCCACGGCACGGCTTTGTTGTGTGCGCGCGTCGGCTAGTTTTTCACGAGAAATTAACGCGTCGGAAATTTCCCGAAACGCATTCAGCACGGCGGCCTGGTATTGCAACGCAAATTGTTCGCGTGCGGCGCGGGCTTGCGCGTATTGCGCCCGAAGCTGGCCGCCATGAAAAATGGGCCCGGTCAAACCGGCAGCCGTGCTCCACGCAACGTCGCCGCCGGAAGTGAACGCGGAAAGTTCCGGGCTGGCTTCGCCGAACAATCCCGTGAGATTGAGTTGCGGAAAAAAGTTTGCGACCGCCACGCCGACTTGCGCGTTGGCAGAACGCAACTGTTGCTCGGCTTCGCGAATGTCCGGCCGCCGCTCCAGCAACGCGGACGGCAAACCGGCGGGCACATCCGGCGGCATTTGTTTTTCGAGCGAAGAATTCTCGCGTGGAATTGCGCGAGGATTTTGTCCGAGTAAAATACTCAATTGATTTTCCTGCATCGCGATTTGCTGTTCGAGTTCGGGAATGGTCGCGGCAGCGGAATCCATCAGCGCTTCGGCGGACGACGTTTCCAATTCCGACGTGACGCCGCCGCGCAATCGTTCATTGAATATTTTCAAACTTTGACCGAACGAATTGGTGCTTTCGCGGGCGATGGCAAGCTGGCGATCCAGCGCAAGCAATTGAAAATAATTTTGAGCGACTTGGGCGATGAGCGAAATCGTCACGTCGCGCCGCGCTTCCTGGCTCGCGAGAAATTGCGCGCGCGCAGATTCATTGAGCCGGCGGACTTGCCCCCACAAATCAATTTCCCACGAGGCGCTCGCGTCCGCTGACAGAACACTCCCGATCGGGACGTTTGGCGACGGCATGTTGTTGGCGACATTTTTCGCGCGGCCGGCATTTACGGCGTAATCAAATTGCGGAAAAAATCCCGCGCGCGCTTGCGCGGCTACGGCACGCGCCTGCTCGACGCGCGTGACGGCGATTCGCAAATCGTAATTGTTTGTGAGCGCGGTGCGAATCAGATTTTGCAACGTGTCGTCGTGAAAAACCTGCCACCACGGAAGATTGGCGAATGAGTTTGTGGCAATTTGAGTTTCACCTCGAAAAGCGGATGGCGCATTGACCCTGGGGCGTTTGTAATTTGGTCCAATGGCGCAACCAGCGAGAAACAAAACAAACCACAAAGACACGAAGACATAAAGTAATTCATAAGAATAAAACCTTGTGCCTTTGTGCCTTTGTGGTGAAAACGTTTTCATCCGTTCGGCTCCGGCGGTTTCGGCGCATGTTCTTGACAAACCTTTTTGCTGAAACGAGCGGCAAGTTTTTCGACGACTGAAAAATTGAACGGCACAATACAAGCGTCCACGAACGTCGCGCCCAACATTCCGCCGATGACAACCGTGCCGAGGGTTTGGCGCGAAACGCCGCCGGAACCGGATGCGAGCCAGAGCGGAACGCAGCCGAGAATAAACGCAAACGAAGTCATCAAAATCGGGCGCAGCCGGATGCGCCCGCCCGTCAGCGCGGCGTCGGAAATCGTCCTGCCTTTTTTGTATTCCGTTTTAGCGAAGGAAACGATGAGGATGGCATTTTTCGCGGCGAGGCCGATCAGCATGATCAAACCGATTTGCACATAAACATTGTTTTGAAATCCGCGCAGGGTCAACGCGAGGAACGCACCCAAAATGGCCGTGGGCGTGCTGAGCAGCACGCTTATGGGCAACGACCAGCTTTCAAACTGCGCGGCGAGAATCAGAAAAACGCACAGGACTGAAAGTGAAAAAATGAGCGCAGGCGAAACGCCTGCCGCCGCCTGTTGTTCCTGAAACGACATGCCGAAATAATCATGGCCCATTCCCGATGGCATCGTTTGCGCGAAAACTTCCTCGAGCGCTTTGGTCGCCTGGCCGGAGCTATAACCAGGTGCCGCCGAGCCGTTGATTTGCGCGCACGGATATTCGTTATAGTGCATGACGAATTCCGGCCCGGTGCGATGTTGAATTTCCGTGAACGCCGAGAGCGGAACGGGTTGTCCCTGATTGTTGCGCACATAAAACTGCAGGAGATTTTCGGCGCGGGTGCGATATTGATCCTCGGCTTCAAGATAGACCTGCCATTGCCGCCCGAAGCGGTTGAAATAATTCACAAAATATCCGCCCATGAACGTTTGCAGCGTGTTATAAACGTCGTTGAGCGGAACGCCCAGTTTCAAAACTTTTTCACGGTCCACTTTGGCGAACACTTGCGGCACGCTCGGCAAATACGTCGTGAGCAGGCCGACCAGTTCGGGACGCTTCCGCGCGGCGTCCATGAACTTGTCCAGATTTTGCGTGAGAAATGAATTATCTTGTTTGCCGGAGCGGTCTTCCAAAATGAAAGTAAAACCGCCGGACGTGCCGACACCGGGAATGGACGGCGGCGGAAATGCGGACGCCGTCGCTTCGGGCAATTTGGCCAATTCGGTGTTGATGTGTTTTCGAATCGCCAGAAATTGTTCGTCGGATTTTGTCCGTTCGCTCCACGGCTTGAGCGTCACGAAAAAGAACGCGTTGTAGGTGGCCTGCACCTGGCTCAACAGACTGAAGCCTTC
>Ga0326728_10019022_pt1 | contig 13411 bp, 12 predicted proteins | sample MB3enrmetagenome_FD_207602 | JGI IMG/M metagenome (GOLD analysis project Ga0326728, IMG submission 207602) | Lab enriched peat soil microbial communities from McLean, Ithaca, NY, United States - MB31MN | ecosystem: Environmental > Terrestrial > Soil > Wetlands > Peat | place: USA: New York... | reverse complement strand
TAACGTGGAAGGCTACCAGGCCGCGCCCGGAGAACGCCGTCACCTCTCGCGAAGCTGGGTGGCGCCCAAGTACTTCGAGACTTTTGGCGTGCCGCTCCTGATGGGCCGCGATTTCACGTTCGCAGAGCGCGGCCGGCCGCGCGTGGCCATCGTGAATCAAACGTTCGTGCGCTACTTTTTCGGCAACCGCAATCCGCTGGGCAAACACATCGCGTTTGACGGCGACCCCAATCCGTTCGAGATCGTGGGGGTGGTGGGCGACACGAGGTCGTTCGAGCCGCTCCCCCGCGACCCTCCCCTGCGCTTCGTCTACTTCAACATGATTCAGTTGGAGCGCAATTATTCGGAATTTGCGCTGCGGACCACGGTCGACCCGGCGAGCCTGGAGGGCGAAGTGCGCCGCATGGTGCGCACCATGCTGAAAACGGTACCCGTGACGGAGGTCCGCACCCTGGAAGAGCAGGTGAATCGAGCGATTGTTCCGGAGCGGATCGTCGCCCTGCTGTCCGGTCTGTTCGGCGGGCTGGGCGCGGCGCTGGCGGCGCTGGGCTTGTACGGCTTGCTGGCGTACACGGTGGCGCGCCGCACGAACGAGATCGGCGTGCGCATGGCGTTGGGCGCGGCGCGAGGGGACATCATGCGGATGGTGCTTCGAGAGGCCGCCGTGATGGTGTGCGGCGGCCTGGCAGCCGGGGTACCGATTGTTTACTGGAGCAGACGCTTCGCCCAAAGCCTGATACCGGGCTTGTCGGCCGGCGGCGCGTTTCCGGCCGTCTCCGCCGCGGCGATGATGCTCGCGCTGGCCCTGGCGGCGGCGTACGTGCCGGCGCGGCGCGCCATCCGCGTGGATCCCATGGAAGCGCTGCGCTACGAGTAGGGGACTGCTTCTCGCCGCGGCGGTTGTCCGCCCGGCTGCGCCGCGAAATCCAAGGACCTGGTGGACAAGGAACCGGCACGGCCATTTGATACTGTTGATGGTAGTGAAGCCGGCGTTGATACTCATCCCCGCCCTCGCGCTCGCTCAGCCGCTTTCCGACTGGTCCGTGCCGCCGGTGCTGAAGGCCCTCGGGTATTCCTCGGAGGTTCGCCGCCAAGGCTGCCACAGCGCGGTTTGCGTGGTCCTTCTGGCACCCGCGAACCCGCCACCGGGCGCCTACGGAAATCTCACGCATACCTTCGACGCCGCACCGTATCGCGGCCGCACGGTGCGGCTGCGCGCCTGGATTCGCGTGGAGCGCACGGACCCGGCGGCGCGCGCCCGGATGTGGCTGGAAGTCCACCTTCCGGGGCGCCAGAAGGGCTTTTCGGACAACATGGGCGACCGCCCCATTGTCGCCGCGGAATGGAAGAGCTATGAGATATCGGGCGAGGTGGCGCGCGACGCCGAATCGGTGAGCGTGGGCGTGATGTTCTTCGGCAAGGGCCGGGCGTGGATCGACGGCGCGAGCCTGGAGATTCTGCCCGATGCGCCCGTCACCCTACACGGCACGTTTCAGAAGATCTATGCGCGCATCGATGCCGCCTACGGGCAGCGGGACATCGATGCGATTGCCGCGCTGGCCCTTCCCGATGCCCACATTCTGATGGGTTCCACCGACGTGTCGCTCGCTTCGGCATTGCTCCAGATTATGGAGGACATTGAGAAAGGATCCAGGTACGTCTCGCGTTCTACCGTCACCAGCGTCAGCCCCGCGGGAATGGAAGCTGTGGTTTACGTAGACAACCAATCCACGCAAACTTCCAAAACCGGCCAACGCATCCTGACTGCGACCAGCCGCGACACGTGGGTGAGGGTCGGAAACACCTGGAAGCTGAAAGAATCGAGGCTGGTCTCGGCGCAACCGGTCACTCCGCGTACCGATCCCGCCACCGCGGAAGAGACCGTTGCCGAATTGAAGCAGCGCGCCGTGCCGCTCGAAGATCTCTCGGGCTTCGGCGCCGCTGTGGGCGATGCGCGCATGGTGGCTCTCGGGGAAGCTACCCACGGCCTGCGCGAATTCGTCGAGATCAAACAGCGCCTCCTGGAGTACCTGGTGCGCGACAAGGGATTCACCGTGCTGGCGGTCGAGGCTACCTGGCCCGAGGCGATGGATATCAATCGCTATATCAAGACCGGCGAGGGCGACCCCCAGGCGGCGCTGGCGGCCCTGGATGGCTGGCGGTGGCGCAGCCAGGAAATGCTGGAGCTGGTAGAGTGGATGCGCCATTACAACCAAGCCCCGGACACGCACGCCAAGGTGACAGTCACCTCGTACGACATGCAGGCCGCGCGCCCCGCCGTGCAGCAGGTTCTGGATTACCTGGATGGTTATTCGCCGGGCGATGCCGGCGGGGCAGACGCGGCGTACGCAGGAGCGCTGGAACTGGACCAACGGCGCGATCGGGTCTTTGACGACAAGGCCGAATCCGCTGCCGATCAGGCTGCCAAGGTGATCCAGACGCTCGACGCGCGGCGCGCGGAACTCATCCGGAAATCGTCGCCCGAGGCTTGGCGCGACGCCCGGCAGGCCGCCGCCGCAGTATTCAACGCCTGCACCATGCGCATCCCGGGAAAGGGTCCCGCTTACCGCGAGGAGATGATGGCGGCCAACGTGGAGTGGCTCGCCAGCGAGGTGTACCGCGGCGAAAAGATGGTCCTCTGGTCGGACAACGAACACGTGCGATCGGGCGTTGCGGCCGGCCGGCCGAAGAGCATGTGCGCGTGGCTGCGCGAGCCGTATGGAAACGGGATGTACGTGGTGGGGTTCGCGTTTGCGCGTGGCCGTCTGCGCGCCGCGGGCATCGACGGCGGGAATCTCACCGGTGTGGGCGAATATCCGGCGCCGGGCGCCGAGGGCTCGGGCGACTCCATTCTGGCACTGGCCGGCATGCCGTCCTTTTTTCTGCACCTGGCGGTCCCGCCGGGCGGCGCGCTCGGCCGCTGGCTGGCCCAGCCCCATCTCTTCCACAACGCGGGCGGGGAGTGGATCGCCGACGATCCGGAAGCCAACCGGGAAACTGCCGTCCTGCCCCAACTCTATGACGGCCTGGTCTTCGTCAGCGAAGGCCATCCCACGCACCCGCTCGAGCCGCACCCATGATCGGTTCCGACCGCGAGCGCGAGTTCTACGATCGCCAGTACGCGCAGTTTCTGACGCTGCCGGGCCATGCGTTGCGCATCGACCGCCGGGTGCTGGAGGGAAACATCGACAATCCGGCGCATCCGTTTTTCGAGCGCCGCTGGCTGTACCGCGCCTCGATGGGGGCGCTGGAGGCGGAGCCCCTGGCGGGCAAGCGAGTGCTCGATTACGGCTGCGGCACGGCCGATTTTGGGCTTTGGATGGCCACGGAAGGTGCGGCCGTTACGCTCCTCGATCTGTCGCCGGCGGCCATCCAGGTGGCATTGAAGCGCGCGGAAGCTTCAGGCGTCGAGGTGCGCGGGATCGCCGCGGACGCGAGCCGCCTCTCCATGCTGGCCGGCCGCGAGTTCGACCTGGTATTCGCCTGCGCCGCCCTGCACCACACCATGAAGTACGCGGGAGCGGTCGAAGAGCTGGCGCGCATCATGCAGCCCGGCGCGCGCCTGGTGTTATGCGAGATGTGGGGCGCCAATCCGCTGCTCAATGCCGCCCGCCACGTGCGCGCTACGCTGGCCGGAGAGGCCGCCGAGCAGGGCGAAGAGATCATCCTTTCGCCCCGGGAACTGAGAGCGCTGGACCCTTACTTCAGCGGGATCGAGGTTGAGACGCGGAACTTGCTGGCCATGGGCAAACGCCTCTTTCGCGGGCATTTTGAGAGGCGGTGGGTGCGCTCGATCGTGGGGGCGCTGGAGTCGGCCGATCAGGCTTTGTTGGCTGCGGCGCCGCCTCTTGGCAACTGGTGCGGCGAGGCCGTGATCACGGCCCGGCGGCGAGGGTAGTGGAAGAACGCCGAGGGCGCCGATAGGTTTCGCTGGCGCGAAGCAGGAAGGCAGCAGCCAGGCTCTTCGAAGGGGAGGTCGGGGGGGGCCGGAGAGAAAGGCAACTTCTGCCAGTTTCGGCACGGATCTGACTCGCAGGTACTCACGGTCGCGGTTCGGATGGCAGTTCAGAGCGGCCTGGCCTATTTCTTGTCGAGCACGGTGCGGATGGGCTTGGATGTTGCGACTACCGCGAAAGAGAAGCTGACCTTTGGAGCGGGCGCGCCCAGCCGCAGCGACGCGCGAACGCTCCCTTGCGATTGCAAGCGGCCGTTTTCGGGCAGACTCTGGGGATCGAGGGTGAGCTCGTAATCGCCTTCGTGCAGGTTGTAGAAGGCGAAGTGGCCATCGGGGTTGGTAGTGGTGTAGCGTGCGCCCGGCGCCAGGCGAATGAGAATGTCTTCCAGCGATCCGGCCGGCCCATCGACTTTACCTTCGAGAGAAAGCAGCGGGAGCACCTCGAAATCGGCGCGCGCCAAACGGCGGGACTGCACCAGCAGTTGGTTCTGGGAGGGCTCACCGGGATCGAAATCGGCGGGCAACTGGGCCAGCGCCAGGCCCACTTCGTGAATGCCTTCCGGAACGTCGCTGAAGTGGTAGTGTCCATCAGCGGTGGTGGCGACCACGCGGCTGCCGTCGAGGCTCACGGGAATGCCGGCCGCCGGCGCGGGGGTGTCGAGCGCTTTGATGCGCACCGCGCCTTCCACGGTTCCCGTGATGGGCGCCGCCTTGGCCACAAACTGGTCCAGGCCCTCATAGGGCAGGCCGCCGCCCCAGCGAAGCTGCTTCACCAGGCGGAAGAGAAAGCTCCACTGGCTAAGCGCGGCCAGATCCTGCCCCACCGCCACGCCGCCGCCCTGCAGGACGAAGATGCTCTCGGGATTCAAATCCATGTTGAGCTTGTTGCGAAACATCTCGGTTTGCAGGTTCCAGCCGCGGAACAGTTTCAGGGCCACTCCGATGACGGTAGTGCTGTAGGAATTGGTGGAAAAGATCGTCTGGTTGGCCAGGTCGTTGCCGATTTCAATGTTAACGAAGGCGGTCAGGGGGCCCGCCTTCCCTTGGACGGAGCCGCGGTAAAAGAGCGAATTCCGGCGATCGGTGCCGGAGGACTGCTGCCACCGGACCACGCCGCCCAGAAATAATTGCTTGATGTGGAAGGTGTCCTCGGCTTCGGTGGAGCGCTGGCGCTGGAAGCCGCTGGATTGATCGATGGCGATGTCACGCCAGGTGAACCGCAGGGCATGCCGTCCGAGGGGGCGGGACAGCGTGGCGCTGATCTGCCGGTTGCGGGAAACAATCGCATCCGCACCCGCCTCTTGCGATGCAAACCGGATAGCGGAATACTGCGCCGACGCCGAAAATTTCGCAGGCAGGCTGGCGGTGGCGCCAGCCGAAACGGAGGTACTGTTCAGGGATGCAACCTCGGGGTTTCTCTCGAGGTTGTTGCGATATTGGCTGGCGGAGCCGGAGAGATCGACTCGCTTGCGCAGGCGATAGCGGATCTCGGCGAACGGACCCTGGCGGTCGCCGGCAAAGTAACCCACCAGTGGAAGGTAGAGAACACCCTGCCGCACATAATTCGCGCGCAGGGTGAGCGGCCCGGTATCGAGACCGACACCGGCCAGCGAGGATACCAGGTTGCGCGGATCCTGGGACTGCGGCCGGGAGACCTCCGCGTAGAGTTTCAGCCGCTTCACCGGCGAGTACAACGACTGCGCCGAGAAAGTGCGAACCAGCCCGAACTGCCTACCCACCGGAAACAGATTCGGGTTTTCGGCCATGGCGCTCGCGCTGGAGGAAAACTGTAAAAAGCGGCCGCCCAACCACAGTCCCGGCGCCAGTTTCCGGAGGGCCGAAGCTCCGATGACGCTCTGCGGCGCGAGGATCCGGAAGGGGATGCGCGGCCCGGACGCGAGGGTCTCTTCGCCGACGAAGAAGGTGTACTGCCGGTCTTCATGGGTGGCCTGGATTTTGACGCCGCGCGCCGCAATCTCCGGCGTGAAGAGATTGTTCATCGGGATCTCGAACAGGGCTGCCGGAGCACGGAAATCGCCGCCCGTCACATTCCAATGTTGTCCCATCCACGGCGCGCCGCGCAGTTCGACGAAATCTTCGCCGGTGCGGAGACGGTTCTGGCTGCCGTAGCCTTCCAGGCTGCCGGTGAGCAGGCCCCAGCCGGGGAGGATGGTCTGAAAATGTGCGGCCAGGCCGGAGGTATCCACCAGCGGCTGCGAATTGCCGCCCAGGTAGTAACCCTGTAACGCGATATCGCCCTGACCCCGGCTTTGCCCGTGGACTACCGCGGGAGCCGCCAGCGCAAGGATGATAAGCCAGCCGCCCCACTCACGGAGCGGGCTTTTGGGCGACCACATCCGCGGTAGCCTCCTGGATCTCGTCGCCACCGATATCCACGCGCGCCCGCAGCGTATACTTGCCGGGCCCTCCTGCCAGCTTCAGGGGAAGAGTGAATTTCTGATCGCGTTTGGGAAGCACCGGCAAAGGCGTGAACTTAACCGACTCGACTACCTCGCCCGACTGACTGAGCACGTCGAGATCGCCGATCGGCCGGAAGTGCATCGCGCCAGGGTTGTTGAAGACCACCACCGCGCGCCACACAGGCGATTTCGCGTCGGCCACATATTCCAGGCGAAGATCCTTGACCGAGCCTTCCACCCGCGGCTTGCCCACCACGACGTAAATCGAGCACACAATTTGCACCGCCATGCGCAACCCCATGCCCCTGGCATTCTCCGCGGTTGGCCGCGTGGTGAAACCGACCGCACAGTGATAGCTGCGCTCTTGGGCATTTTGCGGCACGCGGATGGTATAACGCGCTGTCAGTTGCGATTTGCCGTTCAATTCGGCCTCTACCGGATTGAGCAGCAGCCATGGCTGGCAGGAATACTCGGATTCCTGCGGATACCTCCCGAACTGGGGAGTGGCCGTCTGGTCCAGGAAAAAATCGAGCAGTTCGCCCATAACGCGAGTCTTTTCGGTGGTATCGTTGGCCAGCGTCAGAACGCCTGAGTGCTGCGCGCCCGGCGCGAGTTGCAGTTCCTCGCGCATGGGAGCGAGCGCCAGGCCGACCTGGGCGGAGGCCGGAGGGGCAGCCGCAATAAAAGCGGCCGCCCAAACAGTAATCAGTTCAAGTTGGCAGTGTAGGTGACGGTGAGTGAGCATGGTGGACTCAGTTGAGCGACATATTTCCAACTGTCGGTGAGGGTGAATGTCAGGTTGACCGTATAGGTGGCACTCAGGAACGCTTCGGTTCCCGTGGCTAGATTCTGAGCGGAAGTGGAGAGCACCACTGGACCTCCGCAGGACCCGCTTCCGCCTCCACTGACGGTCGCACTGCTGCAGGTCACGGTAACGGCCGAGACCGGAACGGTGGAGCACCCTGGAAAGCTGGCGCTGGGAGCCTGCACGGAGAGAGACCAGGATGCCGGAATGATGCCGGTGGCGCTCCAGGTGACCTTGGCTGCCGTGTTGCCGGGATCCGCAGGCGAGTCGGGATCGGCCGCCTGGAAACTGATGGTGCCTGGAGTTGCCGTCATGTTGCTGACGGAAATCACCAGCTTCGGCTGGATGGTGCGGGGCTTGGGCGCCAACCGCGCCGGAGGCCCCGCGGCAGCCAGAAAAACCAGCAGTGTGGAAGCCCAGGCGGGCATGGCACCTTATGTCGCGGAGATGGTGAAGGTTGCCGTGGCCGTGTAGGTCCCGGTGGCGTAGACCGGATCGTCGGTCAACGCCCAGCTTACCGCTTCGGAATTGCCGGCTTTGCTCGAATTGGCGCCCGCACCGAAGCCCAAGACATTGGTAGAGCTCGCCGTGCTCGCGGTCACCGAACCGGTGCAAGGCGTGGCGGGCGCGCTGGTGCCGCAAGTATACTGCAAGGTGTCGCCCGAGCTTGGTGGAGTCCCTACCGACGGGCCGCCGGTACCGGCGAAGTCCGTGGTTATTTTCACTGAAAGGGTGCCCGTTCCGGTAGATTTGGTCGTACGGATCTGGTAGGTCAGCGACGTGGTGCCGGTGAAATTACTGCCGAAAGTTGTACTGGAGGTGGTAAGGTTGGTGGTGCCGGTGGTCACGGTAAGCGCCGCTTCCGGTCCCACGCTGACCGACAGCGTGGTGGTGCTCTGGGCCTGTGCGATGCCGGCCAGCGCCAGCAGCACACAGACCGTTAATGTTGCGTGTTTGGTCATTCTGATCGCTCCTAAGTTGCGCTGATTACAAAAGTTAGCCCCGCTGAGTAGGTGCCGGTGGAGTACGCAGGATTGTCGACCAGGGTGAACGTGACAGTCACCGAGTTCGGATCGGATCCGCTACAGGCACCACCCCCGCCCGTGCATGCTGAAGCAGGCAGGGTCAGCACGGGGGTCTGAGAACTTGTTGTTGCCGTCTGGGTTCCGCTGCACGGTGTGCCGATGGTGGCGGATCCACAGGTAAAGGTAAGCGCGCCGGACGCCGCGGAGGGTCCCCCCGCGGGCGAGAAATCGGACGTCACCTGGACCGTGAGCGTGCCGCCGCCGGTGGGCGTGGTGCGTACCCGGTAGGTGATCGGCACACTGCCGGTGAAGGGTGAAAACTTCTGGCTCCCCTGCGTGGCGGTCAGTGACAGAGGAACCGACAGCTTGGCGATAGGAGACAGCGCGGCACTCAGTGTCTGGGTGGCGGTTGCGGACGCGCCGAAGCCGCCGTTTCCGGTCAGCAGGTAGAATCCCACGGCCGCCGGCCAGGGGCGGCACAGGCGGACGATCCTTGACGGCCTCATACGCGGGCAGAATCTCACTGCCATGAAAGCGGTTGCAAGACCGGAGAAAGTTATTAATCGGACAATAACGTCCTTGTTTGAGTAACGGCTTTCAAATCAGCAGGTTAGCTGGTTCTATGAGGACTATGGTATGAGAGCAATGGTACGGGCGGGACTACCAGCTAGCCAAGCTAGCCGGACCGCTCTCGATCATCACAGAGAGGGGCAGGTCTGCTGCTTTCACGCGAAACGTATGGATCTCGCCAGTGGCCTTGCTGATCTTGCAGGGCGCTATGACCGCGCCGGCCGGCGGCAGCTCAGACTCTGCCATACAGTTACTCTATCAGATAAAAAGGCCTGGAGTTTTCGAGATGAGGGTTAGTCTGGCAAGCTTGGGACGTGACAAGGTTGTGTATGTGGCGGCCGGGCGATGACACTCATCGGGAGCCTATAGAAGTACGGCGGCAAGAGTGCCTTCGACACTTAGGGATCACGCAAGAATAACTTAACATCTGCTGTTGGGCCATGTGGCGCGGGCACTCTCGCCGGCTGCGTCCCGACGAGCAGGGGACGGTCCCTAGCGGGAACGTCTGGTTCGGGGAAAGTCTTATAGTGGTCTAGGAACCAGACGGCTTCCGAGTATTCGTTCTGGAACCAAGCGCATCCCGCTGCTCGGAGCACTCGGCGAAAGCATCGTGTGCAAGACGAGCTGAAATTCGCAGCAGCGGGATACCCGCTCGATTTGTTTTAGCAAACGAGCGGAACGGTGAACAACGGGCGGATATACTGTCCGCCGGTGAACACCAAAAGCGCTTTTTCCTAAATCAAGAACATTCTGTGCCGGACCTACTATAAGACGAGTGGGCATGCGGTTCCGTCGCGCGGGGACGCGGCTTCCGCCCCACCATGGCGTCGCGGCTTGACGGTGGGATCTTCGAGGGAGTGTCGGCGGGCGGGCGCCCCGCCAGGAGTGGCCGCGCCACAACGTTCCGCCCCGTCAATCGCGGTGGTACTGGAGGGCTTGTTTTGCCGGATTCGCGGCAAAAGTTCTGGTAGACCCGCTGTACGGGAAGGACTTTCCCGATGCCCGGCACCGGTTGCATGATGAAGTCACTTCCGGGACGATATGAGAATCATGAGGACGGTTGCCTTGTTCGCCTTACTGGCGGCCGGTTTGATGGCCGCGGATTCCAAATCCACGACTCTCACCATCAGGGTGGCGCCGGAAGCCCTGGTCACGATGGAAGGCACCGAGACGGTCAGCGTGAAGATTCGCTTATCCGCGAAGTCTCAAGCGCAATTGTGGATTGCGGATTCCTGTTCGGCTCCACCGGGCGCAAGCCAGACCATAGCGCAATCCGGCTCCTACACGATTCCCGTTGCGACTCTGTCGGGAACCGGGAGCCTGGTTTGCCTGTCCGACGCCAGTGACGGCATCCTGACATCCGTTCCGCTGAATGAGGGGCAGTGAGCCGCCCGGATGGGGGTGCGATCCTTCCGCCCATATGAGGACGGGCTGCGACTACAAAGAATCCCACGATTCCGACCGCACCACCCGGGGCTCTGTTACAATGAGTACCAAATATGATGGCGTGAGTGAAATTCATTTTTTCGATCCCGCCGATTCATAATTTGACTGGAGAGCCGGGCGTCGACCCTGGAAGACGCCGGCCCCGCGGTGGCGATGGCTGGCAGCATATGGATTTCGATCAGCTTCACACTTTCCTGGAGATCGTTCGGCTGAAGAGCTTTTCCAAAGCCGCGCAGACCTGCTATCGCACGCAGCCGGCGATCAGCGCCCAGGTGCGGCAGCTCGAGCAGGAGCTTCATGCCGAGCTGTTCGAGCGCTTCGGGAGCCGGATTTCGCTGACTACCGCCGGCCGTATCTTCGCCGATTACGCCGAGCAGTTGCTGGATCTGCGGCGCCGCGCGCGGGACGCCATCGCCGAGTTGGAGACCAATCCGCGCGGCGAGCTGGTCATAGCGGCCAATGAAGCCACCTGCATGTACGTGCTGCCCGATGTCTTTTCCGGATATCGCCAGCTTTTCCCGGCGGTGCAGCTCCAGGTCAACCGCTCCTTCGGCTCGCACGTGGTGGAGGCGGTGATGGACAACTCGGCGGACTTCGGCCTGACGCAATTGCCGGTAGAGGAGAAGCGCCTGCAGGTAGTGACCGTCCATCACGACGAGATCCGGCTGATCGTGCCGGCGCGCCACCCGCTGGGCGCCAGGCGGGCGGTGGCCCCCGAGGACCTGGTGGACTATTACCTGCTGCTGCCGCAGATGGGGAAGACGCGCGCGCGTCTGAACGACTGGCTATCGCCGGTGGCGGACGAACTCAGGATCTCCATGGAGTTGGATTCCACCGAAATGATGAAGCGCTTTGTTATGGCCGGGCTGGGGGTGAGCTTTCTGGCGGTTTCCAACTGCCGCGAAGAGATCGCTTCCGGAAAATTGCGCGCGGTGGGGCTTGCGCCGGAACCCATGGTCCGCCGCCTGGGTTTAATCTATCGTAAGGACAAAGCGCTATCCAAAGCCGCCCTGGGATTTATCCAGGTGGTGCTGGATAATGTGAAGGATCGGGTGGTGGCCTGATGACGTGCAAGCGTTGCGGGAAAAGCATTGGCATTAAGGAGGCCCGCTGCCCGCATTGTGGCGAGCCGAAACCCGAGTCGACGGGTCTTTTCCAGACGTCCACCGTGATGATCTCCGCCGGAGGCGCCGATTTGGTGTATCGGTCGGTGGATGAAGTTCCGGCGAGCCTGCGAACGCAGCTCCTGAAATCCACCAACGGCGCCAATTCCGCGACCATTCTGATTGCCGACCAGCGCGGGCGCAAGGAGATCGCCAAGGCCATGCGCAAGCTGCCGAGCCCCGCGCAGCGCCGCCTGGTCCATTCGATTTTGGGCGCGGAGACTTCGCCGCCCGCCATGCCTTGGCTGACTGCGGGCCGCAAATGGACAATTCTGGCGTTGGTTGCGCTGGTGACCGCGGTTCTAGTCGCGCTGGTTTTCCACCGGTTCTGACTGCTGAGCTGAAAGCACGAGCAAGAATTATAGCCACGGATGCACACGGATTAACACGGATCAACAAAAAAGACCTATCCGTGTGAATCCGCGTCCATGCGTGGCTAACCTTTGACTCCCAGTCAAGTCCTTTATTTTCAACAACGGCTATCGACCGAGGACCGCCCAGCCCCCCGTCCCCGGCGAGCGCGGGGTACCCGTTGCTTTGCGGGTCAGCCACATAACCCCGGCCCCTGGCCCCCGGCCCCTGGCCCCAAGTCACAGGCTGTTCAATCCGGCGCCCGCCGGGGGCAAAGCTAGCCTGTGACTCCCGGTCCCTGGCCCCCGGTCCCCGTACCCGGCGAGCGCGGGGTACCCGCTGCTGTTGCGGGTCAGCCACACAACCCCACTTCCCAATCTTCAACCCCCCAAGTCACAGATCGTTCCATCCGGCCCGCCAGTGGCCCGGCTGGCTCCCGGCTTTCGTCTGCCTCATACAGTTCTTCCCTCGTGCGGCCGATCATTTCGGCATGGATCAACGTCGAGAACCGCGCTTCACCGCGAATCAATCGATCATCGTCACTCTGCTCGGAAAGGAAGCGCGAACGGAAGCGGCTACCGTGAGAAACGCTTCCAGCCGCGGCCTGGCCATCGCCATCGCGAATCCGATCGCTCCTTGTACCGCTTTGAAAATCGGGTTCGAGGACGGGTTCGTGCTGGGCGAAGCGGTATACTGCCGCCGCGAGCCCGATTCCTATCTCGTCGGGGTGGAACTCGACCAGGTGCTCTGCGGTTTGCGCGCCCTGGGGAGAAAGTTGCAGGAGTTCGCCGATCCGGAGAATGTCCGGACACCCTGATGCGGTGATCCGGATAGAGCGATGCGCTATCCTGGGTTCGCATGAGCCTGAAAGCGGTAGTCTTTGGAGCCGCCGGCCAGCTTGGCGTCGAGTTGGTCCGGGAACTGAAGGCTCGCGGCTACGAAGTGACCGGATGGGACCGCGCCCAGGTGGACGTCACCAACGCAGCGGCCGTGGAGAGCGCTCTGGCACGCCATGAGCCTGAGGTTGTGTTCAACGCAGCGGCGTATAACCAGGTGGACGTAGCCGAAAAGGAGCCGCGCGCGGCCTTGCTGGTGAATGGCCTGGCGGTTCGGAACCTGGCGCTGGCATGCCGCCAAAACGATGCCAGGCTGGTGCATTTCTCTACCGACTACGTATTCGATGGTCTGGCTGGCCGCCCCTATACGGAGGACGATCCCACTCACCCGCTGGGAGCCTATGCGGTTTCCAAGCTGGCCGGAGAGTTGTACGCCCAAGCCTACCTGGATCGGGTCCTCATCGTGCGGACTTCGGGTCTTTTCGGCCCGGGCGGACTGGCCACCGCGCGCGGCAACTTCATCGAGCTGATGTTACGGCTGGCGGGTTCCAGGAACCCCATCCGCGTTGTCGAGGACCACGTGGCTTCTCCGACTTTTGCCCCCTGGCTGGTGGCCCGCACCGTCGACCTGGTGGACCGGAAGCTCGAAGGCGTGTTTCATATAGGGGGCGGCACGCCGATCTCCTGGTTCGATTATGCCCGCATGATTTTCGAAGTGGCGGGGGTGAAGTCCATACTGCGGCCTACTAACGAGCGTGAATACCGCACGGCCGCGCGCCGCCCCAAGTACTCGGCGCTCGCCAACGCCAAGATGGAGCGTCTGGGACTGGAGCCCATGCC
>Ga0326728_10019021_pt1 | contig 13416 bp, 6 predicted proteins | sample MB3enrmetagenome_FD_207602 | JGI IMG/M metagenome (GOLD analysis project Ga0326728, IMG submission 207602) | Lab enriched peat soil microbial communities from McLean, Ithaca, NY, United States - MB31MN | ecosystem: Environmental > Terrestrial > Soil > Wetlands > Peat | place: USA: New York... | reverse complement strand
CGACCCGCCGCTGGGCGTCGCGGTGAAGTAATTTCCCTGCACTGGCGATCCTGTTGTCGCAACGTCCAAATCACTGGCCTGAGTCAGGAACACGTTCCCCTGAAAGGCCCCTATAAGCCGCGTGCCAGTGACTTCCAAAATGATAGCACTACTCTGAAAGACGTTGCCCGTGAATGAGCACCCCGGCATATCTGAATTCCCGTTGCCGAAGACCCCGGAAAAATAATTGTCCGCAAACAGGCACGTATTCTTGACTGTGCTACTGAAGGCTTGGCCAATCGACAGGAACCCGAGCAGATCCCTCACAAATCGGTTTTCCTTGAAAACCGGCCATGTGACTGCCGTGTTCCAGACGTTTCCAGACTCCATTTGGACCGTCCCCGTCGTGTCGAAGATGCTCCCCTCCACATCGATCAGCCCCGCGTTGGCGTAGCTGTTCCGCCCCGTTGTTCCATCGGTGGCATAGTTCAAGCAACCCACACTGGCGGACCCGCAGTTCTTCATAAGCAGGCCGTAGACCTGATACGTCATGCTGTCAGTCGTGGAGTTCGTGTCCACCAGAATGGGATTCGCCGTGCCGATGTTCACCGGCGTAATGTTGGTCGGGCAGGTCTCGGTGGGCCACACTGGGAAGGTACAGGTGTCGCCGAGCGTGCCGATTATCAGGTTGTTCCAACCGCCCGTGGTTGAAGGCACCAGACGGTACGCCGTGCTGCCGCCGTTCATGTCCCATGTAAGTGATGAGCCGGTGTCCATCTGGAAGATGCCAAACGATGTCGGCGTGGCGTTGGCAGGGGCGTTGAGCTTGATGTTACCGCACAGCCAAAGGGTTCCTGCCACTTCCAGCCATCCGGAAGCACCGCCGCTCGGAGCAACCGTCAGATCCCAAGTCGTGCTGCTCGACGGACAGGAACCTGCGTAGGCCGTTGTGCCGTTTGGAATCGTGACGTGGTATCCCGAAAACGATATTGGCGAATCCCCGGAAACCGGGTAGGAATGGCCGCTCCCAGTGCATCCGCTCGCTGTCCACGTTGAGGCGCTGGCCCAATTGCCGTTGGCCTTAGCCGTGAACGTGCAAACGTCGCTGGAGGAAACCGCATAAGCCTGGGCGCCTGGGTTCGTCCAGCCCTGGCCGTTCGTGATCTTGAGGTTGATCGTGCCAATGTGCTTGGGTGTGTAAGTGAACGAGAACCACGTTCCGCTGGAAGGCGTCACGGTCAGGGTGCTTGTGCCCGATCCGCCGCCGGTCATGGCGATGGTCCCCAGGTTGCCATTTCCGTTGCTGTCGGCATCCGAGATCGTGACGCTGTACGATCCATTGAATGCCGGGCCGCCAAGGTTCACGGTGCAGGTAAGGGACGCGGTGTTCAGATTCCCACTGCTTGGGCATGAGCCAAATGACAAGGCTGGAGTGTTAGAAGTGTAGTTGTCAGGGTTGGAATCTGTGGCCGAATAGTTATTTGAGTATGAGAGCGTGATTGCCGCCACTGTTGCGGGGGTATAGGTATAGGTAAAGCTGGATGCGCCGTTTCCGGGTGTAACCGTAAGCGGAGACGTACCGGCAGAGCCAACGCTCGGACTTATGTACCCGGCCGTCGAAGCGTTGTCCGCTATCGTCACCGTGTTTCCGGTACTCCACGTTCCGCTCGCCTTTGTGCAGGTGATATTGTTGCTCGCCGCTCCTTCGTAACCGCTCGCCGGAGAAGGCCCGGTGCAGTTATAGTCCGTCCCCGTGCTCCACGCGCCAACCGTATACCACACCGCGGCTCCAGGTGTCTGCTGAGTGACCTCATGCGCGACCCAAGCGGCGGACCTGACAGATGGCCCCGCGTTCGATACGCGAAGTTCAGCGATGGTTCCGGTAAAACCTGCGGTGGTCGCACCCCAAAGATTTCCGATGTATCCGGGACCCCCATAGCTGCCAGCTACAGCGCCGCACCCGGAATAATCCGAGTTCCCGTCCACGGTCATGGTCTTATTGCCGTTCGATCCCGTGATCTGCTCGACAATATAGTGCCAGTTGCCATCGTCTACCGTGATCGTGCCGGGCCGCCAATCCCCCGATGTTCCTGAGCAAGAATCGTTATTAGTGTAGAAACCAATTTTGTGCGCCGTAGGATATCCAACGCTGACTCCCAGGCCGGCATAACTTCCTCCGTTCTGAAACCAGTCATAAACCCCGTTGTGGGCCGTATTGCTGGCAATCTTGATCCAGGCCGACATTGTGAAATCGCCGGTAATGTTCAAGGTGGAGTTCGCGGCCAAGCTGATGTTGTTGCTGCCGCCCGTGCTGGTGGCGATAGTTGCCGCTCCGTCCAGCGAGCTAGGCCCGCTCCCGGCAGCAGCGCCGTTGATGGTGCCGTTGTTCACACCCGTGGAATCGAGTGCCGAGAGGGTCGTCCCGTTCGGAAAGTGCCAGACTCCCTTGTAGTAGGTGTCCCAGGTCGAACTGGCCGTCCCCTGGTATGTGCTAACGCTGCTGTTTCCCGCGTAGCCATAGACCAGCGTGTCCGCACTGGAAGATCGCGTAGCCTGTACCCACGCCACAATCGCTCCCGTGGTATTGTTCCAGGATTCGATCTCCCAATTGAGCAGCGTGGCCCCATCGGAGGCGGTGAAGATCAGGTCCGCTGGAACGGTTTGCCCGTTCAGCGTGACGGTGTGAGTGACATAGCCTCCGTGTCCGGTGTCCGCAAATTCGGCATACGTGCCTGAGATCAGGTTTGGAAAGTTCGTCAGAGCCGCGCTGGGATGCACATTGAATGTGAATAGGTGGCGGCCACTGTAGCCATTCGGCCACGTTGCCCAGGCCGGGGCCGCCAGGCAAACCAGCAACAGGAGTTTCCGCATCTTAGTGTACCCGGCACCGGACGTAGGCGAACTGCGCCGTCCCGCCGCTGTCGTTCTGGGTCACCGCCGCCCGGAACTTCGCGCCCTTGGCAGCGGTATACGGCGAACTGGAAAACGTCGCCTGGAATACTTCGGTCGTGGTGTTGATCGGGACCACCAGCTTGGTTGCGCCAAAGATGGAGTTCCCGTTCACATCTTGAACGTCCACAATTACCGAGGAGCCGGTTCCTGCTATTGCCAGGTTCACCCCGCACTCGTCGAAGGTCACGCCATTGGGATTCATGATGGCGTAATATCCGTTCGAGGTTTCCGACCCGCACCCCGCCGGGTTGCAGATTTGCCACGCTGGAGCATCGACGATAAAGCCGCACGGCACGGCCTGCGGGTTGAGTAACTGAAACTCCGTGCCATCGTATGTGGCAGTTGCTACCGCCGTGGTCGTAAGATCGCCCGCTACCACCGCCGTAGCTCCGCATTTGGTGATCGGCGTCGCCGCCAGACCGTTGACCGCGAGCGTAGGCGCCGCTGCGGTGTTGGCATGCAGCGGAAGCCATCGCACCGTCAGGCCGGCGCTGAGCGCCGTGGCGGCGGGCGCAAGCGTGACAGTCTGGGCTTGGGCCGTGCCGCCTCCCGCCGCATACTCCGTCGTATTCGAGTCCGCCAGGCTCTTGTAGTTTGGGTCGCCGGAGGTGACTGCGGCCAATAGCTGACCGGTTGTGCCGGGGCCGGCGCCCCCGATAGCGGAGCCGTTGCCCTCGTTCAGCGCCACGCTATGAGCCGCCGCGCCGGAGTTGCCGTTGCAGTTGGACCCCAGCGTGCAGGTCTGGCCGTTGACCGTGATGGAGGCGTTGGAAGCCGCTTTTCCGTTGAACGTAGTCCAATCGGTGTTCGACAGCAGTCCCGCGGTCACCGATGAAGTGCTCGCCATGGGGATCTCCAGCACGCCGCTGGACCATCCAGGGGCGGTCCCGGTCGTGCCCGGAGTCGTCGTCTTCGGAATGCTTGTCAATTGGGAACCGTCCACGGCTGGCAATTGCGCGCTGCCGTTCAATTGAACCAGATCGTTCGCTGCCGTGCCCGCCGTGAGAGAAGTCCCCCAGACGCTGCTGCCGCCATACACCGCGATGCCAGGGGCGATCGGCCACGTCATGCCCGCGCCTTCACCTCCGGCAATTGCCGCCCATCCGCTCCCTGAATACCGGCAGATGGCGAGCGAACTACCGCCGCCCGAGCAAACTCCCAGCGCCGAGGCGTCCGTGAAGATGTAGACCTGGCCCGCTAAGGGGGTTGCTGGAGCACTCGCAAACGTCGCCTCAGGCACTCGCAGAGTAGCCCCTGAAAAATTACTGTAGCCGGTAAAGGTGTTGCTGCCCGCAAGCGACGCCGCGCCCGCGATGCGCGTATCATTTCCGGCCGCCACCGTGCCGGTGGTTGTGCCCACATTCAGCAGCGCGGCGCCCCCGAAAGAGGGCCATGTTCCGGGCGCGCCTGTGATCGGCGTCTGGTACATCCCGGAGAGCGCGCTCTGGGCCCGGCTATTGGTGAAGTACAGGTTCCCGCTCTCGGTCACTTGCGCCGTGGTGTAATCGCCCGTCGTCGCCACCACCGCCCCTGTGCGGCCGAACGCGGAACTTACTCCGCCCCCGGGAGACTGGCACGATCCGTCTCCGCGCAGATACGTCGAGCTGCTGCACGTGCCGGACCAGAGGCCGGTGATGGTGGAATAGACCGTCAAAGGGGCCTGATACAGCCCGCTCATCGCGCTCACCGCGCGTGCGTTGGTGAAGTACAGGTTTCCGCTCTCGGTCACTTGCGCCGTGGTGTAGTCGCCGCTCTGCGCGGTTACCGAGCCCGCCCTGCCGAAAACACTCGACACGGCCCCCCCGCCGCCCGTGGCCGCCGTCCCCTGCAGTCGAAACACCGCCCCGTCATACCAGATATCGTAGAGCTGCCCGCCGACAATGTTGGCCGACGTCGGATTGGTTACTCCGTCTGCAAGTTTGATGGGTACATTTCCTAATGTATCCACGTTCAAAGTCGTAGCCCCCCCGGCGCCGTTTACATCCGGCAGCCAGCGTAGAAGCATTCCCATGGTATAAGTCGTGAGCGTCGGCGATAGCGAACACTGATAATTAGTGGTCAACCCGCCAGTCGAAGCGCATAACAACGTCGCGCCGCTCTGGTCTCCTATTTGCGTCTGGGCTACCGATGTGTCCAGCGATGTTTGCACATTGATTTCCGTGCCGTCGTCGGTAATCACGGTCACCAGGCCCGTGCCGGTTACGAAGTTGAGGGACTGCCTGGTCCCCACCGCCACTCCATCGCTCTCTACCGTCAGGGCCCCTTGCACTGTCCATGTATTTGCCGCCGTGCAACCATAGACGTTAGCGCTGGCCGGCGCATTGGTGGCGAAGTACGTTTCTCCGATGGTGCAGGTCTCTGGCAAGTTGGCCAGGACCCCGGACTGCATCGGCAAGGTGTGCGCGGCCTTGCTGAAGTCCTGCGTCGTCCCCGTTGCGACTGCATTGTTTTGATTCGTGAGCATCGCCACGGCGGGAAGTTGGGAGGCGCTGGCGGTCCCGGCAATTTGCGTGAAGGAATAGTCCCCGCTTTGCGGAACGATTGTGCCCGTGCGGCCGAAAACGGAAGCTATCGCCGCGCCCGGCAAGGTTTTCGGCTCCCACTGGTTGGCGCTCATGTTCCACCCCAAGTACTGTAGGTCCGCCGGCGGCGCGCTGGTCACCCGCCGGCCCTGGATCCCGGTGACGCTCAAATAGGGGAAGTTCCCGCTCAGGTCCGTTTCCGCAGGCGTTGCGGATGTTATACATGTTGGACAGTTGAATGTTCCCGAGCCGCTGATTGTGATTGGCCCGCCCGCGGAGAGTGCCGCCCACACTCGCGCGTTGGTGAAATATAAGTTGGTGCTTTCGGTGACCAGCGCCGTCGTGTAATCCCCGGACGCCGCCATTACTGCGCCGCTGCGCCCGAAGATCGATGTGACTGGTGCCGCCGGCACGGTTTTTGGCTCCCATTGGCCGACTGAGGCGTTCCAGCCGAGGTACTGAAGATCGGCCGGCGGAGTGGCGGCAATTGGCCGCCCCTCGATCCGCACCACGCTCAAGTGCGGAAAGGTTCCGTACAAATCCGTGTCCGCGGCCGTTGCCGACGTTATACAGGTTGGACAGGTGAGCGTTCCCGTGCCGCCGCTAAATATGATTGGCCCACTGGCCGAGAGAGCCCCCCACACCCGCGCGTTGGTGAAATACAGGTTGCCGCTTTCTGAAATCTGGGCCGTCGTGTAATCTCCGCTCTGTGCCGCAACCGCGCCGGACCGGCCAAAAACCGTCGAAACGCCGCTCACCGGCGCATTCGCCGTCTGGCTCTGCATCTGCATGTTCGCCCCGTCATAGGTCACCATCACCCACTGGCCGGCCTTGACATCCCCAGGCGCCAGGTCCTGATTGACCTGTTTGACGATCCGCGTCGGCACCAGAGAATTGAAATCGATTGTCGCCGCTCCGGTATTGGTGGTGTTGGCCTTGAACCAGTAGGTCGTGCCGTTTTGGTAAGCCGTTATCGGCGGCGTCAGATTACAGGCATACGCGGGGCTATAACCCGTATCCTGGCAGAAAAACGGTCCACTTAGATTGTCGGCCGTAGCCGGCGCCGCGGTCCCCGTCCCATTCCGATACGGGATCCCATTCGCTCCCGGGTCCGCCACTGCCCCTACCGCTCCGGCGGTAGGCTGAGATGTGTGCGCTGCGCCTGTAGCTTCGATATAGTCTACCCATTGATTGACCGTCCCGGCCACAGTCGTCTTTACGACCGAATACACGTTTCCGCTGGGGTCTGTGCATTTCAGCACGTTGTTGGAGGGATCGATCCAGCAGTCACTGCTGGATATGCCGCCCTGCGCTGACCACGTATTCGCCGCGGTGCATGCGTACAGGTTCGCGCCCGCCGGCGCGCCAGTGTTGAAAAACATCTCCCCTACGGCGCATGTCGCGGGCAACGCGGTCCCAGCCTTGAAAGGTTTGGTGGAATTCGCCGCCGTGAAGTCGATGCTCTTTGCCTGCGTGCGCAGGTCGATCTGCGTTTGCGCGTCTGCCGCTACCACCGCGGCGGCTATGAATACAATCTTTAGCATTCGCCTCTCTCCACCTGTACGCTAGCACGAGGGAAAGCGGCGCCATCTCAGAATCGCGTACCGTTCCCTTTGTTTTCAATAGTATAAAATCAGCACAATTGTTGTCACCGGCTGGTGGCGCCAGTGCCGGCTCCGGCTTTAAACGCTTTGCGATAGGATGGATAGTAAGTATCGGGCCCGCCCGCATGGATAAGGAAACCATCATCGGCAGGATCATGCAGCGCCATGGGGCACGTTGCTCCCTGGAGGACTTCTATTCTACGCTCAACGTGACTTTCCACGAATTCGAGTCCGAGGTGTACGATGAAGCCCACGCCGATATGTGGGAAGCTCTTCCGGCGCAGTTCGCCCTTCTCATTGACGACTGTCTCGACGCCTGTCCCGATATGCCCCAGCACATACGCCTGCTCGATATCGGGTGCGGCACCGGGCTGGCTTCCGACTGTCTTTTCGGAACCGCGATTGCCTCTAGAATCAAATCGGTCGACCTGCTCGATATCTCTCCGGCCATGCTCCAGCGCGCCTCACGCCGGATTGCCCGCCACGGCGTACCGGTGAACCCTCGCCAGGGCGCCGTCGACTCCCTGCCTGCGGAAAACAGGTACGAATTCATCGTCGCCTGCTCCGTGTTGCACCACATTCCCGATCTGCCATCCTTTCTCAAAGCTGTCCGCCAGCGGCAACCCGATGGGGGCGTATTTCTACATGTTCACGACCCCAACGGAGATTATCTGCACGACGCCGAACTTCGCGAGCGGCGCGCCCGACTCTCGAAAGCCGCGCTTCCCGACTGGGTCCGCCGTCTAGCTCCGGGCCGGATCATCGCCCGCCTCCGCCGCGAGTTGACGGGACCGAATAAGCAGGATTATCTGTTTAAGACCAACCGGGCTCTGCTCGAAAAGGGCATAGTCGCAACCCCGCTCTCGGCGGAGGAGATCTACAGCATTACCGACATCCAGATTCACAGCGGCGGAGAGGGCATTTCCATTTCCGCCATCCGGTCCTGGCTGCCGGATTATGACTGCCTGTCGCTGCGATCCTATGGTTTTTTCGACACCGTAGGGAGTTCGCTCCCGGCGGAATACAGAAAGGCGGAAGACGACCTGATAGCGCGGCGCGCCCTAAACGGGGCGAAAGTTGGGGCTGCGTGGAAGGTTCGAGCCTGCCCCCAGGGAACTCCCTAGCCCGGTCTAAGGAGTGCGGCGCAGAGTCCCACGCCGGATTTCATGGGTAGATCCAATGGCGCTGGTGCTCGGTATCACTCGTCGCCGTGTTTTGCAAGCGCCAGAAATGCATGGAACTGGCCCCGGACGAGCAATCCGCCCGCCGTCCTGAGTTCCTGCGTTTCGCCCTCCGTAGGGAATCGCAGGAGCCACAGCATAGTCAGGAACACCGCTATGGACAAGGCCGACGAGGCGATCTGTCCTGGCAGCCATTGCGGCGACAGCAAAGCGTAGGGGATCAATCCGGCCCCCGTCGCGGCAGCGATTTTCGCCAGCCGCCCTTTCTCCACGCGATAGGGCCACAAGCGATACACCCACGCCACCGAGACCACGCAGATAAAAAGGAAGGCCGCGGCGGTCGCGATGGCGGCGCCCCAAATCCCGTATTTCGGAATCATGATGAAATACCCCGCCAGGCAAATGCCCGCTCCCGCCCAGTTGCAGACCGCATCGTATGCGGGCCGGCCCCCCGCCAGGAAAAGGCACCGCACGAAATCGCCGATTGCCCGGAAGTAGTACGCGGCCACAATAATCGGGACGATCGCCACCGCGCTGCGAAACGCCGGGGCTGCCAGGATCGTGAGAACCGGCCGGGCGCCCGTTATAAGCCCCACCGCGCAAAAGGAAAGTATTAGCAGCATGTACGTGAACAGTCGGGAGAATACGTCTTCCGAGTCCTTGCGCTTCATGATTTGAAACACATTCGTGCCCCAGTAGTACCAAAAAGGGGAATAGACAAATATGATCATCGATCCCAGTTTGTAGGCCAGAACGTAAATGCCCAGGTCGCTGAGCGGCCGGTAATGCGGCAGGATAAACCGATCCCCGACATTGAGAATGAAAACCCCCAGGTTCCCGATTCCGATCGGCGCCGCGAACCGCGCCATCCGTCCGAACATCTGGAGATCGAACACCGGACGCACGCGGCGCACACAGTAGACCGTCAGACAAAGTCCCGTGAGCACGATGGCGGCCACGCTGGTAGACAGCACCCCCCAAACGCGCAAGCGAAAGCCTGCGACCAGAACCACCGTTCCGATTATGGTGACCCCGATTCGAAACAGGCAGCCGTAGACGTAGACGCCCAGCTTGTTCGTCGTCCGCAGCCACGAGAACATCGCTTCCATCGGGAAACCGGCCACGAAACTTGCGAATGTCAAGAGCAGATATTTCGAGGCGAATCCGCTCCCGAACACGAGCCGGCTCGCGAGAGAGGAAAACGGCGCGCAGATCAGGCACGCGGCAGCGCCGAGTATCGCCGAACCGAGAGTCAGCGCACCCACCACGCGGCGGCGCGCTTCCGTGGATTCGTCCTGAAAATAAAAAAATCCGAGGGCCAACCCCAGGTTCGCTCCCAGCAGGGTTGCCATTACCGTTCCGATTTGTTCCACCAGGTCCAGCACGCCGTAATCGGCCGGCGTGAGAAAGCGCGTCATGATCGGCAACAGGATGATGCCGCCGATGCGCTGCGCGACTAACGCGATCGAGAAGAGTCCGCTGCCTTTGGCGAAATTCACATACAGCGATCGTGGAGAGGACGCGCTGGCTTGTGGCGAATCCATGCAAACTGGCCTATACCGCTGAAAACCCCGTCACCCGAATTGCTTCCTTTTGCCGCCGGCGCCGCCCAACTTCAGGGGCGCTGGCGGATTTGCTTCTCATTCTCGCAGATCAGGCTAGCACAGGCGATGCTTTAGTATAACGCAGCCTGCGTGCCTCCCCGGCGTGACGGCCTTTATAAATTCTTTATGTCCGGCTCACAGCTTACGGGCCGATATCCGCACTGAAAACACCTTATCCGGCACCGCGGGATGCTCCACTATCGAGGTTGCGAAATGTCCCCGCGTATAGATGGCGCAGAGGGTGTTGGAAACGTGATACAGCCGGCCCCGCTCACCTTCTGGAGTTCCATCCAGGATTCCGGCCATGACCCGCCACGACGGCGAATCGTACTCCACGCCGTAATCGTGCCAGACGATGACCGGGTTCTCACCGCGAAGAACGCTGAAAGCGCTCTGGGTGTCGTGTCTTACACCCTCATAGCTGTGGTCGCCATCCACAAACACCATGTCGAACGTGCCCAAGGAGGAAAAATCGAAGGTCAGAGAATCGTGTCCGATTCGCTTCACATTGGCACAGTTGCGGAGAAAAAATCCGTTGTTTTTTAAATAGTTGCGGCCACAGCCTCTTTCCAGCAGTTCCTCGTCGGAGAGACTGACGGATACGCACTCTTCGGCCACCGACGCCACATTGACCAGGCTCTCTCCACGAAGCGTTCCGATCTCCAGATACCGGCAGCCGTGAAACCCTTTCGCCAGAGCTTTCAGGAGAGCCAGATCCACCGTTCGGGACGAGCCGTTCATAAAGCAGTACGGATCAATGGTCTCATCCAGCCCCGGAACCAGGTCCAGAAGGTCGATGGTTGGCAGTCCCTTTTCGAAGCCCTGGACTTGAGCAACCCGGTTTTGAAAGCCGATCTCATACGGGTCCAGCAAGACCTTGCCCAGCGATCTGGGGTTGACCGCAATCGTGCCCACCACTCGTGCGAGCTTCGCGAGTTTGCCCATCGGCGCCGTTTTCTATTCTATCGTGCCCAATGCGCACTGTCCCATTTCTGCCGATAGGCCGCGGCTTCTTTCCCGCGCGCTGCGCCGGGTTACAATAATTTCGACGCTCCCGCCGACAAGGCGGCCTTTTGCGGGTTTTCCAGCGTCCAGAATCGAGGGATACGCGGGAGCTTCAAGTCAAATGGTGCGAAGCGCCGGCCGCAAGTACCGGGTTCTTTATTTCAATCCTGGTCAAGGCTTGCACACAGGGTCGCCGAAGGCTCTGATGAACCTCATCGCGAGCCTCGACCGCGCCATTTTCGAGCCGGTGTTTCTCTCGGATGGGGATGGTCCGCTGGCCGAGGCTCTTGGAGCGGGCGGAGTCGAAATTGTGCGCGGGCGCGGCGTCGGCGTCAGCTTTCGCCACCCCTTCCACGCGTTCGGCGCCATTGGGCGGCAGGCGATCCATCTGAAGTCGTGGAAAATCGACCTCTTGCATGCCAACGGCTTCTTCTGGAACACGGACGTGATTCTAGCCGCCTGGATGCTCCGCGTGCCCGTTATCCTGCACGTTCACAATCCGGTAACGGTGAGTTTTCAGAACCTGGTTCGGTTCGCCGCCCGGAAAGTACTGTTCTGTTCCAGGTTTGAAATGGGGAATGCCCGTCACTTCAATCGTATCCGGCATAAAGCGGAAGTTTTTTACAACGCGATTGAGACCGCCGCCATGGGCGGTGGCGTTTCCATTCGCAAGGAGTTGGGCCTGAAGGATGGCCAAGTGGCGGTCGGCACGGTGGCCCAGGTAGCGCATCGAAAAGGCATCGACATTCTGATGGAAACCGCCGCCATCCTTCTGCGGGAAAGGCGGGATCTGGTATTTCTGATTGCCGGCCCCGTGGGGACTGGCGAGGCGGAATACGCGCGCCGCATGTACGCTCTGGCGGAAGGACCGGAGTTACGGGGCCATGTCCGGTTTCTGGGCCCCCGTTCGGATATCCCCGACTTCCTCGCCAGCCTGGATCTTTTCCTGCTGCCCTCGCGCGCCGAGCCCTTCGGCATTGCGCTGATTGAAGCCATGGCCGCCGGTGACCCGGTAGTCGCGAGCAGAGTGGGCGGCATCCCGGAGATTCTTTCCTCCCCCGAAATCGGGCGCATGGTCGACCCCCTCGCGCCCCAGGCTTTTGCGCAGGCCGTGCGGGAAATCCTGGCGCTGCCCGACCGCGGCCGGGCCATGGCCGAAAAGGCCCGTCTGAGCGTGGCCCAGCGGTTCGATATCGCCTCCGCCGGCCAGCGGTTGAAGAAGATCTACCTGGATCTGCTGTGATTCACTTGCCCGGGCAGCCGTGCAAGCCGGACCAGCGCAGCAAAGCGGCTCCCCAGGAATAACCGGCTCCGTATCCGACCAGCACCACCCGCGCGCCGTTCCTAACCCGCCCTTCGCGAGCCGCGTCCTGGAGGGCGATCGGGATGCTGGAAGAGACCGTGTTGCCGCAATGATCGAGACTGACTTGGAATTTCTCTCGCGGGATCGCCAGGCGTTTTCGGAGATGCTCCAGCAAGTACCGGTTCGCCTGGTGAAATACGACCAGGTCGATATCCGCCAGTACCAATCCGGCCCGGTTGAGGAGCGAATCGAGGCTGTAGGGAATGACGTCGAGCGCGAAGTTGAAGATTTCCATTCCGCTCATGAACAGATCGTCCTGGCTGCGCATGTTCCCGCCCTCAGCCTCCCTGGCGATCGCGGTTTCGGTGGTGCGGGCGCGCCGCATGCCGCCGGTTGGGACCATGAGGTTCGCACCGCCACGACCGTCGGTGCCGTAGACGAATGGACCGATCGGAGGATCCGGCGAACCGCTTGCCGCCAGCAGTGTTGCCGCTGCCGCGTCGCCGAAAATGGTCCGCACGCTCCGGTCCCGCCGATTCAGTAATTTGCTGTAGGTGTCGGCTGTCAGCAGGAGAACTTTCGCGGCCTGCCCGGACGCGATCAACCCTTGCGCCAGGCCGAGCCCATAAACGTACCCGGAGCATGCCAGGTTGAAGTCCAAAGCGCCAGCCGTCGTCGGAATTCCCAGCCGATCCTGGATCAGACATGCGGTGGTAGGCAGAAAGTAGTCCGGCGTTTGGGTGCAGAAGAGGACATAATCGATCTGCCCGGGCCGGCAAGCGCCGGAATCGAACAACCTTCGCGCCGCGCACACCGCCATATCCGAGGCGCATTCGTCTTCAGCGGCGATATGCCTCTCCCGGATACCTGTCCTCTCATCGATTTTCCCGACCGCCCATTCGGGGAACTCCTCCGCCAGGCCGGCTGTGGAAAGTGTCCCTTTTGGAAGATAATACTCGATGGCCGAGATTTCCGCGTGCATGGACTCTCCTTAACCCTCGCACCTTCCCGGACGGAGAATTACAGTCGGATCGATCTGCTGTCCACCCGCGCCAGACTCAGTAGATCGTCGACCGTCGCGCAATTCACGATCTGCCGCGGTGATATCCTCGTCTGGTTGTTCGTATCTGCCAGCGCGATGTACCCGATCATCGCTGTCGAGTTCCATTGCGCCAGGTCCTCGAGCCTTTCGGTGCCCGTGAGCGAGCCGGCGGGCAGCTCGAGGATATCGGCCAACTCCAACAGGAACTCTTCCCTGGTCATGAG
>Ga0326728_10019017_pt1 | contig 13417 bp, 14 predicted proteins | sample MB3enrmetagenome_FD_207602 | JGI IMG/M metagenome (GOLD analysis project Ga0326728, IMG submission 207602) | Lab enriched peat soil microbial communities from McLean, Ithaca, NY, United States - MB31MN | ecosystem: Environmental > Terrestrial > Soil > Wetlands > Peat | place: USA: New York... | reverse complement strand
CGCGCACATCCACCCAGCGCCCCTGGATTTCCAATCCGGCCAAACGATGGCCCGCCGCCAGCATCGCGCTGATCGCGTCGGTCAATTCGTATTCGCCGCGCGGCGACTTTTGCAGCCTGGCTGTAAAGTCGAACAATGACGGCTTGAAAATGTAGATGCCCGCGTTATACCATGCGGTCCCTCCCGGCGGCAACTCGCCTTCGCGGCGGAGTTGGTCCAGTTGCGCCGGGCCGGGCTTTTCAATCAGGCGGCGCAGGCAGAAGGCGTTGTCGAAAAGGAGGATTCCGCCTTGGGTCACATCCCCGCTTCCCGTGCAGGTGACCAGTCCGGAAAAAGTCCCCTCCGCATAGCGCCGGAGCATGTCCTGGTAAGTTTGCGGCCGGACCAGAATATCTCCGTAAGTCAGGACAAAATCGCCGTCTCCGGCAAATTCCTTTGCCACTTCCGGCGCCTTGCCTGTTCCGTCCTGCACCGTCTGCCGGCCATAATGGATCCGGGCGCCCCATTTTTTTCCATCGCCGAAATGGCCTTCAATCACTTCGGCGCGAAAGCCGGTGACGATAAAAAAATCCCGCACACCGGCCTCCATCAATCCTTGCAAAATAAGTTCCAGGATCGGTTTGCCCCGCACGCGCAGCATCGGTTTTGGCAGTTCGCTGGTCAACCCGCCCATGCGCGTTCCTTTGCCTGCCGCCAAAATAACAGCTTTCATAATCCATCTTCTTTCGGTTCAAGGCCGGCAATCGCTGCCATGACCTCATCGGCCACCTGTTGGTAAATCTCTTTCAAGCGCGGTTTGGAGCAACTTTGCGCCTCCGCCCGCAAGGCCTCAAAAAACAGCGGCCGGCCATACTTGACAGCCAGCGGACGGGGTCGGGGCACGAGCATTTTCGCGCCGTAGGCCTGGTAGGTTCCAAAAACCCTCGCCGGCACCACCGGCGCGGCGGACTTGATCACCGCCAAACCCACCCCGGAGCGCGCCGGGTTCAATTCCCCATGCCGCGAGCGCGTTCCTTCCGGGAACAAAATGATCGCCCCGCCGCAGGCCAATCGATCCAGTATCGCCTTGAGGCCCCGCCCGGTGCCGCCGTCCCGGTCCACCGGCACAACTTCCCACGAGCGCAGTATGGAGGCCAAAACCGGCACGCGAAAAATGGAATCACGCGCCAGATAGCTGATTTGCCGTCTGACGCCCGCGCCCACCAGGGGCGGATCAATATAACTGGCGTGATTGGACACCAGGACGACCGGCCCCTGCAACGGCACTCGCTCAACGTTAAACACCCGGAAACGATGATAAATCGAGAAATAAAACCGGAAAAAATGCCACCCGGCGGCATAACAGACTGTCATGTTTCCCACTGCCTTCATTTTGCCGGGGATTGCGCAGCCTGCAGGAGGCCGCGCCGGTTGTAATTGAGCAAGTCGCCGATGTGTTCGATCGTCATGTCCGCCGGCGGAGAGCCGGCCACGAGGGCCGGGTCCAGGGCGTAATGCCCTTGCCGCACAAAGACCGTGGTCACCCGGCTGCGCCAGATCTTTTTTATCGCGGCCAATATCCTCAATTTGTCGTCCACCATCACATAATGCTCCGCCGGATGGCGTCGCGCCACATTGGCCAGTTCGCGTTCCTTGTGGACGTAAATCATCACCCGGCCGCCGACCGCCTCGAAAAGTCCGGAGCGATCCACCTTGCGCGGCTGGAAAACGACATCGCCATCGGTGAGCAACGCCGCCGGTCCCCAGCGCTGGACATGTTCGATGGCATCCAGGGAATTGGCATAGAGCCGGTTGGCAAAGGGATAATCGATCAAAAACCGCGAAACGGTCAGCAGCCGCAAATCATGCGGATATTCGATGCGATACCGCTGCAACGCGCCCAGGTAATCGGCGTAGCCCAAGTGGCGGCGCAGCTCTTCAAACAAAGCCCAGTAGCGTTTCGCGCCGCCGGCGCCGACCTCCCGCGCCAGATGCTTCTGCAAATCCAGGGCGACCTGGTCGTTGTCGAGCAGCGTGTTATCGACGTCAAACAAAAAAACAACCCGCGGCCGCGCCGCCTTCCTCTTTCTCATGGCAGACGACTTTTCTGTTCGAGCGGTTCTTTGGGCGGCACGGAATTGTTCATGGCGCTGACAAAAAGCTCCAGCCCGGCCTTTCTGTCAACCTTGATATGGGGGAAGGCTTCCGCCTTCGGCAAGGCGGGGTGTCTCCGGGGCCTTTCCCCGGACAAAGAAGAGCTTGTGTCCGAGGGTCTCAGGCCGCTGGAGGTGTTGCCGGATCGTTATCCCGACAGGGGGCGGGATGGAAGGACACCACATGGAACCGGGGGAACCACGTGGAACGCGGCAACCCTTGCCAGCGGCCAAAAATTCCGCGCCATAAACTTGCTCAAGTGACGCTCCTTGCGGTGATCTGAAAGAGGAGGTTGCTTAACTCCTGCATGCGCGGCGGTTTGCCGATGACGGCATCGACTGCCGGGGCTGTTTGCCCGTCCGCTTTCGGCATCGCGCCCCAGCCGGTCAACATGATGACCGGTGTTTGCGGTGATTCGGCTTTGATGGCGCGCGCCACATGATGCCCGTCAAGGTCCGGCATGCTCAAGTCAGTGATGACGACCTCATAAGGCTCGCCCGCGTGGAGGCCGGATCGGAAGAGTTCAAGCCCTTCCCTTCCACCGGTGGCGACTGTTACTTGGTGGTGGTCCAATTCCAGGACATCATACATGACTTCCCTCACATCGGGTTCGTCGTCGATGCAGAGGATGCGCAGCGGGCGGCAGGGTTCCCCGTCATTGGGGAGGTCGGGGTCGAGTTTCGGCTCCGGGCCGGGTTCGATGGCTTGGTTGGTGTTCACGTTGTCCGCTGGATCGGTGTCCGAGTCGGGGCGGTAGAATTCCCGCATGTGCGCGACGATCTGGGCCACGTCCTCGGCGGCCTGATTGATCCGCTGAAGCCGGTGTCGCGGGACATCGGGCAAATCCGGCAGGGTGCTGAGCAGCAGTTCGGAGTAGGCGGTGATTGGAGAGAGGGCGTTGTTGATGTCGTGGGCCACATCGCCGGCTATCTGGCCAAAGGTTTTGAGATGTTCCCGCTCGACGACGGCCCGTTCGGTGCGGTGCCGCTCGAAGAGGGCTTTCCCGGTTTCCTCAGTCGCACGGATCCGATTGTAAAGGGTCTGGCATTCTTCCCTGGTGGTGATGACTTTGGACTTCAAGGCTTCCTTCTCCAGCCGGACGGCCTCAATTTCCGCGCGCACTTTTTGCGCGTCGCGGTGGACCTCATGGAAAAGGAGGACGATCATGCTGATGGCGATGAAGAGTTGCAGCACTGCGGCAACAAAGAAACCGGCGCTGTAAAGAGTTCCGTTTTCGCCGGGAAACGGGTAGCTCCCGAAGTAAATGACCCAGAGCAGAAAGCCCAGCGACAACATGCCCAGGCCCACGAACGCCTTCTGCTTCCGCAATCGAAGAAAGCAAACGCCGGCAAAAGGGCTGCTCAAGCCCAGCAGAATGAACACCGGCAAATGGATTTGCAGCGTGTCGTTTATGATCTGCGGACTGACCAGAATCCAAACCGCCAGGAACACCGCGAACACGGCGGACGATCTCTGCGGGACATGAAGGCCGAGAAAACGCATGCTGCCCCACAAAAGGAGGGCCGCCGAAATCGACACGCAAAACTGATTGATCGCGAAAAGCGCACTCCCCGGCTCCGCGTCTCCCATGCCAAGACTTAACGTCAGCCACACGGCGTAAAACAGCCATGCGCCCGTCCAGATGCTGAAGTACTCCCGCCGGGTGTAACGGTTGAGGTGGAAGAAAAGCCCCACCAGCATCCATACGCTCAGCAATGAGACCAGCAAAGCCGCGCACAGGCCCTCCTGCGTAAAGGCCATACTGTCGAATTTCATCGTCGTATGCTGTACATCGGCAGACAACGACGGGACTTGAGCAGGCATCAGAGGCGCTTCTTCAAGCAACTTTTCGTGAAGCCCGCCCAAACGCCGGCAGTTGTAACACGTTTTCCTGCAATGACATGCAAACTATTTCGCCCGGCCCCCCGCCCTTTTTGTTTGCGGCGGCGTCCTACTGCTTGTAGATTGTGATGATCTTGTCCAGGAATTGCAGCGCCTGCTCTTTTTTCCTCTGGAATGAATTGCGGCCAATGATCGAGCCGAATCCGCCGCCGTCGCGAATGGCGGTCACTTCCTGATACACCGCGTCATCGCTGTTGGCGGCGCCGCCCGAGAAAATAAGAATGCGGCGGCCATTGAAGGCGCATTGGACGACGTGGCGCACACGTTCGCTCAGCGTCGCAATCGGGACTTTTTCCTTCTCATAAACCTTGCGGGCCGCCTCCTGTTCCAGGTGAGCGGTTGGCAGTTTGACTTTGATGATGTGCGCCCCCAATTGGGCCGCAATTTGCGCGGCATATCCGCAAACGTCTATCGCGGTCTCGCCATTTTTGCTCAAGGAGGATCCGCGCGGATACGACCACACCACGACCGCCAATCCGTTTTCCTTGGCCAGCGCGGCGGCGGCGCGCAGTTGCTCATACATCACGACGCGCGCGGACGAGCCGGGGTAAATCGTAAAGCCAATGGCGGCGCAGCCCAGGCGCAAGGCATCCTGCACGCCGCTGGTCAGGGCGGACAGAGGATCCTTCTCGTCCAGCAGAACATCGTGATTGTTGATCTTGAGGATCAAGGGCAGTTCACCCGCAAAATCGCGGGCGCCGGCCTCGATGAATCCCAGCGGCGCGGCGTAAGCGTTGCAGCCGGCGTCAATGGCCAGTTGAAAATGATAGCGCGGATCGTAGCCGGGCGGGTTGACGGCGAAACTCCGCGCCGGTCCATGCTCGAAGCCCTGGTCCACCGGCAGGATGACCAGCCGTCCGGTTCCGGCCAGTTTGCCATGGTTGAGCAACCGGGCCAGATTGGCCAATGTGCCGGGATTATCACTGCCGTACCAACCGAGGATTTCTTTTACTCTGGGTGTATTCATATGTGTGTTTTCAATAATGTCAATACTAATATTTAGGGCCTTCTCCACTCATGCGCCTTCACATTATTTGATCCCGTTCAACAGCGCGAGCAAAAAACCCATTCCAGATTTTACCCGCCTTTTTCGGCCAACTCCGTCACCCGTTTCAACTCCCTGGTCCCGGAATCGTCTGCCGGGGAGGGCGGACGGGGCGGACGGGTCGGACTGGTCGGACTGCTGGGACACAGGAAACTCGAACCGTTTTCAGGGCTTTTCTTCGACTCATCGGTTCCTGATTCTGCTCCTAATTCTCCATCATCTGCCGGCGCCAAATTACTTTGATTCACTTTGACTGACTTTGACTGAACTGGACTGATTTTTGACTCCTCCTTATCGCCTATGTCGTTTGTATTCAACGAGTTAGACACTTTCCTGGCCCTGGTTTTCCCAGCCTGTTTAACTGGCCGCTCTTTTCGGGTCGGTTTGGTGGGCTTTGCTTCCTCTGGAGACGGTTCCTCGTATGCGAATTTGTCCGTGGGCAAGAGGCCTTCGGCCGGCCTGTCGTTTTGAACGGCCAGGATGAATTTGGCGATTCTCCGGCCCGCCGTGCCGCCGCCGAACATCTGGGCCATCGCATCCACCTTCAGCGTGCTCCAGATGGGCGCCAGCAACTTCCGCTTCTCCTCTTCGTGGTCGCGTTTGACTTTCTCCTCCTTCATGCCTTGCATTTCAAAACTCTCGCGGATGGACCGATGCATGCCGCGCTGCAACTGCACGACAGTGCGGCAAAGTCCGTTCAAGACACGGGCCTTGGCCTCGAAGGGATCGTCCACCTCGCCGTTCCATCTGGAAAGGAAGCCGGCCAAGCGGGCGGTCAGCACCAGGGCCGCATAATCCGCCGGCACTCCGTCGGGAGATGCGTCCGCCAGGTCATCGGCCAGGTGCGCCACATCCCGGGTTTCTTCGCACAAATCGCGCCGGGCCAGCCATTCCTGGAAGCCGCCTTGGCGCCACTCGCTCAGGTTCTGCCTGCTGATGGGGACGCCGGCGAAATCCTTTTGCAGGAGCTTTTTGACTTCCGGCAAGGCGTTGAGCCAGGCGAGCAGTTGGGGGCTTTCCTCGGAGCGTTCGAGGCGTTCGTTCAATTCGTTGCGGACAGAGCGGGGCAGGCGGGCGATTTTGCCATTGCGTGCATTCATAATGTGGAAGGGGTTTGTTGTTGTTTCAATATTTCAGTTTTTCGGCATTGGCCTCCTTTAGCCAATCATCAGGCTATAGTATAGCATACATATTCATTAAAACAACCATTATTAGCAAATTATTTGCAATTATTTTTGTAACCTCCATCATTCCAGTGCAACAGCTTGAGCGGCAAAGACTTAAGAATAACGCAAAGGGCATAAGACGCAAAGACGCAAGGAATTTTGGACAGGATTAACAAGATTTGCAGGATTTTGGACTGGAAAAGGGAAACGCAACGGTCAGCGAAAGACTTTATCCTGTTCATCCTGTCTCCGCTTCCCGTATTTGTTGGCGAACAGAGCGGTCGGGGTACGTTGTCAACCAGCCATTTGGTTCCTCCATTCACCAATGATCCACCACGAAAGCGGTCAAAAAGATGCAAAAAGATGTTGCAATATAGTGCAAAAGATGCAAATATCATCAGATGAGAATTACGGTGGACATAGATGATGCGACGCTCAATGACCTGAGCAAAATTACTGGCGAGACCAAAAAAAGTCCGGCTGTGGCTTTGGCTGTCAGCGAATATATCAAGCGGGAAAAGGCCAGGGAATTTGGCAAGTTGTTGCGGGAAGGAAGTTTCGATTATCCCGCCACGAATGACGAAATCGAAAAATCGCAAGGCTGACCATGGTTTTGGTTGACTCGTCGGTTTGGATCGAAGCGGCGCGGCGCGAAGGCGATCTGGCTTGCAAGGTCGGATTGGAAGGGTTGCTGGAAGCCGCTGAAGCCATGTATTGCGGTCCTGTCAGGCTTGAGTTTCTGGGCGGAGCACGCGCCCAGGATCGCAAGCGGCTGTCGGCCTGCTTGGACTGCATCCCCTACAGAGCAATGGACGATGGCGCCTGGGATTTTGCCAGGGAGTGCGCCTGGCGCTTGCGCAACAAGGGGCAAACCCTTCCGTGGAACGACATTCTCATCGGCAGCCTTTCCCTGCGGTGGGCCTGCCGAGTCTATGCCAGGGACCAACATTTTGAAATTATGCGTGACGTCCTCGGCGTCCGCCTCTACAAACCCGGCTGCGGCGGTTCTTACAACCCAAGCGGCTAAATTACACGTCGCGGGCTTCGAGATCTTCGTTGGTCAGCGCATAGTCGGTTTGTCCGGCCAGCGCCTTTTCAATAAAAGTCTGTCTTTCCCGCATCCGCAGGAAATCCGCCAAAGCGCGGCTGATCGCCGGTGATTTCTTCTTTTGCCTGGTGATTTTCTGAATTTGTTTCAGGTCATTTGCAGTGATTTCGAATGTAACGCGCATTCAAGTTACTTATAATATGATGCAAATGGCTGCCAGGCAAGCGGCATTGTTTGAGCACATGAAAAACGGGCGCATCTTGACCTGCCCCCAAATGTAAAAGCCGCCGGAAGCAACACGGGGCTGGGAAGCCCCGTGAACCCGCAGCCGGGACGGCTGCGCTACGTGGCGCAGGGGTCCTCGCCTGCGGGTTCTGGCAGCGTCCCGCTGCCACTTTTAGCAATGTCAAGATGCACCCATGAAAAGCCAGGAGATCAAGATCAGGATTACGATCAGGATCAGGAGCCGGAAAATTCCACCGAAATTTTTTTGAACGTTTTTTTGGAGGGGTGTCCAAAAAAATCGAAAGGCTCAAAGCCGGGGTTATGGCTTGCGTTTGAACGCTCTGACCGGTAATTAGTCGGAATTATACAATCGCAATGCGGAGACAACAGGAATGATTAAAGTCGAAAACCTGAGCAAGTTGTTCGGCCCGAAAAGGGCCGTGGATCACATTTCCTTCACTGTGGAACGGGGCGAGGTGCTCGGATTTCTCGGGCCAAACGGCGCCGGGAAATCCACCACCATGCGCATGATCACCGGGTTCATCCCCCCTTCGGAGGGCAAGGTGACGGTCGGCGGCCACAACATGGAGACGGACCCCATTGCCGCCAAACGGCTCATCGGTTATCTGCCGGAGAATGCCCCGGCTTATACGGATATGACGGTGGAGAGCTTTCTGGGTTTCATGGCGGAACTGCGCGGCTTGCGCGGGGATGCCAAGAAGAAGGCCATTGGGCGCGTGGTGGAAATGTGCTTTCTGGAATCGGTCCTTTGCCAGAGTGTTGACACGCTTTCCAAAGGCTACCGGCATCGGACCTGTTTCGCCCAATCCATCCTCCATGATCCCGACGTGCTGGTGATGGACGAGCCGACCGACGGACTGGACCCGAATCAGAAGCACGAGGTGCGCGGATTGATCCGGCGCATGGGCGAGCGGAAGGCCATTATTTTCTCGACCCACATATTGGAGGAGGTGGAGGCGGCTTGCACCCGGGCGATTATTATTGACCGGGGCAGGATCGTGGCCAACGGCACGCCGGAGCAATTGAAGCAAAAATCCGATTTTGCGGGCGCGGTCCTGCTCATCGTGCGCGGGACGCCTGGGGCGCAAGTGGTGGAGAGACTTGCCGGCGTGGCCAACGCGCGCCGCACCGCGATCGTCAAGGAGGAACACGGCCGGGTGTGGGCGCGGGTTTATCCCAAGAGCGAGGGCCACAACGGCGAACTGGCGCGCAATGTCCTGATCGCGGCCGGCGCCTGGCAGGTGGAAGAACTGCACACCGAGGAGGGCCGCCTGGACGAAGTCTTCCGCAGCATCACGCTGCCTGACACTGGAAAGGAGGCGGGGCAATGAATTCCCTGGCCAACATCAAGACCATCATCAAACGGGAACTGGGCGGGTATTTTTCCTCGCCGGTCGCCTATGTTTTCATCGTCATTTTCCTGTTGTTGACGGGATTTTTCACCTTCATGGCCGGGGGCTTTTTCGAGCGCGGCCAGGCGGCGCTGGACGGGTGCTTTTTTCTCTGGCATCCCTGGCTCTACCTGTTCCTGGTTCCGGCGGTCGGCATGAGGCTGTGGGCCGAGGAACGGCGGGTGGGCACCATGGAACTGCTTTTGACCATGCCCATCACGGCCTGGCAGGCCATTGTGGGAAAGTTTCTTGCGTCGTGGCTTTTTCTGCTGCTGGCGCTGGCGCTGACTTTTCCCGTGGTCATCACCGTCAACTACCTTGGCTCGCCCGACAACGGGGTGATCTTCGCCGGGTACGTGGGCAGCTTTCTGATGGCGGGGGCCTACCTGGCCATCAGTTGCATGACATCGGCCATGACCCGCAACCAGGTGGTGAGCTTTATTGTGGCTCTGGTGATATGCCTGTTCCTGGTGCTGTGCGGATTTCCGCCGGTGACCAATTTGCTGACGCGGATGGACAAGCCGTGGCTGGTGGACACGGTGGCGTCACTGAGTGTGATAACGCATTTCGAATGGTTCACCAAGGGGGTGCTCGATTCGCGGGACATCATTTTCTTCCTGTCCATCATCGGGTTCTCGTTGTTCACCACCGGCGTCATTATTCGCAGCCACCGGGCGGGATAACGATTTCAAGGAACAAGCCATGAAGCAGAAAAATCTCGAAACAATCCTTTACTCCACCGCGGGCGTCGCCGTCATGTTTGTCGTCCTGCTCGCTTTTTATGTCATCTCCAGCGCGTTTAAGGAGCGGCTGGACTTGACGAGCGAGAAGGCCTTCACCCTCTCGTCCGGCACCCGGAAGATATTGGACAAGCTGGACTCGCGCGTGACCATCCGGTTTTATTGCACGCAAGGCGACACGGCCATGCCTCCGTTTCTGCGCACTTATTCCCAGCACATCGAAGACTTGCTGGGCGAATACAAGGAGGCCGGCCACGGCAAAATCCTCATCGAAAAATTGGATCCCAAGCCGGATTCGGACGCGGAGGATTCGGCCCGTTTGGACGGAGTGGCCGGACAACCCACGTCCCCATTTGGCGGCGACAAGGTGTACCTCGGCCTGGTGGTCAGCATGTTGGACGAAAAGGTGGCCGTTCCCTGGCTTCCGCCCGACCGCGAACGGCTGCTGGAGTATGACATTTCGCGGGCCATCGCACGGGTGATCAATCCGACGCCGCCCACGCTGGGCGTGATGAGCGCGCTGCCCATATTCGGCGGGGCACCCAATCCCATGATGCGCCAGATGGGCCAAAGCGCGCAGGAACCGTGGGCGTTCATCAGCGAAATCAAGAAGGATTTCACCGTCAAAGAAATTCCCATGACCGCCAGCAAGATTGACGATGACATCAAAGTCCTGCTGGTGGTTCACCCGCGCGACATCACCGACACGACGCAATACGCGCTGGACCAATTTGTTTTGCGCGGGGGCAAAATGCTGGCGTTCCTGGATCCGCACGCCTACTTCGACCAAAAACACGATCAAATGGCGCAGGTCCTGGGCGAAAGCTCGGGGCAGTCCTCGCTGGACAAACTGTTGAAGGGCTGGGGCCTGGACATGGATATCAACAAGGTGGTTGCCGACATGACTTTTGCCGGCCACAACGGCCAAAACGGCGCGGTCATGCCCACTGTCCTGGTGCTCAACAAGGAGGGAATCAACAACGACGACATCGTGACGAGCCAAATTGATAATCTGGTGCTGCCGTTTGCCGGCGTTTTTACGGGCAAGCCGGCCGATGGGTTGAAAGAGACGGTGCTGCTGCACACCTCCCCGGAGTCCGAATTGGTCGAAGGCATGACGGCCACCATTGGCGCGGAACAGATCGTCAAGGACTTCAAACCCTCGAACATTGACTACGCCCTGGCCGTTCGTTTGACTGGAAAATTCAAGACCGCGTTTCCGAATGGCCCGCCCCAACCGGCCAGGGACGACAAGGAAAACGAGCCGTCCAAGGAGCCGCAGCTCAAGGAATCCACCGGCAACGGCGTGGTGATCCTGGTCGGCGACTCGGACATGTTGAATGATCAGGTTTGCGTGCGTGTGCAGGAAATCCTCGGCTATCGCATGGTTCAACCGGTGAATGGCAACTTGAATTTGGTGGAGAGTTTCGTGGAACAGCTTTCCGGCGACAGTGATTTGATCAGCTTGCGCAGCCGGGCCAGCCTGGACCGCCCGTTCACGCGCTTGAGGGAAATGCAGGCCAAAGCGGGCCAGGAATGGGAGGCAAAGGTCAAGGAGCTGGAGGCGAGCAAGGCCGAAACCGAGCGCAAAATCAGCGAATTGCAGTCGCGCAAGTCTGGCAACGAACAGAGGTTCATCCTCTCGCCCGAACAGCAGAAGGAATTGCAGAACTATCAAAAAACGGTGGCCGACGCCAATAAAGAATTGAAATTGGTCCGCAAAAAATTGGCCAAGGACACTGACGCGCTGGAATTCTGGACAAAAGTGGCCAACATCGGCGTCATGCCGGCGCTGGTGTCCGTGACCGGGGTTGTCCTGGCCATGGTGAAACGCAAACGAACTGCCGCAAAATGAACCGCAAACAATTGATCCTTCTTTTGGCGGCCCTGGTTGTTCTGGGCGGGGCCGGCTTGGCGCTGCGCCATCGCCATCAGGAATCCTGGGACACTTCCGGGGGCAAACTCGGCCAAAAACTTCTGCCCAATTTCCAGGTCAACGACGTCGCTTCCCTGCATATCAAGGGCGCGGCCGATTTGGACCTGATCAAGAAAGACGACCGCTGGCGCGTGCGGGAGCGGAACGATTATCCGGCCAATTTCCCCCAAATCAGCGATCTGCTCATCAAACTGGGCGATTTAAAAATCGCGCAGGCCGAGCCGATTGGCTCTTCGCAACTGGGGCGGATGCACCTGGCGGAGCCGGGCAGCGGTCCCGACTCAGCCACGCTGATCGAATTCAAAGACGCGCAGGGCAAGGTGCTGCAATCCCTGCTGCTGGGCAAAAAACACACCCGTAGCGCCGAGCGTCCTTCCCGGATGCAGTTTGGCGATTATGAGATGCCCGATGGCCGCTTTGTCATGTTGAAAAGCGATCCGCATGAGGTCCTGACCGTGTCCGATCCGCTCAACAGCGTGGATCCCAAACCCGCCGGATGGCTGGACAAGGATTTCTTCAAGGTCGAAAAGCCCAAATCCATTTCCTTCGTCTCCACCAACGCCGCCGATTCATGGAGCCTGACCCGCGACAGCGAAGCCGGCCCGTGGGTTTTATCGAACATAAAAGCGGGCGAGGTGCTCGACACCAACAAAGTTTCCTCCCTGTCCGGCACGCTGAGCTATCCGAGTTTTGTCGATGTCGCCGCCGAGTCGGCGCCGGGCAAGACGGGTTTGGACAAGCCGCTGGTGGTGACCATTGCGACGTTCGATCATTTCACCTACACCCTTAAAATCGGCGCCAAAACCCCGGAGAACGATTACAACCTGAACGTGGCTGTCGCCGCTGATTTCCCGACGGAACGGACGCCGGGCAAGGGCGAGAAGGCGGATGACAAGAAGAAATTGGACAAGGAATTCCAGGACAAGCTCAAGCCGCTCCAGGACAAACTTCAGCAGGAGAAGTCGCTGGATCACTGGACCTATCTGGTCAACAACTGGCTGATCGATCCGCTCATCCGCACGCGCGCGCAATTGATGGTGGAGAAAAAGAATGAGAAAAAGGATGACAAGAAACAGGCCGCCGCCGCGCCTGAAACCATGCCCGAAGAGCAGCCCGATGCGGGCACCGTCATCCCCCCGACCGATCCCAATGACCAGTAGCCCAACCCCGGCAACTGGGCGCCATACCATCACCAAAAAGAACGATATGACAATGGAATATGCGCTTATGCGACACCGACTCTTTTCCGTTTCCGGCACTTTAGCCTAAACCTTCAACTTTGTCCCCGAATATTTCTTCTGCGTCGGAAACTACTTCCATTGGCACTATTACTTTCTCGATCAACTCTGAAATGTGTTTCCCATCACATTCTCAATAATGAATGCCTCGTCGACCCGCCTAGTGTTGCTGCCTGCATCAGGAAACTTGCTTCCCCAGAACCTTTCGTCTGTAGCAAGCAATTTCTCTTTTTGCGCAGCCGCCGTAAGGGGCGTGCAATAGCATATTCCACCTACTACAAAGCCTGGTATAATACGCCACTCCCTCTGGCGATAGCATTTCAGCAGAGCATCATCCATGCGTCTATCGTCAGTTGGATAAAACAGATTCTGTAAAACGTATAACGCGCCATCCATTAATTCAAACGGCGCATTCTTATAACCTATGTAATCGAGAATCGCTTTTAGCCTCGTTAGCAGAATTTGTGGGTGAATTCTTCCGGTTCTGGCAGCCGTCCTAACGTGTGATAGAGGGCAATTTCCATCGCGTCATAGGTGCGGAAGCCGTAGGAACGTCTGGTCACCACTCGGAT
>Ga0326728_10019015_pt1 | contig 13418 bp, 4 predicted proteins | sample MB3enrmetagenome_FD_207602 | JGI IMG/M metagenome (GOLD analysis project Ga0326728, IMG submission 207602) | Lab enriched peat soil microbial communities from McLean, Ithaca, NY, United States - MB31MN | ecosystem: Environmental > Terrestrial > Soil > Wetlands > Peat | place: USA: New York... | reverse complement strand
TCCCTCCCTCGGGCGGCGGTCCAGGAGGACCGCGACCCGGCGGAGCGCCTGATCTCCAGCAAATCCTGAACCGGATGCCGCCGGCAACGCTTGCCGATTTGCAGAAGGGTGACGCCGTGATGATTGTAGCGACACAAGGTGCGGCTTCCGGTGGGGTCACAGCCATCACGCTACTGAGCGGCGTGGAAGCCATTCTGGCGTCCTCAGCAAGCGCCAGCCAAGCGATGTTCATGTCGCCCTGGAATCTCGGCGGCGCCCCAAGCGGAGAAGAGACGACACAATAATTCAGCGCCCGGTTGTAAGACGTGGGCGCTTTCGCGGGAGAGTCAATGAGATTTCGGCTATTTGGGAAGCACGCTTCTATCTTTCTGGCGCTTTTCTTGGCGCCAATTCTGGCAAGCCCCTTGTTCGCGCAAACCTCGTCCGGGACATTGCGCTGCCAAGTGAACGATCCATCAGGCGGGGCGGTGACGCAAGCGACCGTCCTGGTGACCTCGGCGACGGGACAGACCCAAGCCGTGCAAGGAAACCGGGACGGGGTTTACGAATTCAATGCGCTGGCTCCCGGGAAGTACATGGTGAAGGCCATCGCAAAAGGTTTCGCCTTGTATGAGCAGCACGAGGTTGAGATCACCGCCGGCCAAGTCCAAAAGCTTAGCATCTCGCTTCAGATCGAGGAGGAAGTGCAAAAGATCACTGTCTCGGGTGAGGCGTCAGCCGTCAGCGTCAATCCCGAGAACAACGCCAGTGCGCTTGTCATCTCGGGAAAGGAGCTCGAATCGCTCTCCGATGACCCCGATGAATTGCAGTCCGAACTGGAGGCGCTGGCAGGGCCGTCAGCGGGGCCAAATGGAGGCCAGATCTATATTGACGGTTTCACCGGCGGCCAGCTTCCGCCCAAGTCCTCGATTCTTGAAATCCGGATCAACCAGAATCCCTTCTCGGCCGAATACGATAAGCTCGGCTACGGCCGCATTGAGATCACCACCAAACCCGGAATGAGCCAGTACCACGGCCAAGTCTTCGTGAATGGGAATTCCTCTGCCTTCAACACGCGCAACCCTTTCGCCGCCGAAGAGCCGGGCTATCATTCGGAATTCTACAACGGAAACATCGGCGGTCCCATCAGCAAGAAGGCATCTTTTTTCTTCAATATCTTTCGCCGGGACATTAACGACGTGAACGTCGTGAGCGCCTTGGATCCCAATCCCGATTTGACTGGGCCGGTTCCGTACAGCCAGGCCGTGCTCAATCCCCGAATGCGGATGAACCTCAGTCCCCGTGTTGACTACCAACTCAGCTCGAAGAATGTCTTGACGGTGCGCTACCAGTTCTGGCAGAACAGTGAAACCAATGACGGAATCGGGCTGTTCTCTCTCCCTTCGCAGGCCTACAACTCCAACGGCACCGAACACACCCTCCAGGTGAGCGATACGCAGGTGATCAGCGAGAGGACGGTGAACCAGACCCGCTTCCAATACCTTCACGACAGTAGCAACCAGACGCCGCAGAGCTTGCTGCCAACGGTCTCCGTGTTGGGCGCATTCACAAACGGCGGCAATAGCACGGGAAAGATCACAGACACCGAGGATCACTACGAATTGCAGAACTACACTTCGATCTCTCTGGGCAAGAACTTCATAAGGTTCGGCGGACGCCTGCGGGATGTGGACGAGTCGAACAGCTCGATTCAAGACGCCAACGGCATCTTTACGTTTCCTTCGCTCCAGGCGTATCAAGCTGCCGAGCAAGCGCTGCAAAAGTGCGCGGGGCAGAGTGGGTGTGCAGCGCCGGGGGCAAGCCAGTTCCTTATCGTTTCCGGAATTCCCAATGCTAGTGTCAACCTCATTGACTTGGGGCTTTATGGCGAGGACGACTGGCGGGCCCGTCCCAATATAACGCTGAGCCTGGGTCTCCGCTTCGAGACGCAGAACGATATTCACGACCACGCCGACATCGCTCCGCGGGTGGGTTTCGCTTGGGGTCTCGGCCACGGAAAGTCGCCCAAAACCGTCTTGCGGGCCGGCTTCGGTATTTTCTATGACCGCTTCATGCAAACCCAGTTGCTCCAGGCGGAGCGGCTGAATGGCATCAACCAGCAGCAGTTCGTAGTCACATCACCGGATTGCCTGGACTCCTTCCCCGTCGATCCACTCCTGAGTCCGCCGCAGGGCTGCCAGATTTCTGCGACCCTTCCGAGCAAATACCAGGTTGATACGAACTTACGAGCGCCGTACACAATGCAGACGGGCCTCGGCCTGGAGCGCCAATTATCAAAGAGTGCCACGGTATCCGTCACCTATCTCAACTCGCACGGAGTTCATCAACTTTTTACCCGCGACATCAATGCACCCCTTCCGGCAACGGGCGTGCCGCCGAACCCGAACTATGGAAACATCTACCAGTACGAGTCCGATGGCCTCTTCAATCAGAACCAGTTGATCACGAACTTTAACCTGCGCATGGGAACAAAGCTGATGTTATTTGGCTTTTACACCCTCGGCTACGCTCACAGCAACACTGGCGGCGTCTCGAGTTTTGTGATGAACCCGTACGATATTGCGGAGGACTATGGGCGGGCGGCGTTTGATGTCCGGCACCGCGTCTTCGTGGGTGGCACCTGGACGCTGCCCCGTGGGTTTGCCATTAGCCCCTTTATAGTCGCGAACTCTGGCGCACCCTTCAATATCACGTTGGGTCAGGACGTGTATGGGACTGGCATTTTCGATGCTCGGCCTGCTTTCGCCGCCCCTGGCGCATCGGGGTCCAATATCGTAGTGACTCGGTGGGGTACTTTCGACACTTCTACCACACCCTCCCCGGGCGAAACCATCATTCCGCCAAACTACGCTACTGGCCCCGGCCAATTCACGACGAACCTGCGCCTCAGCAAGACGTTTGGCTTCGGGAAAAAGCCTGAGAGTGCTAGCTCCTCTCGCGGACCCGGGGGCGGACCAGGGGGGATGGGAGGCGGTAGAGGCGGCTACGGTGGCGGCCTCGGAGGCCGCGGGCTGAGTGGGGGAGGAGGCGTTGGTGGTTTGTTCGGCCCGTCAAGCACGAACACGCGCTACAGCCTCACTTTTAGCGCCAACGCCCGAAATGTATTCAACAACGTGAACCTGGCGACGCCGATTGGCGTTGTCGGTTCACCGCTGTTTGGCCGCTCGAACGGGCTCATCGGAGGGTTTTTCTCCTCGCCCGCGGCCAACCGCCGCATTGATTTTCAGGTGATGTTCAACTTCTAGCAGGTTTCTGAAAAACCCCAGCTCGATGGCCCTTTGTTGACGGCGGGTTAAGAGTTTGGATGGCGCCCTCGAATTTCGCGGTTTCGAAAAAACGAAGATTCAATACGCTGTCGGAAAACGGCTAGGCAGGCCTACGCGACTCGTTCGCTCCCGCCGTTTCGTTTCCGAGAACCTTGCGGTAATAATCCCCGCGCTCTCTCCGTATTGGCACTCGGTCAACTCCGTCGGGCTGGCGGACAGGTGCTCACAGCTTTCATTGCACAGTAAGGTTGACGGAAGTTACACGGGTGACCGTCGTAGTCGTCCCGTTAGTAATCGCAGTCGTCCCGGTAAAGGCTCCCTGAATAATTATCACGTAGTTGCCTGTCGGAGTTCCGTTGACCGTAGAGGGCTGGATGACGTTGGTGTAAATAGCAGTGTCACAGCTCATCCAGAACGCTGAGGCAAGAACAAGCGTGGCCAGAGCCACCTGGGCGAAAATGAGTCCTTTGCGCCTCCCCGTCCCACGGCGCCCCATTTTGCGACGGACCAGCAAGGCGCCAAGCGCCAGCATATTGCACGTCCCCCACAATACAAGCATGACCATTGGTCCTGGGGGTATGCGCGGACGGGCGCGCGGAACCAGGCCTGACACTGTCGTGGATTGCGCCGTGGTGCTCACCGTTATCTGGGAAGTAACAGCTCCACCATTGGGCGTCACTGACGTAGGGCTGGCGAGACAGGTCACTCCCTGCGGCAATCTGCTGCTAGGACAACTCAAAACCACGGGTTGGTTAAAGCCATTGATGGGCGAAACGGTGGTCGTATAGATTGTCGACCCCCCGGAGGATACGGCTTCAATGGCTGGAGCGGCAGAAAGGGTAAAGTCCTCAAAATATATCGTCAAAGTCAGCGTGGCTGTCCCGATGTTGGTGGTGGTGTCAGTTCCGCTGACGGTTAAGCTGAAGGGGTTGGAAGTTGAAGGCGATAGGTTCGAGAGGGTCAAGACGCTGGTCGTAGGTATGGTGGGCTGACCCAAGGCGATCGTCGTTGGGTTGAAAGAGCAGGTAGCCGAGGACGTGCATGAGAGGGCGATAGTGTCCGTAAAGGAGCTGGGGGCCGAAAGGGTTATGGTGAAGGGCGTAGAGGTCATCCCGATGAAGAGATTTTGGGAAAGCGTAGGCGAACTCAGGTTAAAAACAGGGTTTCCAACCCCCGTCAAAATAATGCTCGATGCACCGCTAGCTACGTTGTCAGTTATGGTGATAGTTCCAGTACGGGTGCCCGTGGCAGTAGGGGTGAAGGTTACCTCGAATGTGCAATTTGCGCCGACGGCGAGTGTAAAGGGGGTCAAGGGGCAGTTGTTGGTTTCTGCGAAGTCGCCCGTCGCCGTGATGGCGGTAATGGTCAGGGGGACATTACTGGTGCCGTTATTTGTCATGGTCACAGCCTGCGGTGAGCTGGATGTGTTTAGAGTTGTAGCGGGGAACGTCAGATTGGGGGGCGTAAATAGCACCGTCGTATACTGATTGATGCCGGTGCCGGTAAGACTGACCAAATGCGGACTTCCCGTGGCATTGTCGTTGATGGCTAGCTGCTCGGTTTCAGCCACCAGCACCGTGGGAGTGAACGTGACGTTGATGGTGCAACGTCCTCCGCCGGCCGGGACGGTTCCTACGCAATTATCAGTCTCAGAAAAATCGCCGGTCGTGTTAATGCTTGTCACCTGAAGCGGCACCGTGCCGACGTTCATGAGAGTCACTGTGGCAGGAACGTTTTGGGAGGTCACATGACTGGGCGTGTAAAGGTTTACATTTCCAAATTCCAGTTTTTGCGGGGTCAGGGCGACACCCGCAGCATCGGTCTGCTCAAGCTCTGCGACGAAGGCCTGCCCAAGCCCCGTTGTGTTCCCCGGCCCGCTTTGATAAGCGAGCGCGATAGCAGGAAAATCGGAAGAAGTCGTCGTCCCCACGACGTACGCATTGGGGGGTGTGTTGGTGTCCAGAGCAATACCATTACCCCAGTTGGCTAAGCTTCCCCCGAGGTATGTGGAGTACATCAGCGCCGTTGCATCGGGATTCAATTCGGTTATGAAGGCGTCCGGACAGGGGTTCGCGCCGCAGGTGCCTCCGGTATAGCTTGCCTGCACGGCATTGGCTGTGGGAAAGTTATTCGACTCGGTGTATCCGGTAACGTAGGCATCCCCCGAACTGTCGACCGCTATGCCCGCCGGCGAATCCGTCAAGGCTCCGCCCAACAGAGTGGAATAGACCAAGGCATTGCCTATATAGTTGAGCTTGGTGACGAACACATCGGAATATCCCGGGGACTCGGAAGTGTTGAAGGGCTGAAAGACGCCAGGAGTAGTAGGAAAGGTCTCAGTGGGATTGCACATGGTTGTGGTCGTCGAGGCGGGAGCACACGCTGTCAGCGTGCTACCGGCGACGTAAATGTTGGTGTCGCTGTCTATCGCGATCGCCCAGCCTCTGTCGTCCCCGGTTCCGCCCAAGTAGGTCGAGAACGCAAAGGCAGAGCCACCTTTATTTAACTTAGTGATAAACGCATTGACCGTTCCCGCATTTTTGCCCTGGTAGGCATTGTAAGTCGGAAAGTTTGCGGAATAAGTGTAACCGACCACATAGGCGTTGCCGCCCGGGTCCACTGTGATCCCCTGGCCCGAGTCCGCGTTGCCCCCGCCCAGATAAGTGGAGTAGATCAATTCCGTCGCTTGAGGATTGACTTCGGCCACAAAGGCATCCCCATTGCCAGCGTTACCGGCCTGAATCGGGTTGACCGTGGGAAAATTGGTGGATTCCGTGTAGCCTGTCACATAGGCGTTGCCAAATTGGTCCACAGCAATGCCCAGCCCGTAATCAACATTGCCTCCGCCGAGGTAAGACGAATATAGCAAGTGCGAGCCGCTGGGATCCAATTCGGCCACAAAAGCGTCCGTGTCGCCGCCAAATGTGGGCTGAAAGACGTTGGTGGAACTAATGGGGAAATTCGCGGAGGAAGTATTGCCTGTAATATAAGCATCCCCGGAACTGTCCAAGGCAATCCCGTTACCTACGTCAAAATTATTCCCCCCCAAATAGGTGGAGTAAATTATTGCCTCGCCGTCGTATCTCACCTCGGTCACAAAGGCGTCCGTGTCGCCCCCGTAACCCTTTTGATAAGGCGGCGAGGTGGCGCTGGTGCCACTGGTGGGAAAGTTGGTTGATGCCGTGCTGCCGGTAACATAGGCATCGAACAGGTAATCCAAGGCAATAGCATTTCCTGCGTCACCTCCATTGCCGCCGAGGTAGGTCGAGTAATTCAGAACCGGATCAATAACCAGCGGCTCACGCGGGTCATAATCGGGGACCACAAAGCCCACCCTGTTGTGCCCTTTGAGAACATAGGATGCGGCAAGGAAATGCTTCCTTGCGGGGTCCGGTTCGTAACACTGGTAGGCAAGCGGCCGGCGAAAAGTCACCTTACCATCTGTCGAGGTGAAGACCAAATCACCCTGCTCATCCACTGTGGCGTCGCTACCCTCAAAATTCAGCCGCAAGGACTCAGGCCTGACGCCCGGCGAGAGGACGAAATCGTATTCCAGTTGCCTTTGATTCCCGTAATAAACAAGATTTACGCCGGGGCGAACATCCTCAAACTGCACCTTCTCATAAGTCGGAATATGGGTGCGCCAGCGGCTGGGGTCATTGCCGATAAAATAGTTACTGATCCCGGGGAGGCGGTGGAGACCGGTTACGGGCGCAGAGAGATTCGCTCCCTCGATTCTCATTTTCAGCGCGCGATAGGGTCTCCTAGGCGGCATTCCCGCCTTTTCGGGGACCCGAGGGTCTTGGCCCGCCGGTTGCAGCGCCAGCAGCGCTTCGCTCGGTTTGAGGAAAATAGCGTAGCCCTGGCCGCGCGCCAGAAACCGGACGGTGCGGTCCGCCTGCCCTTGGTTCACCTCAAAACTCATCGGCAACGCACTGTACGATTTCAAGAATCGTGCTTTAGACTTAGAGACGTCTCGCGCAGGGGAAGGCATCCCGGCCGGTTTGTGGCCAACAGGATTCAAAACACTGAGGAGAACGGAAAGCAATAAGAATAAGATACTCAACATGTCCACCTTCCTAATTCTGGCGGCGGAGCAAAGGAGAATATTCCCGATCTCCGCGTCCCTGTTTTTCCCGAGAGGTCATAAGACCCCAGGGCTTCTTTCTCACAAGTCACGCCCCGTTCCTCTGGCTTCGCTTTGAGGTCGGCCGCGGCAAGAAGCCCGACATTCATATCGTCAAACTCAGAAGCTAAATCTTATACCAAACTGGATCTCGCGTGCGTCGTTCGGGTTGTCTCGAGTCGAACTGATCTGGCCGAAGTTCGTTGGATTCAGGAAGTTCAGATTCGACGGTGGCGCGAAGTACGGATGGTTCAGCGCATTGTAGACTTCAGCACGAAAGTCCAGCCGGACTTTCTCTGTAATCTGGAAGCTCCTTCGGAGGGCCGCGTCGAGCCTGCGAAGGTCCGGGCCGTAAACCTGGGTGGGAGCACCTCCCAGAGGCGCGATGTTGCTCTGCCCTGTCGATGTGGTTACGGCGGGATTATAGAAAGCCGCAGAATTCCAGAACTGATTGACATTGTGCGGTCCGGCGTTGGGATTGGCCCCCTGTGCAAGCAGAGCATCGCAGCCGACGCCGGAAGCGGTCGTAATGGTACAGGGGATAGTTATCGGCTGACCACTGTCAACGGTCAGAATCCAGTTAATCGTCCAGCCGCCGAGGACTTTCCCCCTGAAGTCGCCTTTGTTTGCGAGAAATTGTCTTCCCTGCCCAAAAGGAAGGTCATACCCGCCGCTGAAGTGACCGGCGTTCCGAACATTGAAATCCGCTTGTTGATAATCACCCGTGAGACCGAAAGCCGTGATGTAAGGTGCGCGGTAAGTCTGCGGGCTTGCGCTGTTGAAAAAGTCCAGAGCATCCGTCCGGTTCCGCGCGTACGTATAATTGGCGAGGAAACTTAGTCCGTGCCCAAGGCTTCTCACATATTGCAATTGCCCGGAAGTGTATCTGTTGCTCCCTGTCGTCGCCAGGTAGCTTGAACCGTAGGCAAAGCCCGCAAAAGGCTGGTAGGCTTGGCGTTGTTGGAAGGTGGGGAGCATTTCGCCGACTTCATTCAATCCTGGATTGATCAGAAGATGAGTGCCCGTCGACCCGACCGCAGAGACCTCAATAAAGTCGTTGCTCGTCCGTTGATATTGTACAGTGAGGTTGGCGGTCTGCGTGTATGGGTTCTTAAAATTGCGTTGGATACCTCGCAATTCCAGTTCGCTCGAAGTAGCCACTGGAGCTGTGAGCGGTATTGGCGCAAGACCCTGCTCCAAAGTCGAGTAAATTGCCCCCGTGTTGCCATACTTGATGGGCGTACCATCATCGGGACTGGTGTACCTGTAATTGACTTCGAAGGGATAGTTGCCGCCAAGGTTCGCCTGAACTCCCTCGTTCTCCAGCCCGCCATAGAACATCCCATACCCGAGGCGAACCACGGCCTTAGGCGTGGCTTGATAAGCAATCGCGATGCGGGGAGCGATATTAGTCCTCATGGTCTGCACGAGGCTTCCTCGGGGTGCATAGACGAGCCTAATTCCGTCGTTCGTGAGGGTACTGGTAAAGCTGGTGGAGAGTGTATTGATGTAAGTCGTGGAGCAGGTCAGTGGGTACTGAGGGCCACAAGGGAGGGTATCGAATCCGCGGCCGGAAGGAATGATATACTGAGCACTCCCTGAGGCCCCCGGGATAAAGTTAGCCTCGGCGCTATACCTTTCCTTGTAAGGCTGGAAGTACTCCCACCTTCCGCCCAGGGTAATAATCAAGTTTGGGCGCTTCTTCCACTCGTCTTGCAAGTAGGCTGCGACGTAATTGCGCCGGTTGTCGATGTTGACGATGTTGGAGGCGAGGATCTGGGTTGGCCCGCCCACGTTAGGCTGCCCGATGGAAGAATAAGGAGGAGGAATCGCAGTCTTCTGTGGGATCAGAACAAACTGGGCGGCGCCTGTGCTGGCATCGAGGACGTTTGGAATGGAGGTGTAGTTCCCTGAGAAATCGAACTCCCCGCGGGAATAAGGAGGCTGAATGGTCACAGACCTGATCTCCAGGCCCTCAACCCCGCCCTTTATGGTGTGATGAGGCCCCCTAATCTTGGAGAAGCTATCGCTCAACTGAATGGTCGTGTTGTTGTCATTCGCGTACAGGTTAGGACTACTTCCCAGTTGAGAGTAAATCCCAACGTTGATGGTAGACAAGCCTCCATTGCCTGTAACTTGTGGAACTCCCGTAATCCCATACTGTCCAGGGATATCGGTGAGCTCATTGGCGTAGGCTTGCACCCTCTCGGCATGCATCCAATCGGCCGCCAACCGGAAATCATTGATTAGCGTCGTGGAGATTACGCGGGTTTCGCTCAGGACGCCGTTCAGTGCCGTATAGCTCTGCGTGTATCCTCCGCCATCCGCGTAGTCGGGCGTGCCAGCCACCTGTGCTGGGAATGGACCCAACTGCAAATGGGGGTTGTTGAAGTAGCTAAAACGAGCGAAGACCTGGTTGCGGTCGCTCATGTGGTGATCGACCCGACCGTCAAACTGGCTGGCGTCGCCTCGGCTGTACGAGTTCGTCGTGTAATTGTTGTAGAGACCTGGAATGGTAGGGATCGGATAAAGATTTAGCAGCCCCGCCGCCACCGGATCAACTCGATTCGCGCAGATCGTGTTGGCAATGCCATTGCACTGGATTTGATCCCGAACGTAGCCCGTGGCGCTTGCGGTCAAATGTGTAATCGGATCAGGCTGGCCGGTGAACAACTCGCGTGTGGTTGCCGGGTCAAGAATCGTGCCACAGTTCACGGTGCGCCCCAGCAGGTCGGGTCCAGCGGTGCAATGCGGCTGCCCGCTAGTCAAGTCGGAGAAATCCGTATAATTGCTACCTCGCTCAGCGACTGTAGGAACTGTCGCAACGGTAGGAATCCCCTGGCGAATCTTCGTTCCCTGGTAGTCCGCAAAAAAGAACGTTCTGTTCTTGCCATTGTAGAAATTCGGGATGTTCAGGGGGCCACTGAGAGTTGCGCCAAATTGGTACTTGCGCAATTCCGCCCTTTTGAGAGCCACGGCGTTGTCGAAGAAATCGCCGGCATTAAGGGCGTCATTACTGGAGTAGTCCCAGGCGCTTCCATGAAGCTCGTTCGTGCCTGATTTTGTCGTCGCGTTCACAGCCGTGCCGCCTGCTCCTCCCACGGCCGCGCTGTAAGGAGGGGTTTGAACCCTGAATTCTTCAATCGCGTCCATTGCAGGAAGGACCTCGTACGCTGTGCCTGGAATGAAGTCCGGGAAGCGGTCGTTGTTGTCGGCTCCGTCGAGGAGATAATTGTTTTGGTAAGACTCGACCCCGTTGGCCGCGAAACTCCCCGTGCTCGCCAAGCCGGTGGACGTTTGCACGCTGGGGCCTGTGCCGGAAATCACCTGTGACAAAAAGGTGAAGTTCCGGCTTAATACTGGGAGACCCTGGAGCGCCTCAGCAGTCAGTATCTTGTCCGAGGGCACGTAAGTGTAAGACGCCGTCGATCCTGAGGAAACGGTGGCTCCCGAGGCGGCTTGGGAGGCAACTAGATTGAAGTTGACGACCGCCTGCTGCTGAATTTCTACCACCACGCCGGTCTGAAAAGCGGGAACAAATCCTTGCAGCTCCACCGATACGGAATAAATGCCGATCTTGACCGGCGTGAAAATGTACGTGCCGTCTCCCCGTGTGTAAGTGGATTTCGAAATGGAAGTCCCTTCATTCTTAAGAAAGACTTTGGCGCCGTGTGCTCCGTCCCCCGCCGGGTTTCTGACTGTCCCGACAACGGTTCCTGATTCGACTTGGGCCAAGGCGGCCTCGCATCCAAAAACAATGCAAACCAGGAGGGTACTCGTTTGCATCAACCTGATGAACCCTGAGATCGCTCGTGTCAATGATTCCTCCAGTATCCTCTCACGGTACGGTACGCCCCATTGCCAAGGGCATATTGGGGCCAAGATAAGCTAGTTATGTTATCGTTTCCTTCTCCTTGGGCCTTTGGCATCGCCGCTCTCCCTGCGTTTGCTCATTGCTGGCACTCTGTAATCCGTCGTGCGCAGGAAGCATTGTGGACGGAACACGGCCACCCGGGCGCGTCCGGCCACGCGCCAAATACCCGTGCTCCCAAGCCAATTCTCCAGCCTACCGGAGACAGACGAGAAATGCCAGGGGGTAGAGGCACCCACCCTTCCGAGCGCGTCGGAAGGGTGGGACCTTAACCCCGCTGCAAGCCGCGCAACAAAGAAAATCGGCGAATTATCTTCTTAGTCACTCCTCCGGCGGGGCTCCCACTGCTGGGGACATGTTCCACCCCACCGTTCTGACGCGCTGCCGCACGTCTTCCGACAGCCTCTGAATTCGCTGCCCTCCTGCTGCCGAGCGAAATTACCTGCCACTCCTCACTGCCCGATTGTCTTCCCCCCCATGATCAACGTCGGATGGACAGCAAATTGTGCGGCCGTGTTGGCGGTCACCCGCTCACGTGGTAGGACTGCCACGACTGGCTCCGCCTTGAACTCTCCCTTGGCGCTTCCCTCCCCCCGCAAAACAACCGCACGATTTTAGCTTAACCCGCGACCCAGTTATAGGGGTAAATTGCGTAACCTGCACGCAAACTATTAATTTCAAAAGCAGTGTAATCCTGTTGGAATGCTACAAGACGACAGTGGTTTTCCTGCTCTCGTTAACCGAATGTAAATGTTTCCTTACATCCTTTTGATATGGCCCGGCTCACTTTCGCGCCTTCCGACGCTGACTCACCTCCTCGATTCTAAAGCATAAATAAGGCGGCAACGCTTTGGAAGACCAGCGAGCGTGAGGAACTCATCCGACAAATTTGTAGCCAAGCCCCATTATAGTCTGAATGAATTGCGGATTCCTAGGATCAATCTCCAGCTTTTGTCGCAGAGTGAAGACGTGAACATCCACGGTTCGCGTAGAAGGCACTCCAACGTACCCCCACACTTCCTTCAGAAGCTCTTTTCGAGGCAACGTTGCTCCCCGATGCTCGATGAAGTATTTGATCAATTGAAACTCCCGCGCCGAGAGAGCCACTGGCGATCCGTGTCGAAAAACCTCGGTGCGGCGGAAATCGACCCGGATAGGGCCGAATTGGTAGATGGCACTCGGCCTCCCGGTTGCACTCAGAGCGCGGCGCAAATGGGCTTCGATTCGGGCAAGCAGTTCCAGCATGTCGAAGGGTTTCGTAATGTAATCGTCTGCCCCGATCTTCAGACCCAGAACTTTATCGGTCGTCTGGCTGCGCGCGCTGAGCATCAATACGGGTACTGTAATGCATTGCTGGCGCAGTTCCCGGCAAACCTCGAGGCCACCTTTCCCAGGAGCCGTTACGTCTAAGATGATCAAGTCGAAGTACTCGCGCGTCGCTCGCTCGAGGCCCGCTTCCCCATCCGGAGCGACCTCTGTGCTGTAACCTTCGGACTGCAAGCGTTCTTGGAGAGTCCCCGCAAGCCCCGGCTCATCTTCGATCAAGAGGATTTTCTTTTTCATTGCAACGCTCGTTCGAGGATCGCCAATTATACCGGTTAGCTCAGTGCGATTCCAGCCTCGAATGCCCCGCAATAAGCGGATTCTCGGCCATATTTCTCGCTGAGTAGGGGGCTTTTGGCACTCAAAAAGCTGTTCGTTTCAAGTTTGCCAGGATGCTTTAGCACACCGCTTGACCCAGGCGGGTGAATCCTGGTGGGCCTGGGTAGAGTTGAACTACCGACCTCACCCTTATCAGGGGTGCGCTCTAGCCACCTGAGCTACAGGCCCGGTGCGCGGTCGCGGTTGCTCGGGCAACCCGCGACGGGCAAGCGGAAGACTCACCCAGTATAGGCGGAGGATCGGCTTCACGCAAGCGGAATCCCTCCATTGCAGCGTCCTCAAATGGGGGGGCGGAATCCCTCCATTGCAGCGTCCTCAAATGGGGGGCCGGTCCGCTCCTGCCATGGCGGGAGAGGATGCGGCCCACAGACAGGGTTCTATGAAAGGGGATGTCAAGAGAAAAATCTCCTCCGATGACTGGAGTGTTCTGTTCTGCTTGGCATCCAGCCCCTTGGGATTATGCCGACCAACTTGCATGACCGAATCCGGCATG
>Ga0326728_10019012_pt1 | contig 13420 bp, 11 predicted proteins | sample MB3enrmetagenome_FD_207602 | JGI IMG/M metagenome (GOLD analysis project Ga0326728, IMG submission 207602) | Lab enriched peat soil microbial communities from McLean, Ithaca, NY, United States - MB31MN | ecosystem: Environmental > Terrestrial > Soil > Wetlands > Peat | place: USA: New York... | reverse complement strand
GGCTACACTGGCCTTGCCGGTCTCGCTATCGCCGTCGTGATGGCGGCCCTGCTCCATCTTCTCCTCTCAAAGACCTACTTTGGCAAACACGTGAGGGCAGCTACCGAAGATTCGGGTGCGGCTTCCTTAAGCGGCGTCAACGTACGACGAACCTACCTGATCTCTTGCGGCATCGCTGCAGCGCTGGCGGGTGTGTCCGGCGTGGTCATTGTTTCCAGCTATTCCATCACCCCCAACGCGGGGCTCAATTGGCTCCTCACGGCGATGGTAGTAATGGTCCTTGCCGGGGAAGGAAACATTACATACATACTTCCGGCAGGCTTGATCCTGGGGCTTTTACAGTCGCTGAGCACTCTTGTTGTCAGCCCGGCCTATCAGCAGCCTATTGCGCTGATCGTCTTCGTGCTCGTTCTGATGTTCAAGCCCAACGGGCTCTTCGTGAGGAAGTATGGAACTTAACTGGAAAAGGATTCTGTCCTTTGTGGTCGTCCTCGGCGTCGTGGCTCTGGCGCCCGTGGTTACGGACATGGGCAGCGATGTCATGAACGTCATGGTAACGCTCTTCATCTACATCATTCTGGCGCAGAGTTGGAACCTCATAGGCGGCTATGCGGGCCAGGTGAATCTGGGTGTTGTGGCGTTCTTTGGCGTAAGCACGATGGTCACCCATTTCCTCTGGAAATTCGGTCTTCACATTCTTCTTGCCATACCGGTGGGAGCCTTTTCTTCCCTCGTGCTTGCCGCCCTCATCGGTCTTCCTACTCTCCGGCTCAGGGGCATGTACTTCGCCGTCGGAACTCTCGCGCTGGCCCAGGCGGCCCAGACGATAGTGGGAAACATCTTTACGAGACAGGTCTCCATGCCAGGTAGCTATTCGGCGGGTTACAGCCTCTTTCCCCGGTACTACCTGGGGCTGGCGCTGGTGGTTGTGGCCCTGGCAATCGTCTGCTTCATCGCTCGCTCCAAGATCGGCCTGGCGATTGTGGCCGTCAGAGACGACGAACAGGCCTCGCTGGTCACGGGCGTGAAGGTATTCAAGTACAAAGTGATAGCTTTGTTGGTCAGCGCCGTTCTCGCAGGCTTGGCGGGCGGCCTTTATGCTTATGTGCGCTTGTCTTTCTGGAGGATCGCGGATGTTTTTAGCCCTGGGTGGACCTTCGATGCGGTGCTGGTAGTCGTGATCGGCGGAGCGGGAACGCTCTTCGGTCCGGTGATTGGGGCCGTATTCCTTGTAGTGCTTACCGAGGTCTTTGCAAACACGATGGGCCGGGCCCACCTCATCATATTCGGCTTCCTCTTTATCCTGGTAGTGCTGTTCATGCCGAATGGGCTAATGGAAGCAGTGGATCTTGTAAGGCTTCGGCCGAGCCGACGAGTGCGAAAGGATTGAGCTATGACGAGATGGGGAATGGTAATAGACCTTAAGCGATGCGTGAGCTGCTACGCGTGCATGATTGCGTGCAAACAGGAGCATTTTCTCCCACCAGGCGTGTTCTGGAACAGAATAGTGGTCGTTGAAACGGGAAAGTATCCGAGGGTGAGAAAGATCTCGATCCCGGTGCTCTGTAATCATTGTGAAGCAGCAATCTGCGTAAAGGTATGTCCCACCGGCGCCTCTGCCCGCAGGGAAGATGGTGTTGTCACGGTAGATTCGCATACGTGCGAGGGTTGCAGGTACTGCGTGGTGGCGTGCCCCTATCAGCAACGCACGTATCTCGACGACAAGAGTAAGGAGTATTTTCCCGCCCAAGGTTTGACGGAACTTGAGGCAATCGGCGGGGACCTTTACCCCCATACAGTGGGAGCGGTAACAAAATGCAATTTCTGCGCGGAAAGAATCGATGAAGGCATTAAGAAGGGCCTGAAACCGGGGCTGGATCGCGAGGCGACGCCGGCTTGCGTCAACATGTGCATGGTCAAAGCGAGGCATTTCGGCGATCTCGATGATCCGGAGAGCGCAGTGTCAGTGCTCATCAGAGAGCGAAAAGGACACCCTCTTCGTCCCGAGATAGGAAGCAAGCCCTCGGTATATTACATTGATTGATGCAGTCGGGCGAGGTGGAGGGAGTGCGAAAATGAAACCGTACGAATGGATGGTGAGATACACCGCGCAGACTGACTGGATTCGAGGAGGTGGCCTGCTTATCTGGCTCTCCTTTTTTACGGGGATTCTCGGAAGCGGTTCATACCTGGTCTCGCTCTATTTCGACAGCGCCGTCGGAACAACCGTGAGTTGGCTCATCATAGTAGTACTGAAGGGAGGGCTCCACGTAGTCGACGCACGCAGACCCCTTGGGTTGTGGCGCATGGTTCTCCGGGTCAAGACGTCCTGGATCGCCCGGGGCATGGTCTTCACCATCTGCCTCGCCTTTTTTGGCGTCGCACAGATTCTCCTTGCCCATGAATTGCCTGGAAGTTCCTTGGAAACGGCGGCTAAAGCTGCCGCCGGAGTAGCGGCCGCCGCGGTTCTGCTCTATGAAGTATTTACCATCAACTATGTCGGCGGCATCCCTTTATGGAATTCAGCACTCCTTCCGGCGACTTTGATATCGTGGGGAATCTTCGAAGGCCTCGCAGTGGTCGGTGTCGCCGGATCCCAAATGGACGGCGGCCGGGCGGCCGAAGTGGGCAACTCAATCATGCTTGGCGTCACTGCGCTCCTCACGCTCCTGTACCTGTGGAATGCTGCTTACGCGGGGGCAACGTCGAAGGAGTCGGTGAAGAAGATCACTACCGGGGGGCTAAGCGTCATGTTTTGGATCGGAACGGTCGTGATTGGATTCGCGGCGTCTGCGGTTATCCTGCTCTCCGGCTTCGCATCGGAGCCGGTCGGCCGCATAATGCTTCTAGTTCTCGAAGCCATAGGATGCCTGTCTTTCACTTATGCTGTTTTTAGGGCTGGCCTGTATAGCCCGCTCGTATAGATAGGAGATTGGCTCTATCGTGAGCCGGAGGAAGTCATGAAGGCCGAGAAGAAGAAAACGAAGAAACCGGAAATATACGAGGACGTGTGGATACCCACGCAGTGTCGCAGGTGCATGGGTGAGTGTGCGGTCCTTGCCCATCGCGTGAACGGGGTCGTCGTCAAGCTGGAGGGAAACCCCGACAGTCCCATCGGCTCGAAGGGCGGCCTCTGTCCCAAGGGCGCGGCGGGTTTGCAGGTCCTCTACGATCCTAACCGGCTCAAGGCACCGCTTCGCCGAACGAATCCGGAAAAAGGAATCGGGGTCGATCCCAAGTGGCAGGAGATATCGTGGGATGAGGCGCTCGATGAAATAGCTGCCAAGCTCAAAAAGGCGATGGAAGAAGATCCGAGCAAGATAATGGTGCAGCACGGGATCGGGGGCACAACCATGCTCTCCTTTATCACGATCGGCGCTTTACTCGTCGCCACCCTCGCGACGGAAAAGGGCATGCCGACCGCGACGATCAGCGGCGGAGCCAATTGCGGAAATGCCGGACATTTTACGAATGCTCTCTACTACGCGGGGTTCGTCATAGTGCCCGACTGGAAATACACGAAGTACTCCCTCGTCTTCGGCACGAGCGCCGGTTGGGGCGGATTCATGCAATTCGCGAGCAGGCTTGCTGCCGACGCGGCTGAGCGCGGTATGAAGCTCGTCGTCTTCGATCCCATATGCAACAATGCAGCCTCGAAAGCAACCGAATGGGTGCCGCTGGTCCCGGGGACGGATGGAGCGGTCATCCTCGCCATGCTGAATGTCATTGTAAACGAGCTTGGCGTGTACGACGCACCATACCTCAAAAAGAAGACTAACGCGCCATACCTCATCGGGCCCGACGGACGCTATGTGAGAGACAGGGTTACAGGCAAGCCGCTGGTGTGGGATGTCGACGCCTCCGGGGCAAAGACCTTTGACGACCCGACCGCAGGCGATATCGATCTAGACGGTCGCCACGAAATAGACGGAGTCGAATGCCGGCCTGCCTGGGTGCTGGCAAAAGAGAACTTCCGGAAATACACGCCCGAGCGATCCTCTGAAATCAGCGGCGTTCCCGCGACCACAATTCGACGGATTGCGAAGGGATTCGCTGAAAGCTCCATGGTCGGGGCGACAATCATGATTGACGGCCAGCAGTTTCCGTTGAGGCCCGTCTCCGCGCAGCATATACGGGGCGGGGTCACCCACCACAACGCGACCCACACTGCTTTCGCGATCGAGACCCTCCTCCATGTAGTTGGCGCCGCCAACGTCCCGGGCGGGCAGTTGTCGGTTTCGGTGGAATGTCATGGACACCCTTCCACCGGTCGGCCCTACATGGGCGTAAAGGCAGACGCGGACGGCCTCCTGGACGTTGCCGGAAAATGGCTCTTGCCGCGCCCGTGGCCGATGCCCGCGCCCTGTCGGCCCCATCATAAGGATCTTACGGATCTTTTTCCCATGGCGATTGACGTTCCGATCTGGGGCTCTTCAGATAGGCGGGAGATTCAAAAAAAGGCTGGTGTAGATCCCGACATCGACGTTCTCATCAATTACGGCGCCAACTCGGTCCTGAACGCTTCCATATCGGCCAAAGAGCAACTGTTCAAAGAGATCCCCTTTATCGTGGATTTCGACATATTCCCCACGGAATTCAACGAGGGTTTCGCCGACATCGTTCTACCCGATACCTGCTATCTTGAATTGTCCGACTGGGCAGGGGTTTTCGCCCAGTTCCACACGCAGCCGCCGACCCTCGACGAGCCGTGGTGCTTCCATATCACGCAGAAGGTTGTGGAGCCTCAATATAGCCGAAGGCATGCGGCCCAGGTCGTCATCGATATCCTCAACCGTATGGGGCTCGGTCCGAAAGTGAACGCCATATACAACGCCTTGCTCGGATTCGACGAGACGCTTCAACTAAAGCCCACAGAGAAGATCGTCTGGGATGATCTCTGCGACAGGGTCGTCAAGCACCATTTCGGCCCTGACCACGATTGGGAATGGTTCAAGAAACACGGCTGCATTTCCTGGCCCAAGAAAGCGGAAGAAGTCTACTGGAAACCCTTCAAAAGCCCCAGAATACCTCTTTACTGGGAATTCGTCATCGATATCGGGCAAAAAGCCCGGGAGATAGGTCGGGAACTGGGCATCGAGCTTGACTGGCAGCAATACGATCCTCTCCCTCAATGGTTTCCCAACCCGCCCCACCAGGTCAAGGACCCCGACTACGATCTGTACTCCTTCTGTTACAGGGATACGCTTCATGGGAACTCGTATACCATGGAGCAGCCATGGCTCGACGAGGCGAGCAGCATGAATCCCTACACATACAACGTGACGATGAATGCAGAAACGGCGCGCAAGAAGGGGCTCAAAGATGGGGACGTCGTGGAATTGGAGTCGGACAGGGGGCGCAAGGTCCAGGGGGTGCTCAAGACGAGAGAAGGACAACATCCCCAGACGATAGCAATGGTGGGAACCGCCGGCCACTGGGCAAAAGGACAGCCTATTGCCCGCGGCAAGGGCGTGAATTTCAACGCCCTTATGGACTACAGGCTAAGTGATTGCGATCCCCTCTCTTTCAGCTTGGAGCCCTGTATCAAAGTGAAGGTAAGAAAAGTTGGGTAGAAATCCCGAATCGAGAAACGTGAAACCGAAGACCGTGGGTTTCAGTGAATCGAGGGTGCCCGGAGAGCGTGAAGGTTGGGAGGGAAGCATGAGAATTCTGTTGGCCAATGTCGCATCGGCGAAGGAGAGGACCGACGAGGCCCGTTTCATAAGGGACACTCTTGCCCCTCTCTGGAAAAAGAACTTTGATCTCGTGAGACAGAAAGATACGGAGATCGTCGCCAGGTTTCCAGGATGGGGGATTGGAGGGCTGGACGGCTTCTTCTACAGTTACATCGATACACTCAACTCCCAGTCGGTCTTTCACGCTGCCGTTGCAGCAGAGAAAGAGGGGTTTGACGCCGTGCTCATCATGTGTTTCGGAGATCCCATGCTATGGCAAATACGCCAGGCAGTCAATATCCCGGTGGTGAGCCTCGGGGAATCTTCAATCCTTCTCGCCGCCATGATGGGGCAGAAGTTTGGAATCGTCACCATCTCCCCGTACAACATACCTGAGATGGAGCACACAATAGCCAAGTACGGGCTGGAGCACCGATATGCGGGCGCCCGCGCCAACTCTGAAACCGGGGACGAACAGGGAGCGGCAATCCTCGATGCTCGTAACGCGATCGAATCCTTCAGGGAGGCGGCAACAGAGCTCGTCAGGGACGGGGCGGAAATCATCATTCCGGGATGCGGTTTGCTTTCTCCGGCCTTACGCCTTGCTCCGGCAGCGGAAACGGAGTATCCGGAGGGGCTCACCACGGTTGATGGAGCCGCTGTCATGGACATTCTATCAAGTGCGCTTAAAACGGCCGAAACTCTGGTTGCCCTCAAAAAGGCGGGCTCAAGTTGGATCAGCCGGACAAGGCTCTTTGCGCAACCCACCGACCGAGCGCGAGAAGCAGGGCGGATAGTCTTGAAAGATGACAGGATGATCTATTGGGATGTTGGACTGTAGATAAGCAAGATGCTTTCAAATACTCATCAACAAGAGGTGGATAGGAATGGACCTGAAAGAACAGATACTGGAGAAGATGATTCAACGGGCGGCAGTGCTGTTCAAGAAAAACTCCTCGGAGCTGTCCGGGAACACGAAGTTTGTAGAGGATTTGAAGGCCAAGTCCGTCAACTATGTACAGATCATTACGGTTGTCATGGACGAGTTCGACGTCGAGATCCCTTTCATGGAATTCAGAAGGAAGAAGACCCTCGGCGACGCTGCCCAGTTCGTAGCCGAGCTGTTAGGGGGTTGAAAATCTACCTTATCTGTTCAATCGACTCGTTTTTGAGAAAGGAGAACGATCATGGCTAAGAAGATCACAAAGAAAGAGAAATTTGGCGACGTAGAGCTTGAGACTATATACAGGGAGACCAGGAGGCCGGCTACCGAGCAGGAGATCAGAACAACCAAGGATTCAGCGGACGGCCTCGACGAAAAGTCATTGGAAGGTGCCTCCTTGGGATGCAGCGCTCCCTTCAACCAGCGCACCTACCTTGCCGAAGACGGCATCACCTGCGAGCAGGACATCCCGGTGACGCTGCGGGACGGCACGGTCATCTACACCGACATCTTCCGTCCCACGAACCAGAACAACCTTCCCGCCATCATCTCCTGGAGCTACTTCGGCAAGCGTCCCGGCGAAGGCTTCGACGAGTGGCAAATCATCGGCGTGCCCCCGGGAACAGTCTCCCGCACGTCCAAGTTTGAGTCTCCCGACCCCGCGTACTGGTGCCGCCACGGCTATGCGGTGGCGAATGTCGATCCCCGCGGCGTCGGCCGCTCCCAGGGCGACGTCAACATGTTCGGCACCCAGGATGCGCGTGATGGCTACGACTTCATCGAGTGGCTCGCCGCCCAGTGGTGGTGCAACGGAAAGGTCGGCATGGGCGGCAATTCAGGGGTCGCCATGACCCAGTGGCGCATCGCCGCCGAGCAGCCGCCCCACCTTACATGCATCGCTCCTTGGGAAGGAACGGGGGACCTCTATCGGGAGTCCCTCTGTGAGGGCGGCATCCCCATGCAGTCTTTCAATGACTTCATTGTCGGCAGCATGATAGGCCTGAACTACATCGATGACAGCGCAGAGATGATCGTGAAGTACCCCTTCATGAACGAGTACTGGGAAGACAAGATCCCCAAATGGGAGAAGATCAGGATCCCCGTCTACACGACCATATGTTGGAACCACTTTCATCTCAGGGGCTCGACGGAAGGCTTCAGGAGGATCCGGTCGACAAAGAAGTGGCTCCGGGCGCACCAGGAATTCGAATGGCCCGATACTTACTCTTCCTTTGGCCTCGAGGATCTGAGGAGGTTCTTCGACCGCTATCTGATGGACTTCCGCAACGGATGGGAGCTTACCCCCAGGGTCAGGCTCGAAGTGATGGACGCCTATAACTTCAATTTCCAGACAAATCGGCCAGAGAAGGAGTTCCCCCTTGCCCGGACGCAGTACAAGAAGCTCTATGTCGATGCTGCTCGAAAGGCTCTCTCTTTCGAGCCCGTCGCAAAAGAATCGAAGATCAGCTATGAGGCGGAGCAGGGCCTTACCACCTTCGACATCACCTTTCCAGATGACACAGAGATTACGGGCTACATGAAGCTCCGTCTCTGGGTCGAAGCCGAAGGCAACGACGATATGGATATGTTCATCGCCATTCAGAAGCTTGACGAGAAAGGCGAATGGCTGCCTGTTACCGTACTGGGCGAGCCTCATCCTGGTGCATGGGGCAAGATGCGCGTTTCCCGGCGAGAGCTCGACCCGAAACTGTCTACGGATTTCCAGCCGATCCAGGCGCACAAGAGAGACCTGAAGCTGAAGCCCGGCGAGATCGTGCCTGTAGATATCGAGATATGGCCCCACAGCAGGATCTGGCACAAGGGGCAACAATTACGGGTGCTCGTATCCGGACACTACATACGCGAAGGCTGGTTCGAGCCCTTCTTCTGGGACACGAACAACAAAGGCAACCATGTGATCCATTCGGGCGGCAAGTACGACTCCTGCCTGCAGATACCGGTGATCCCTCCGAGATACGTAGCTGGGGATTACGTCTATCGGTAGGCCGCGAAGCACGTGTCCGCACACTATTCCCCTCTAACCCTGGTTGCTCCCCGGGTTAGAGGGCCGGGGCAGAGGAGAACCTGATGCACCAGATCGCGATCGACATGGACAAGTGCACCGGCTGCAAGCAGTGCTACAAGACATGCTACGTCGACGTCTTCCGGTGGGACGAGGCGCTAAAGCGACCCATCGCGAAATATCCGGAAGAGTGCGCGACATGCAACTGGTGTGAGATCACCTGTCCGAAGAATGCCATCGAGGTTGTGCCCGATTACCATATGCCCTATCCGCGGTACTATCCGAAGGTTCTCTATCCGAACACACATGAAGAACAGGATTGAGAAGAGGCAACTCGACCGATGCAAGGAGGGAGCCATATGGCCAGCTTGGGGGAAGAAGTCTTTTCGACTGACGTTCTGATCATTGGCGGCGGTCCTGCAGGGCTCATAGCTGCAAACAAGATAAAGGAGGTGAACGCCAGCCTGGACGTGTTGATCGTCGACAAGGCTCACGTTGGATATTCGGGCGGAAAAGCAAACAAAGGAGCCGGAGTTCTCTTTGTGCTTTCCGAGGACGACGACATAGACAAGTTCCGCGAGTTTCACCTTGAGAACATCGGCCACTATCTGAACGATCAGGAAATGCTCGAGATATACGCCGGCGCAACCCTGCGCATGGTAGAGCACTTCGAGAAATGGGGCATTCCCGTCATGCGCGATGAAAGCGGCAAACTGGCTCGTGTCGAAGAGCTGCCGTTGTGGTCGCTCTGCGCCTTTGATCTTGACATGATCTTCACGCTGAGAAAACAGGCCACAAAACGAGGGGTAAAGACGGTCGACAAGACCCAGGTGGTCGAACTCCTCACAAAAGGCGGCCGCGTTGTCGGTGCCGTCGGCTTTGACATAGTCGACGGCACCTTTCGCACCTTCAAGGCCAAATCTGTGATCCTTGCGTCCGGGTCGTGCAACTGGATGGTAACCAACATGTGGACATCCGGCCGCGGCGACGGTATTGCAGCCGCATACAGGGCGGGCGCCGAGATGAGAAACGCGGAGTTTTCGAATTTCTACAACATCCACCTGAGGGGAAACCTTTCGGCCATCGTGGGAGGACAGTATGCCCTTTACAACAACAAAGGCGATTACCTCGCGGACAAGTACTGCGCGGACTTCGAATGTGATATCGACATCGGGATCCTCATCGGTATGGAAAGAGAAGTAATCAAAGGTAATGGGCCCATCAGATTCGAGCCGTCTCAATACTTCCTCAAGAATCCCCTCGCGGCGCAGGGTTTTCTCTTCAAGTGGGACCGTCCGGTTGCCAAGCGGTTCTGGGAGACACTCTTCGCCAAAGAGGGCAGGTACAACATCGATCATGCGCCACGTCCCGAAGTGATACCAGGCTTTATCGGCGAATGCTCGTGCGTAAGGGTAGACCACAGCATGAAAACGACCCTTGAGGGGCTCTGGGCCGTGGGTGATACCAGCCACAGCGGGTCGGCCTGGGCCGGCGCAGTGGCGGCGCCACCCGGCAGAATCAGGGGCGCTGCCCTAATGTACACAGCTGTTTCAGCACTCCTTGCAGCCACACCGGCGGCCGAACATGCGACCGGATCTTCAGAACCCCACGTGGACCGAAAACAAGTGGAGCGATACAGGCAGGAAATCTATGCACCTATGAAGCGGAAGAAAGGAATATCGCCCCGGGAACCTATCTTTGAATTGAAGGAGGTCGTCGCGCCGCCTCGCTACAGTATCCGGAAGAGCAAAGAGCGTCTCGAGGAAGCAATCGCCAGGGTGAGGCACATCGGGGAGCAAAGCGCGGAAGTCTCACCGGCGGATGACTGGCATATGCTCGGTCTTTGCCACGACCTGAAGAACATGGCGCAGTGTGCGGAGATCTATTTCAACGCCGCCCTTCTGAGGACCGAGACCCGCGGTTGGCACTACAGAGAAGATTTTCCAGAGAGGGATGACAAGAACTGGCTGAAGTGGACCATCGTGAAGCGGAATGACCAGTCGATGGTGGTTGCCACCGAGGACATTCCCATCGAGACGTATAAATCGAAACCTGTCTTGAGTTGAATTGGAGCGATTTGAAGAATGAATGTAGATAACGGAGGCACGAAAATGATCAACAGGGTATGCGATCTATTCTCCATTAAGTATCCGATCATTCAGGGACCAATGGCGTTCATATCCAACAGCCCGCTTGTCGCGGCGGTTTCCGAGGCAGGCGGTCTCGGGGTGCTCGGCGTGGGTTTTGCCCCCCCGGACGTTATAGCAAGGGAAATCAGAGAAACCAAGGCCCTTACAACAAAGCCCTTCGGAGCGAACGTGCAGCTGATCCCCGAAATGCTGCAATCTGTTAACCGGGTCGTCCTCGAGGAGCCGGTGCCAGTTGTGTATGCCGACACGATCAATGTTCTGGATTACGATTTGGCAAAGAAGTATTTCGACATCTGGCATGAAAAGGGTATGAAGGTTCTTTCCAAAGTCGGTTTTCTCGGGGACGCAATTACTGCAGAGAAGGCCGGCGCCGACGCCATAATCGTCAAAGGCTGGGAGGGAGGCGGACACGTCACTCAGATAGCGACGTTGCCACTTGTCCCACAGGCAGCAGACGTGGTCACCGTGCCGCTCATCGCTGCGGGCGGCATTGGAGACGGAAGGGGGATGGCAGCCGCCATAATCCTCGGCGCTCAGGGTGTCGAGCTCGGAACCGCCTTTATGCTCGCGGACGAGTGCACGGCTCACTCCAACGTAAAGAGGGCGATGATCGCTGCGGGCGACAACGATACGGTGGTGGTGGGTATGTGCACGGGTGAGCCATGCAGACAAATCAAGAACAAGCTTTCTGACGAAATAATGTGTATTGAGGCCGGGCACGTGAAGGCAGAAGCGGCGGAAAAGCTGAGACCGGTCGCCGCGAGTTCCCTAATGAGGGCCGCCATTGACGGAGACGTCGAAGAGGCAGGTGCAGTAATGGCAGGCCAGATCGTAGGCCTGTTGAAACAGATCAAGCCGGCAAAGGCAATCATAGAAGAAATCATTCTCAGTTGCCAGGCTATTCTGGGCAGGACGCACAGTCTGGGCATCTAGGGGAAGAAGAACCGAGTCTTTTGCGTTGATGTACGCCTGCATCGAGTAAGCGAAAGAAGGAGGGAAAAGTGACCATCGATTTCATGAAAACGCTTGAGGTCAGGGCGAAAGCTGACGCTCTGCGGGTGGTGTTGCCGGAAGCGCACGAAAAAAAGATCCTGCAGGCAGCCTACGAGGTGAAGAAGAGAGGGATAGGTTTGCCCATGCTCGTGGGCGAGATGACCGGCATATCCGCTCTGGCGCGAGACACGGGCATATCCCTCGATGGTATCGTGCTGGTAAATCATAACGATCAGGAGAAAACCGAAAAGCTGGCTGAAGCATACGCGAACACCAACCCAAGCCTGCCCGTGCGGGCCGTGAAGCGTATGATGAGAGACCCGATGAGTTACGCAGCGGTGATGGTGGCCCTGGGCGAGGCCGATTGCATGGTGGCGGGACTTTCCCACACGACAGGAGAGGTCATCATGGCCGCAGAGATGGTCATAGGACTGAAAGAGGGAATCTCGACCGTTTCGAGCATGGGGATCATGTCAATACCGGGCTACGAAGGCCCGGAAGGAAACCTACTGGCAATCGCCGACTGCGCCGTCTGTCCGGCGCCCGGGTCCGGGGAATTGGCCGACATCGCGATATCCACGGCCGATACGGTGCACAGCCTCATGGGTTGGACTCCGCGTGTTGCTCTGCTCTCTTTCTCGACGAAAGGGAGCGCGGGCCATGAAAGGGTCGATATGGTCCTCAAAGCGCTTAAAATCGTACGCGAGCGCAGGCCGGACGTGCTCATTGACGGAGAATTGCAGTTGGACTCCGCAATCGTCCCGGAGGTGGCGGCAAAGAAGATCCCGGGCGGTAGCCTGGTCGCAGGAAAGGCGAACGTGCTGATCTTTCCGAGCCTTGAGGCGGGTAACATCGGAGTGAAACTCGTTCAGCGTTTTGCCCACGCCGTCGCTTACGGGCCGCTGCTGCAGGGCTTTGCCAAGCCCGTCTCCGACCTGTCGCGAGGGGCGCCAGTGGAGGAGATAGTGGGCGCCATTACCATGGCATTGGTGCGGGCGCAGAACGGATAGCAGGGAAAGGAAAAGCTTCGAGCTTGGAAGCGCGGGAGGCGCACGCTTCGGATGGTGCCTTTGATAGATAGGAAATACAGAGTATTTGCAATTAACTCCGGCTCCACGTCCACAAAAGTGGGCCTTTTTGAAAATGACATGGAGATTTTCTCTGCCAACGTTTCCCATCACGCATCGAAGCTGAAGGAGTTCCGCGAGATTAGCGACCAGCTCCCGTACCGCAGGGACACCATACTGGCGGAACTCAACGGGAATGGCATCTCTCTGCGCGACACTGACGCCTTCGTCGGCAGAGGGGGCGGCCTCGTCGGCTTGGCCGGCGGGACATACACCATCAACGACATTTTGTTGCACCACGCAAGGGTAGGCTTTACCGTCAAACACCCTGCAATCCTTGGAGCCCAGCTCGCTCATGAGTTTGCAAAGACTTACGGCGGAAAGGCTTTTGTCGTCAATCCGCCCGATGTCGACGAATTTCATCTTGTAGCACGGGTAAGCGGACTGTCGGAAGTGTACAGAGAGAGTAGAGGCCATCCACTTAACCAGAAAGAGGTAGCAATCAGGTATGCCGGAGAAACACAAAGACGCTACGAGGACCTCAACTTAGTCGTCTCTCACATCGGCGG
>Ga0326728_10019011_pt1 | contig 13420 bp, 8 predicted proteins | sample MB3enrmetagenome_FD_207602 | JGI IMG/M metagenome (GOLD analysis project Ga0326728, IMG submission 207602) | Lab enriched peat soil microbial communities from McLean, Ithaca, NY, United States - MB31MN | ecosystem: Environmental > Terrestrial > Soil > Wetlands > Peat | place: USA: New York... | reverse complement strand
ACGCGTGCAACACGGCGGGCTGTTCGAGCTACACCAGTGTGCTCTATTTCCAAACGCCGGCGGCCGTCACGGTTCCCGCGGTGCCGACCAACCCGAGTCCGGGATCGACCAGCAGTCCGGGGCCAACGGAGCCCAACACCAGTATCACGTTAAGCTGGAACGCCTCGACGGGCGCGACCTACTACGGGTTGGGAGTGCTCGATATCGCCAGCGGTGTGTTGGTGGTGAACACCAATGTGACCAGCGGGACGTCGTACACAGCGAGCCTGAGCGCCGGCAAGCAGTACCGCTGGAACGTGAACGCGTGCAACGACACCGGCTGCTCGGGTTACGCAAGTCTGCTGTACTTCCAGACGCCCGGCGCCGTAGGCGTGCCCGTCAAGCCGGCCAATCCTGGTCCAGGAACGACAAGCAGCCCGGGGCCAACGGAATCGGGTACGAGCGTGACATTGAGTTGGAGCGCCTCGGCCAACGCGACATCCTATGGACTCGGAGTAAGCGATGTGGCCAGCGGCGTGCTGGTGGTGAACGCCAATGTCACTGCTGGAACGTCGTACACCGCCAGCTTGAGCGCCGGCAAGCAGTACCGCTGGAACGTGGACGCGTGCGATACCGCTGGCTGTTCGGGCTATACCAGTTTGCTGTACTTCCAAACGCCGGGAGCTGCGAGCACACCCTCGGGAAACGTCCTGGGTCTTGATGTCTCGCACTACCAGGGAACCGTGGATTGGAATCAGGTGGTCAACCCTGGTGGCAATGCATTTGCTTTGATGAAAGCGACTGAGGGAACGGACATACCCGATACCATGTTCATCCAGAACATCGTGGCCGCTAAGAACGCCGGGTTGGTCGTTGGGGCGTATCATTTTGCTCACCCCGAACTGAATTCGGCGCACGACGAGGCGCAATATTTCATATCGGTGGCGGGCGCTTATATCGGCGTCGGCTACCTGCCTCCCGTTCTTGATATAGAGGGTTCGTCCTACGACTTAGGCGAGCCGGCGCTCTCCAACTGGATACTTGCCTGGTGCGCGGAGGTGGCGCAAACAGCCGGCACAAATCCGATCATCTACGCCGAACGGTACTACGCCGGTGGGTTCCTGCCCTCTCTCAGCCAGTTCCCGTTGTGGGCGGCTTTGGACGACAGCACTGCCAACTCCGACCCGGGAGCCATAGGCATATGGTCCACCTGGACCTTCCAGCAGTATCTGTCCGGAGAATACGGCGGTACGTCGGCTGGCGTCTCCACTCCGGTCGATCTGGACTCGTTCAATGGCGACCTTACAGCGCTGCGTGCGGTCACGAATCGTGGCGGCGCAGTCGCCGCGCCAAGTCCTCCCACTCTCTCGGTAACGCCCGCTTCACTGGCATTTAGTACGAAGGTAGGCGTCAATCCTGCGTCGAAGACGGCAGCTGCGACGAACATCGGGGGGGGCTCACTGGGATTCACGGTATCGGCGGCAACATCCACCGGCGCCTGGTTGTCCGCTTCCGCCAACTCAGCCACGGCGCCGGCTACCATAACCGTGTCCGCCAACGCCACGGGATTGGCCCAGGGCAGTTACGACGGGACCGTCACAATCACTCCGCTGGCCAGCGCCGGCGCCACGAATGGCGCGGTGACAATTCCGGTGGGCTTCGCGGTCAGCGCGCCCGCAGTTGCGCCAGGAGGCATCGTAAGCGCGGCGATTCTGAATGCCACGGTAAGCTCGGGATCTATCGTGTCGATATTCGGCACGGATCTCTCAACCGGCACGGCCTCGGCCAGCACCACGCCTCTACCCACCACGCTTGGAGGGACTCAGGTCTTGGCGGACGGCGTTCCAGCGCCGCTCTATTATGTTTCCCCGACGCAGATCAATCTCCAGCTTCCCACCGGACTGAGCGGGACCGTGACCATTAAGGTTGTTTCGGGAACCACGTCTGGGGTTACCACCACAATAACAGTGGTCAGCGAATCGCCCGGGATATTCGTAACTTCAGGAACTCAAGGCGCGGTGTTGAACCAGGATCTTTCGCAGAATTCGCCGACCAATCCGGCCGCGCTTGGCTCTACGATCCTCATTTACGCTACCGGCCTCGGCGCCACGAATCCGCCGCTGACCACCGGACAGGCGGGATCGGCCAGTCCGCCGTATAACGTCACGGTGAATCCCGTTACGGTACTGATCAATGGACAAAGCGCTCCGGTCCAGCTCTCTATCGCGGCGGCCGGTTTTGCCGGGCTGTATCAGATCAGCGCGACCGTCCCGACGGCAACGCCAGTCAGCGCCGCCGTTCCGCTACAGATCAAGATCAACGGACAGTCCAGCAACACGGCGACGTTTGCGACCAAGGCCTCGATTTCGGCGGTACAGTGCAACTCCAACGAACAGCCGTTCGGCACGATTCTAGGAAGTTTCAATGGAATAACTATCTATTCAAATTGCGATCCCTCTTATGATCCCGTTGTTATTTCGGCGGCGACCAATGCGAATCCAGTTGTCTTCACCGCGCCTAACCATGGCTTGGGCGCCAACGGCATCGAACAGATCACGATCTACGGCGCCAAAGGAAACTGGATTCCTGTAAACGGGGCCCATGCGGTCACTGTGATTGATAATGATACGTTTTCGATCCCAATTGATTCCACGGGCTTCGGCGCTCTGACCACTGTGGCAGGCAGGCTCGCTGGCGATTACGACAATCCATCAGGCACCGGCCTTGAATGGGAGTGCGTGGAGTTTGTCCGCAGATACTGGTACACCGTGTATTCGACGCCTATAGGCCTGCTCAAAGGCATGAATGCCAGTGGCTTCTACGGCGCCGCCCCCGGGTTGGTCCTCCTTCAGTTCCAGAATGGTGCATCGACCACCCCGCCGCAGGTGGGCGACATACTTGCGTCGGCGGGCAATGGAACGACCAAGACAAGCGCCGGGCACGTTGCGATTGTAAGCCAGGTTACGACGAACCAGGTATGTGCGGTCATGCAGAACTGGAGCGAAAGCTGGAACGACGCGGATGGGACTGCCGCCACAGGTCATTGCATGACGATGACGATTTCCGGATCCATTTACACCGTCGGTGCGTTTGACAACAACTCACCGCCGGAGTATCCGATCCAGGGCTGGATTCGGAAACCGTGAATTTGAAACCTTGAACTGAGGCTATTATGAGCATCACAAGACTTTCCGCCGCCGTGTTACTCGGCGCCATTGCGCTGGGGGCCTCCGAACGTGCCCCGGCCACCGTGCAGACCGTTGTGCGCTCCTCCCGCAATGACGGCAGCGATCCACAGGTCACGCAGTACCTCGTGGCGCTTCCTCACATAGCCTACGGCGGAGGGTGGCGCACCCAACTCGTCGTCGGGAACATCAGCAGCACTCCCGCCGACGTCACGCTATATTACTACGGCGATAACGGCAATCCGCTGAGCGTGCCCTTTGCCGGGGTATCTTCGACCAGCACGGCGCTCACAATTCCAGCCAACGGCCAGCAGGTAATCGAACCCGACTGGCAAACTAGCGCGACCGCCGAGGGCTGGGTTGGGTTGGTTTACTCAAACCCAGGCGTGAAGATCCAGGGCGTCTTCTTGTGGAACAACCCCGCCGGCCCAGCGAACGTGTTCACGGAGGCCGCCGTCCCCATTATCAATCAGGCCGGCCCTGCGTGCTTGATCCCTGTGCCGGGGAGCACCTCCTATACGCTTCCATTCGACGAGGCTGGGGGCGATTTCTCCGGATACGGCTATGCGAATACCACCGACAGCCCCGTGACCATGAGCTTGACGTTCTACGATCCAAACGGTAACGTCCTCGGCCAGTACAGCCAGCAACTCCTAGCCTTCGCACACGTCTCTTTTCTCCTCAAGAACCAGGTACCGTCGCTCGAGGGCCAGACAGGCACCGTGGTCCTCAGCGGTCAGGGGGTCGTGCAAATGGGTTTCAGGTTCACGCCGTATTACACATTCACGACATGGCAGCCATGAGAAGCGCCAGGAAGCCCTAATGCGGGATGGTCCCTTCCCGCCGCTCCGGCGATTGCGGCTATGGAGAGGGAATCCGAAAGGCGGCCCGACCGGCGTCCCAGACGCTACGCCGCGTTCTACAACATCACTCCTGATAGTCCCCCTCACGTCAAGTAGGCGCGAAACGCCCTGCGGTGACATGGGCCAGGTTAGGATTTGGCCGCGGCGTCTGTCACCGGCGGACACCAGCGAGAGGAAGAACGAAAAGTCGGCATCGCAACTGGAACGTGGGGCTCAACGCCTCCCGTCCCTAAACCCCTGGAGAGGACACCCATGAATATTCCCTCAACGATCGCCGATTATCTACGCCGCTGCTCTCAAGAGCTGGGCGAACGAATCTTGAAAGTCTATCCAGCGCTGCAAACTCCTGACGACCCTCTCTCGAATCGATTCAATAGTCTGTTGCGGAGCCCCTTCGCGGCGCAACGTCTAGCCGTGATGGGAATCGTCAAGCGCTGGGAGCGGGCCAAGGCCGCCGCAGTGATTGCAGAATGCGGCACCGGCAAGACGCTCATGGCCCTTTCCGCGCTGCACGTGCATTCAGCCGGCCGGCCTTACACGGCGTTGGTCATGGCGCCTCCGAATATCGTCGGAAAGTGGTGCCGAGAGGTTCTGATTACGATCCCCGGCGCACGTGTCTTCACGATTGACGGCTTGCGGACTCCGGGGCGGGCGAACACTGTCTCGCAGGGAGTGAATGAAGTTCGCTATCGGAACGGCCGGATCGTTCGGGAAGGGCTGCACACCACCCTAACCGACCTCAGACTTCGGAAGAACTCGAAATCGGCGCGCGATCGGTGGCAGAAGATCTGTCCGGGTCCGTCATTCTGGATCGTTGGCAGGGACCGGGCAAAGCTGTCCTACTTTTGGAAACATGCGTATTCCGTGGCGCAGTCCGGCCCATGTTTGGGCAGCGTCGTCAATCCCGATTCGGGTGCGCCGCTGTTCGTGAACGACGAACGAGTGCTTGCCACTGAATTTGAAAAGATACGCCGGAGCGAGATCCTCGGCAGCGGCGGCGGCGACCGCGGGAAAGACCGGCACCCTGTGTATAGCCCTCTTTGGCAGGCGGATGGCAAACGTATCCGACGCTTCGCTCCCCTCGAATTCATCGGCCGCTACATGAAGGATTTCTTCGACTACGGTATTGCGGATGAGGTCCATGAATTATCGAACGATACGGCTCAGGGCAACGCGCTTGGAACCTTAGCGCGTTCGGTCGATAAAATCGCCGTGCTTACCGGAACCCTCATGGGCGGCTACGCGGACGATCTGTTCAATGTGCTGTACCGGCTGGAGCCCCACAAGATGGTCGCGGAGGGATACGAATGGCGCGAATCGGGGGTCCGTAGCTTCGCGGAAGCGTATGGCGTACTCGAACGAGTAACGGTCATCGCGCCGGAAGAGAATGCGTGCTCGAAGGCAAAAGTGACCAAGCAGGTCAAACGGAAGCCAGGCGCATCTCCACTGCTGTTTGGGAAGTTCCTGATGGAACTGGGCGCATTCGTCTCACTGGAAGACATATCGAGTGAATTGCCGTCGTATCGCGAAGAAGTCATCGGCGTCGATATGGACGAACCGCTGGCGAAAGCGTATACGGACCTCGAAGAGCAGATCAAAGAGGCACTCGAAGAGCATCGAGGCAATCACTCGGTAATCAGCACGGCGCTGAACGCGTTGCTTTCTTATCCGGACCGGCCATACGGCCTGGGCGACCTGATCGGAACAGAATACGATCCGGAGTCGCATCGAAGGGTACCATTTCTAATCGCTCACACTCAAGACCTTCCCGAGGACGTGAGATACGCCAAGGAGCGAGCGCTGATCGAATGCATCAAGGCCGACCTCGCCGGCGGCAGGAAATGTCAGATCTATGCGGTGTATACGGCGAAGCGTGACGTGACCGGCCGGCTCGAAAGGGTTCTGTCACAGGAGGGCATCCGAGTATCGGTGCTCACGAGTCAGGTGCCCCCCGACCAACGAGAGGCGTGGTACGAACGCCGGCTCCTCGACGGCATGCAAGTGTGCATCGCTCACCCGCGCCTGGTTTCCGTGGGCATGGACTTGCTGTGGGCGCCCTCAATCTACTTCGTGCAGACCGGATACTCCATCTATACCCTACGTCAGGCAAGCCGCCGATCCTGGCGAATAGGTCAACGGTCGAACGTCGTCGTCCATTTCCTGACGTACAACGACACAATGCAGACTTCGTGCCTTCGCCTGATGGGCCAAAAACTCCTGGTCTCACTAGCTATGGAGGGCAAATTCTCCAACGAGGGCCTGCAGGGCATCGAGGACGATGACGACGTGCTCACCGCGATGGCGCGCGAGTTGGTAACGCAGAAAGGAGTGGGCGAGTCGGCGGCAAGCGTGTGGAAGGCCGTTCAAGAGCAACACGCCCGACTCCTACCGACTCGGTCTTCCCACGCGGAAGAGATCGAGCAGGAGGTTGCTGGTTCGCCGCTCAACGAATCGGTGATTGTCGCTGGCCCAACCAACGGCTTGATATTTGGGGCCCGGCTTGAAAGAGAACCGCCCCGAAGAAAACCGTTGATTGTCGAAGCGGACTCCCAGCTCTCGCTGTTCTGAACGCCGCAACTACGAAAGCGCTCACCACAATTCACGCTGGCGCGAGCGATCTGAAAGGATCAGGCAGCATCAAGAACTTCGGCCGCGCGCCGCGCTTGTGGATCGATTGCCGCATCCAATGAGACTGGGTCTTCATCCGCCTCGAGATCTGGCGAGACACCCTGCCCTTCCAGACACTTACCATTGGACGTGTACCAACCGAAGATTGGCACGCGTAACCAGTACCCACCTCCGATGCTCTGGTTCACAGCCCCGAGGACGTTGCCGGCGGTTTTGGTGCCGATGATCGTCGCCAAACGGTTCTCCGAGGCGAAGCTTGCGAGCATCTCGGCTGCGCTGTTGGTCCATTCGTTCACGAGGATGGCGACCCTACCATGAAACGGCTGTGGGCCTAAACCTTGCGTAAGAAGCATGACGGACTTGTCGCGAAGTGCGAAGCGGGCGAGCGCCAACATGAGCTGAGGCGTCGTTCGCGGCATCGGAACACGCGGCAGGGAGTCGCGGTTGTACCCCTCACGGAGGCGTGTCGGCGTCAGGCTGTGCCCGATGGGGATCTGACCGGCACATAAGTAGCTAGCAAGGCGGGCGAAACCCAGACTGCCGCCGATATTGCCGCGCAGATCAATGATCAGCCGTTCGCATCCTTGGCTCAGGAGATCCCGAATAGCCAGGTCGAGTGCGTTGGCGAAGCTAATGCCCGTGGGACCCGGAAAGTACGGGATCTTGAGGAGCCCGGTTTTGGGAGCGATGACTCTATGAATCGGACTCTTGGGTTCGACGATAGGCGGGCGTTCCTTGGTGCCCTTTCTGAATGGAATGCTGACGATGATTTCGCGCGAGCTTTCACCCGGCCCGCTTGAGACTGATATCTTGTGGGTCTCGCCGATCCTGAATGGGGGCATCGTAGGAGGTGTGTACGGAATCCCATCGACGGCGACCAGCATTTCGCCCGGATTGATGCCTGCGCGGTGGGCGGGGCCGTCTTCGAAGACGTCCAGGAAGTGCCAGCTCTGCTGACCATCATGTTTAAAGGCGCGAATAGTTGCGTTGATCGAGTGTTGCGGCAGGAGCCGATTGGTACGCTCGTGGTAGAAGACGGTGTGGCTGCTGCCAAGTTCCGCCAGGGCCTTGCGGACCCCGTCTTCGAATTCCTCAATGTCCATGCCGAGCAGGGAGGGTGAGCGCTCGTCAAACCGCTTGGCCCACTCGTTGTAGTTCACTCCCCCCACGTTGAAGTGCTGCTTAAGGATGCATTTCTTGACCGATGCCAGAATCTCGGTGCGCTGTCTAGGGCTTAGAGATGTGAGTGTCATGTGGGTTTTAGTCATGATTCGCCACGGGCAGGTTGGCTGCGCCCTCCAATGTGAACCCCGCCCAATAGTATGGGACCGCCTTGGAGCCGTACCTCCGCAACATGCCGCGCTTGGCCGCCGTAAGCGCCGCCGCAACCGTCTCACCTGCCGCCAGATGTTTGTAGAACTGCTTCATCAGGAAGAGCGAAAAAGTGTCGTCAATCGACCATAGGGTCGAAACCACGCTTCGGGAGCCTGCCAGCAAGAACGCGCTCGAAAGGGCAGCAATTCCCTCCTCTCCCTCAATTGGGCCGATGGCCGTATCGCAGGCCGAGAGGATGACGAGGTCGGACTTCAGCGGTAGCTGAACAACTTCAGAAGCTTGAAGAAAACCGTCTTCGCCTGCGGGCGGATCGCTCAATAAGACAAGGGCAGAGCGATTTCGCTCGGTGGTGCTGGCATAGCCGTGTACCGCGAGGTGAATGATGCGATATTCTGACGTAGCAGCCTGCTTGAACGCCGACTCGGTGGCGCGCGGTCCGATCAGGAGGAGGTTGCCAGGGCCGTGCAGGGCAGCCTCCGCCGCAATGACTTCGGTCCTCGATCCGGGCAGGTCACCCAACGCTCCAGGATCATAACCACGGGTGATATTGGCCTGTTTCAGGTCGCCGGAACCATACGGAACACCGCCCACCGCCAATAGGGCATGCGCAGATGAGGTTGGGCGATGTCTCGGCGACGTGAGCAGGTAAAAGCTGGTGGCCGACGGCTCGTAAATTATCGTATGGGTCTCGGCTACGTAGCGGCCTCCGTTGTCGACAAAACCATCGAAGGGCACCAGATGCAGGGGCCCGTCACGAACCACAATGAGTTGGTCCTTCCGAACAGCCGCCGTGATCGGCGCCAGAAGCGCGTCGTACAAGGCGCGCCCTTCAGGGCGGGCTGGGGCCTTCGCTTTCGCCGCTCTCAGATAGGCCGCGATTAGGCCCTCGATGCTTTGTCTGTCTGCAAGCGGCACGATGCGCACGTCCGTTTTTGAAATGACGAGGCAATACGAACGGGGATCCGCCAGAACGTATTCCAAAATGACCGCTGACGGGTCCAAGCTTCGCTGCACTCGTTCCATGCCGACCGGATCGCGCGACTTCGCTTTAAGAATACTTATGTCGGGAGTGATCCAGCGGGCCTGCTCCACCTGGAAGATCTGATCGCGGATCTGGAGCACTTCGCTAGTGGATCGCGCTCCGGCCAGTTTGAGGCGCAGTTCGGAAATTGCACGCTCATCTCTTCTGGCCTGCGCTGGAGCGACAGCACCTGCCATAAGCAGGTCGGTCGTCACCCGACCCCTGACCTGTTCAATAATCGAGTACGCTTTAGCCAAATCGTGGAATCGATCGGCGATCAGCGCAAAATGCAGCGAATATAGCTCGCTGGACGCCTTAATGATGGCGGTCTTCTCCAAGACGCTGGGATAATCTCCGATCAGGGCGTCGACGAACGCCGACGCGCGGTCGAAAACGCGGTCGGCCTCATCGTACTTGCCTTGTTTGATATCCAGCATGGCCACGCTCTGAAGAAGCTGGGGGACCGACCACGAGTCGCCGCATTTCTGACTGGAAGTCGCAGCCAGGTCTGCAAACTCGGCTGCCTTCTCCATGTCGCCGCGGTCCCGATAGATGTCTGACACAAACGCCTGCGCACTCGCAAGTTCCCTGATAAAACCGCCGGACTCCGACAATGCCATTGCTTGCTGGAGACTGTGGAGCGCTGCCGCTTCGTCGTGTCGCTGCTTTGCGATTTGGGCTTCGAGGGTCAACACAATGGCTTCAGCCTGAGGATGGTGCCGCTGCTGCGCCTGCTCCAGAATCTCATCAGCCAGCTTTTGGGCGGCGTCTGTCCGTTTGACGGCGATCAGGTTTCCCAGGAGTGCCTCTTTGGTAAGAAACGGGTATCCCATGTCAGGGACCGTGCTGGCGGTCTTGAGGGCCTGGTCGAAATACGGCAGCGCCTGTTCGTTCATGTGAGACTCGCGAAGACCGATTCCGAGCATGGTGTAGAAAACGACCTGCGCGGCACCGTCACCGTTTTGGATGGCTGCACCTAAGGCGCGGGCGACGTTCTTTCCGGCGGTATCTAGATCTCCGTTGTAGAAGGCGGCCACACCGAGTTTAGCGAGCGCGCGATACTGCCATTTCTTATCTCCCAATTCGGTTGCAAGCTCCTGCACCTTCTCCCAATCCTCACGCATAGCTCTAGCATCGGTTTCGCCGTCAATGTCGCCTTTCACGATGAGACAGAAGAGACGAAGTTGTTTATCCGTTTGCAGAAGAGAATTGTTTTCCAACTCCGAAGTGAGCTTAGCCGCGGTTGCGGGCAGGACTTGTTGATCGAGCGTTGAACGGATTCTGCCAAGCTTTGCGTACAACGCGTTACGTTTATCGCCGGCAGCAAGGAACATTGTTTCCGCTTCGGCAAAATCGTCTCTGGCATCGTCCCAGTTGTAAAGATCGGCAAGGTGGAGGGCGCGGTCCAGGAGTTCCTGCGGAGTGCGGTCCCGCGGACGCAGCGGCAACGTCCCGACGGCAATCAGGAAGCACACGTAGAATGGAATCGTTCGCATCGTTAAGTTCACTCCAAAACCACCCGGTAAAAGCGCACTGATGAGTCTTGCGATTGGATGGCGACGGCGTAGCTGCCGGCCGGAACATCCCGCAGGTCGACTCTTATCTTTAAATCCTCGTCTGTCCCGTCCCACGTCGCGGTCCCAGTTGCCTCGGCGACCGATTCGTTGTTGTTTCGAAACTGCACTTCGAAGGTCCCGTCTTCGGTCCCGATTGGCAATTTTATAGTCAGGTCGAGCCGGGCCCGGACTAAATGCGGGGGTTCAATGGGCCGGGGTCGCGATTGCCCTGAGCGCTCAGTCGTCCAATTGCTATAGTCCAGTGTCGCAGTGAGCGCTGGCGCGGACGCCTCTTTGGCGACTGGTGCCTGCGCGTATGGGTGTTTGGCCCGGTCATGTTCCCAAACGAGTCCTAGGACGAGCAGCCCCGCACAGCCCAGTATTACGCCGCCTGCCTTGCGAATCCGAGCGCGTTGCCGTTGGCGATTGTACTGCTCGAAACAAGAACCGCACGCTGCAATGTGATCGACGATGTCGCCAAAGCCTGGAAACTCGAAGCGTCGCCGAACCACCGCCTCGACTGCGCCGGGGCCCGGACAGCCGATACGCTCTGGGTTCAGGGACTTCCCCCTGAGGGCCGCACCTGCGATCTTGACTAGCCGTCGTTCGACTCGCCGGGCCACAACACCACGTATCTGTTCATCGCTCATGCTTCTGACTCCTCGGAGTGACCGGCGCCTTTTGCCGTGCTGCTAAGCAGTTGGTCATGCACCTTATCCAGTGCGTAATAGAATCGAGACCTGGCCTTTTTGCCCGATATGCCGAGCGCGCGCCCGATCTCATTCCAGGTAAAACCTATGATCCGGTAATTAAGCATGTGACTCGATTGGTCCGGCAGGCGGTCGACGAGGAACTGCAGACACAACTGCCATTCAATCTCCGCCTCCCAGTCCGGTCCGGTGAAGCGATGGTTCCGTTCTAATTCCCTGAGGAGACCTTCATACGTGATCCGGGTTTCTTTCAGCGATTGTCGACGCACATGGCGATGGAAGGCCCTAATGAAATAGCCCGTCAGATTCTGTGCTACCTCCGGTTCGGCATGCAACCGGCTGGAGACCTGAATGGCCACTTTTTCGACAAGCTGTGCGGCGCTCGCGGAATCGTGCAGTTCCTGTTGGACATGCCGGTATGCAAACGGCCAAATCCGTTCAGACACCTCGATAACACGCGGGTCGATTGGCCGACCCTGTGAGTCCCGAGCCCGTATCCAGAACGGCGGTAAGTGGCCGTCCAGCGTTCGCCAATCATCGTGTTGAGGCTCCCCCATATTCAAGGCAGTTGTGCGACAGAACCAGTAGCCACCAGAGGGCAGGTGGCACTGCTTGCGAGCGACAGCGTCTCCTCTACTTTAAATAAGCACTGACGCGGTATAAATGCCCGAAAAAAAAGTGTGGAAACTTTCTACATTAGGGCGGAATAAGGCCCACAATAGTACGGTTTGTCACATCCAACACGCTCGGATAGGCCTACCGCAATCCACATTGCTCAGTCGCAGCGTGTTTGCCTCGAAGTTTGCGCGTCAGTCACGGTTTTGTGAGTTATGTCCTAAGTCGAATCCACCGGCAATCGGTCATTTTCCTTAGCAGAATGCTTATTCAATTATAGGCGGACTGCCGGGGCACGTTCCTCGGCGGTGCCGTCACTCGTCGCTGAAGGATAGAATGAGCGCTCAGAGGGGGACCGAGGCAAAACGGAGTTCGGAGGATGACAGCCCGCGGAGCCGTGCTGTCTGGACAAACGATTCTGCGGCCGTGTTACTGGATGGCATCGAGGCTAATGAACGGGGGAAAGGACTAGCTGAGGCGCGCCTGAGGGCGCTGCATCCTTTTCCCGAAGGAAAAGCTCACCACTCGACTGACTTCGAGAAACGCATCCGAAAGATATTGGATAGGCAATCGGGTGACCGCATGCAGCCCTGGCTAGCCCCGGAATTCTGGCAACTGGAAATTGATAATGTCCTGGTCCAGGGGATCTTCGGCCGAAGCGGGTCGAAGTCCGGCGCCTTGGACAGCATCCACACGGTCTGGCCCAAACTCTCGGTGGGATGGCTTCGTGACCGAATGGAGGAGGTTGCCCGAGCCGGTTTGCCGCGATGGATCCAAAATGAGTTCTGGGCAACAGAGGTCGATCCGATTCTTCTGGCGGGCGTTGACCGTGCGACCCGCTTCCGGAGGGAGGCTGTTAGTAAGGTTCTGAGGTCGCGCCCAGGGCTACAAATTGGTGCCGTCTGGTCGCGCCTTCGAGCGTTGCGAAATCGGCGGAACCGAGAGCCTGAAGCTTCATCGTTCGCCGACACCCTCAGAGAATCGACGTGCGTTGCGCGGGAGGGCGGCTTGGTCGTAGAAGAGACGTCTACCTCCGCCGGCTATTCAAGCGACCGGAGCTTTTGGAAACCCCTCGATCACCTCCTGGTTGAAGGTATCCGCAAGGCGAATCAATGCGAGCGCGAAGCCGTTGACAAAGCATTGAGCGCATTTTCCGAGCTTCGAATCGCTACCATATGGGCGCGTCTCCGCCGGTTACGATACAAACAGGAAGGGAGCCGGCCATTCCTTTGGACGCAAGACCTGGACGGGCGCTTGTTGCGTGTCCATCGACAAGCTGGCTTGAGCGCGTCCGTATCGGACATCCAGAACCTCACCGGTTGGCCCAGGCGAGCAATTCTGAGACGAGCTCACAAATTGGGGTTGCCCACAGCGCCGGCGCGCAATCGTCGGCGCTGGACGATGGCGGAGCTCCGCTTTGCGTGTTGATGGCGGTGGAGCAGCCTACCACTTTGGCGGGGCCAGGGTAGGCCACGCCGCGATTCTGCGATAGCGGCGAGTAGCGCAGCCAGCGGTACTGGTCGACGTG
>Ga0326728_10019010_pt1 | contig 13420 bp, 9 predicted proteins | sample MB3enrmetagenome_FD_207602 | JGI IMG/M metagenome (GOLD analysis project Ga0326728, IMG submission 207602) | Lab enriched peat soil microbial communities from McLean, Ithaca, NY, United States - MB31MN | ecosystem: Environmental > Terrestrial > Soil > Wetlands > Peat | place: USA: New York... | reverse complement strand
GGAGGCGGTGGGCCTGGCATTGGAGGCGGTGGGCCTGGCATTGGAGGCGGTGGCCCTGGAACTGGAGGTGGTGCCCCTGGAACTGGAGGTGGTGGCCCTGGAACTGGGAGCGGCGGCCCTGGCAATGTCTCCTCCACTCCGTCAGTTCCTGGCGGCAGCGCCGGTTCTTCAGCCGCCGTGGCCTCGGGTGCTTCTGGAAACGCGTCACAACCAGGAACAGCCTCATCTTCTCCGGGCAGTTCGTCCCAACCGCCGGGGACACTCGCTTCAACCCCGGACGCAGCCGTGCCTGCGACTGCTCCGCCGCCAAGCTCCGCGCTTCCGGCGCCCGGGAGCAGCCCCACTCCTGCCGCGCCACCCATCGCGGCGTCCTCCAGTCTGCCGGGCGTGACGAGCACTCCGGATCAAGCAACGACGGCCGATATGCTGGCCGCGGCCACCAATGCGCAGCCACCCGATAACAGTGCTTTGACGACAGCCGCCCTCCTCGGCACAAACCTGCCGCCGGGCAGCACGGACACCACCGGACAAAACAATATGTTCGACTCAGATACGGCCGGATTCAACGTCGTTTTTGTTTTGGACGATTCCACGAACATGCAAAGCGGCGGCAAGAGCGCCGCCGCCCGGCAAGAGTTGTTGAAGCACCTCCAAGAGATGACTCCGGCCAGCAAGTTCGATGTCCTGTTCTCTCATTCGGGAGGTTATGAGGAGATGCCGGCCCGCGGTCTGCTGGCCGCCACCCCGGAGAATATTCGCGCGATGACCAACTGGCTTTTTTCCGTCAGCCACACCAACGGAACCGACCCGGCCGGCGCCGTGGGTCGCGCGCTGGGACTGGGGCCTGCGCCGGACACCATTTGGCTTCTTTCCGGCGATGAGTTTCCGGCGGGAGATGTGGACGCCATTCGCAAGACCAACGCCCTCATCCGCGCCCATATCAATACGATAGATTTTTACAGCCACTTCGGAGAGCCGGTGCTGCGGGACATCGCCGAGCAAAACCAGGGGGTTTATCGTTATGTTCCGCCGCCGGATGCAACCCCCCAGCCGGCCGCGGCTGCCAATGCAACCCCCCCGTCTTCTCCAGGGCAGGGGATTGGACCGGCGGCGGCTGATCTTATGAACGCGGCTACCAATGCGAACCCGCCGTCTTCTCCGTGAGCCGGTCCCCCCGACACATGCAGGATGCGGTGATCGCCATGGCGATTATCGTCGTCGTGCTGGCGCTTTGGCGTTGGCACTCCCGCCCGGCACAATGGGGTCCGGCCGCCTCATGGGCCGGCACCAACATTTTAGGCCCCGCCACCTTGGGTTTGCTTTCCAGTGCAAAGCCGGCGGAGAATGGCAACCGGCCTCCGGCCGGGGCGGGCGGCGAGCCAATCCCGGTTTCCAACACGCCGCCTTCGGTCCCAACCAGCGCGGCCGCCTCCGGGTCAAACCGGCCGGCGGCAATCGCAACTCTCGCGGTTTCCAATCGAACCGTTTCGACCAGTCCTTCCAACCCCAATGAGCCGGTTGACACGGATGTTCCACTCCCGGTTGCTCCCATTGAAACCAACCTTTCGACAATTCAGGGGCCGGTGACCGTTGTGGCCGTCCCGCCCTCGGACCTGGGGGAGACGCCGGCGGAGTCCTTGGCGATGGAGCGGCGCCTGAACGAAGTTGGCGCCAAGGGCGGCGACATTCAGATTTCCCTGTTCTGGAAGAACCATAATGATCTGGATCTTCACTGCATTGATCCCCAGGGCGAGGAAATCTGTTACAGCAACAAAATATCCAAGCGCACCGGCGGCGAGTTGGACGTGGATCAAAACGCCCACCCGCCCTACAACGACTCGCCGGTGGAGAATATCTACTGGCCTGCCGGCGGAGCGCCGCCGGGCCAGTATCGGGTCACGGTGGTTCACTACGCCGGCCACGGCGGGACCGATCCGACCGCCTTCACCGTCCGCACGGTCATCCAAGGCCGGACCAATTTCTTCCACGCCGCCATCACCTATGCGGCCAGCAGGCCGGCCAAGCCGGTTTGCGCGTTCCAAAGCGACCCGGCCAACCCGGACCCCTCCCGGCGCGTTCGGTTTGTGCCTTGAGGCGCCACCGGCGCGGACTGTGAATTGACAGCGCAACGCCCGTCTTCTGGCCCGACTTGGCGGATTCGATGGGGTCGCACTGCGTAAGTGCTTGCAAATCAACGCTCGCATTTTCCAGTTGCTTCGCCAGATGTTTCGGCGGACAGTGGGAACCATGCCGAACCGACCCCGCCACCAACTCGAGGCCGCCTGTCGGCTGGGGTGCCATTCTGCCTCGTCTGCCAGGGGCTAATCTCAATCCGGCTCAACAACCCACCAAAAGTGTCAACCCGTTTTCCAACAAATTGGTCTCATCATTGACTTTGCCCCGCAAGGGAGAAAGGAATTCAAGATGCGATTGTTTCCGATGTTTCTTCTGGTCTTCGGCACCCTGCCTTGCGCCCTGGCGCAGGTCAATTACCAGCCTGCGGTCCCGCAGACACTCCTGCCGGACGGGACGCCATTTTTAAATTGGAACGACCTGACGCACTACACCCGAACCTGCCATGTCAGCCAGAATAACCCGCGGGCATCAGACGAAATGACGGGACGGAAGAACATCCATTCCTGACCATCAACCATGCCGCGCAGGTTGTGAAAGCGGGCGAGCGCGTCTGCATCCACGCGGGCATCTACCGCGAATTGGTGCGGCCGCGCCACGGCAATGGAGACAAGGAGGACCGGGACAATGATAAAGTTCTTCAATTTTTTGGTGCCGGCCGCCGGCCGTTATGGCAATCGCCGCAGGCCACGAAGTGGATGTTGTGCTTGCTCCCGGTGGAAAGGAAGGTCGTATCCATCTTCTCGACATCCAGGCCGCAATGCGAGTCTGACGGATGGCAGGCGGCGCAGGACGCCTTGGCGGAATTGGAGTGGGGTGAGTGGCAATCCAGGCAACTCAGCCCCTCATGCACCCCGCCCGGCGTGCGGTCCATCCTCGAACCCTGCTGGCGGAAGGCGTTCGGGGCGTGGCACTGCGTGCAAAGTCGCTGGCGCGCATCTGTCGAGACTTTGACGGGGTGATCGCCCTGGGCAATGGGCGTGATGGGCAGCAGATCGGCCGAGATGGAGGCCCGCTCGCGCCGGACATACAGAGAAGCGGGTTGGAGCCGGCTGGCGGCAGGCGTATGCACTTGATGGCAGGCCAGACACGGGATCGCCGGCTGGCCGGCCTTGGCGGCATCTTGCAGCGCCCACGGGCCGTTGGTCGAAATGGGCGTGACGAGGTCTTCGATGTAACCGTCAAAAAACATCCCGTGGCAGCGCAGACAGTCGGCCGCAAGTTGCTCGTCTTTGTTGTGCGTGGCGCTCAGATACAGGCGCGCGTAAGTGGCCGAGTGGCGGCCGCTTTCCCAATCAGCCAAGCTCTGCGGGTGGCAGGCGCGGCAGGCCTCCTGCAAGGCGAGCACATCCTTCTCCGTCAGACGGATCGTTTGGTCCGGCGAACCCGCCAAGTGTTGCACGACCCGGTTGCCGTGCGCGCGCAGGGCGTGGAGGTCGAGCGTGAGCGAACCTCCGTGGCAGTTGCGGCAAGGGAGAGTGCGATGCGACGATTCCGACCAGGCGGAGTGGACGCCGGTCATCTCGTGACAGGAAGCGCAGGTGTTCGCGGGATTGCCAAACTGAAACCAAGCCAGGCTGCCGGCGCAGCAGGCGGCCACAAAAACCAAGGCGAAAAGCCCGGCGCCGCAAACCCGTTTGCATTGGCCGCTGACGGTCATCGGAACTGGCTCCCTTTCCAGCCGGTTTTGACGTAATCTGAAACCCAGTAGGCCAGGGCCATGATGGTCAGCGCGGGGTTGAACCCGCCATTGTTGACGTTCAGACTGCCATCGGCAATGAACAGGTTGTCAATTTGGTGAACCTGTCCAAACCGGTTGGTGACTGAAGTGGCGGGGTCGTTGCCCATGCGGCAGGTGCCGGCTTGGTGCTGCCCCCCGCTTAACCCCAGGCTGGGGCCGTTGCGCCAGGTGCCCGTCGCCCCCATTTCCTGGAGGATGGCCTCAGCTTTCCTGGACAAAAAATCGCCCCCTTGCAGATCATAAGGATGCCGTCCGCCCGAAAGACGGCAGACGGGAATGCCCCACGCATCCTTGACCGTTGGGTCAATGCTGACCCGCGCGGAGAAATTGGGCATTTCCTGGACGGGACCCATGATGCGGGTCACATGCTTGTAGTTGCGGCGCTGGAAGTCCTTGTGCGCCTTTCCCCAGCGCGGTGCGCCGGGCGGCCGCACGTTGCAGAAAAGGTAGGGCAGGCCAATAAACTCGTTGGCCAGCAACCCGCCGCCCACCAACCCCGGATTCCCATGGTTGAAATCACTCAAGCCAACCGTGGCGCCCGGCCCGGCTTCCTCATAAATCTCCTCCTCCAGCAGACCGAACGCCCCAACGTAACAATGACCCTGGAGATTGCGCCCAACCCAGTCGTTGTTGTTGCCCGCGCCGTTGGGGAAAAGTTTGGACTTGGAGTTCAGCAGCAACCGCGCCGTTTCCGTGGCCGACGCTGAAACCACGACCAGATCGGCCGGTTGCTCCTGGAATCGGCTGTCGCCATCATAGTAGCGGACTCCCCGCGCTCGGCCCTGGCCGTCAACCATGATTTCAGACGCGACGCAGCCCGGGCGGAGCTGGCAATTGCCGCTCGCCAAGGCTATCGGGAGGACGGTGTTGTGGCTGCCGGCCTTCGCATTGACGGGGCAGGCGAAGCCGACGCAGGAGCGCATGTGGATGCAGGCCGGCCGGCCATTGTACGGCACGGAATTACGGAGCATGGGGAGCGGAAAGGGGTGAAGGCCCATGCGCTTGGCCGCCGCCAGGATGAGGCGCGCCTCCTTGTTATAGGGGAAGGCGGGCATGGGGAAGGGCTTCTTGCGCGGGCCGCCGAAGGGGTTGTCGGTGTAGTCCCCGGCCACGCCGATCTCATATTCCGCCCTCTCGTAAAACGGCTCCAAATCGTCATAGCTGATCGGCCAGTCCTCCAGCGTGGAATCCCTCACCTCGCCATACGTGGATCGCATGCGGAAATCCTGCGGCATAAAGCGCCAGGCCATGGCGCCGTAGCTCACTGTGCCCCCGCCGATGCAGCCGGCGTTGTTGCCGTAGTCGCCTTCGCTGGGCAGCACTATGCGGGTGGATCCGTCGCGCTCGACCACGACACGGCGATAGCGCCGGTCGTCGGGACCAAAGGGGTTGCCCAGGGCCGGGGTGCGCTGGGATACCAATTCGTCGTCGTTGTGATCATCGTAATGCGCCCAGCCACCGCGCTCCAGCAACGCGACGCTCAGACCGGCCAAGGCCAGTTCCTTGGCCACAATCCCGCCCCCGGCGCCGGCGCCGACGATGACGGCATTAACTTCGGGCAATGACATGCGTGCCGGGGGTTAAGTGAATTGCGCGGGATGGTCGTGCCCGTCACGATTCCGGGCCAGGAGATTCGGATAGGCCAAACCCATCATGCGATAACTCGCGTAATTGCGGTTGCCGCCATGGCGGGGGCTGCCGTAGAAGCCCTGCCGGGTGTGGTCGAGCACCAGGCCAAAGAAGGCCTGCTGCGACAAGTCACCCCAATGTTCCCCCGGCGCCCTTCCGGCCTCAATCAGGCGCAAGGCCTCGGTTTGCCGCTCAAAGGCCAGATCTTCAAAGGGAGTCTTAAAGACTTGCAGACAGGTCTGGCGAAAGGCGGCCAGCCCCTGGCGATAGCTCCGCTGGTGACGGGCGAGCGGACCGGAAATCTGCCGGTCAATGTAATAAATCACCCCTGCGTCCGTGGCGCCGGGCGTGTCGTCACGCGGGATGATCTGTTCGCACATCGCGATCAGCAGGCTGGCTTCCGCTTCGGAGAAGAATCGGCAAGGGGCCGGCGCCGTGCGTCCCCACAAGGTTATGGCGGCGGTCGTGCCGGCGCCGACGGCGGCGCCGAGGGTGCCCGCCGCCGCCAGTTTCAACATCGTGCGTCGCGACACGCCGGCGGGTTCAGCCCTCGATGCCGCCTCTGCGCTGGTTGGTTTCATCGGTTCCATTGTTGGCTCGCACTGACAGGTCGTTGCTTGCTGGCGCGCTGCATCTTTAATTCCACATGTTGCGGTTACACCGGAAACGGGGTGGCATGGCGCCCGGTTTGCAACCCGAAACTCCTGGTCACGAGGCCGATTATCGAGCCGAGGCGCATAGATTCTTTATTTTCCCGCTTTCTTATTTCTCCGCTGCGCGTCCATTGGCAAAACCTTGCCTTTTTTTGCCGCAACATGACAAAACGATTGCGCCGGGAAAAAGGGTTGCAACGGGCCGGAGTTTGTGCAAAATCATCCGCAAATTCAGCACCGAAACCAAATTTATGAGGAGAGATTTATGAGGAGATATTTTACCGCCGCAACCGCTGTCGTCGCTCTCGCCATCGCCCAAGCCGGGCCGGCCCTGGCCCAGACGGCGCTTTCGCCCGGCGCCACCGCCAACCGGGAACGGCTCTTGATGGACATGGGATGGCGTTTTGCGTTCGGCAACGCCAACGATCCTTCCAAGGATTTCGATCCTTCCCCGGGCGGCAACAACAATTACTTCGCCAAGGCGGGCAACAGTGTGGGCGCGGCGGCCGCGGACTTTGACGACCGGGCCTGGCGCGCGTTGAACCTGCCCCACGATTGGGCGGTGGAGGCGCCGTTTGACAGCCGGGGCGCCGCGAGCCACGGGTCCAAGGCGATTGGCCGGAATTTCCCGCAAAATAGCGTGGGCTGGTATCGCAAGTCGTTCGCCATTCCCAATTCCGACGCGGGAAAGAAGATAACCATCGAGTTCGACGGGGTCTTCCGCGATTCCACCGTCTGGGTCAACGGCTTTTATCTGGGCCAGGAATCCAGCGGTTACGCCAGTTTCAGCTACGACATAACCGATTACCTGAATTATGGGGGCAACAATGTCGTGGCCGTGCGGGTGGACGCCTCGCTGGAGGAGGGGTGGTTTTATGAAGGGGCGGGGATTTACCGGCATGTCTGGCTGACCAAAACCGCGCCGCTGCACGTCGCGCACTGGGGCACGTTCGTGTCCACCGAGATCAACAAGACCAATGCCGCCTTGATCACGGCCCGCGCCACCATCGTCAACGAGGGAACCAACGGAGCCGTTTTTTCCATCGCGCAGGCCGTTCTCAACGCCGAGGGCAGGCCCTTCGCCCGCCAACTGACCCGGGAGCTTTCGCTCCGACCGGGCGCCAGGGGCGATTTCACCAACGTGCTCACGCTTTCCAACCCCAAGTTGTGGTCGCCCGAAACCCCTTACCTCTACAAACTCGTCACCACGGTCAGCAGCGGCGGCGAGGTGGTGGACCAGTATGAGACGCCCTTCGGCGTCCGCACCATCCGTTTCGATGCCAACGAGGGATTTTTCCTCAACGGCAAGCGCGTGGAACTCAAGGGGTTGTGTGTCCATCAGGACCATGCCGGCGTCGGCGTGGCCATTCCCGATGAACTCAACGTCTGGCGGCTGGCCCAGCTTAAGAAAATGGGCGCCAACGCCATCCGCACCAGCCACAGCCAGCCCGCCCCGGAATTTCTCGACGAATGCGATCGCCAGGGGATGATGGTGATGGACGAAACGCGCCGCGTGGGCATCAATGCCGCGCAGTTGAGCGGATTGGAAAGCATGATGCGGCGGGATCGCAATCATCCCAGCATTGTCATCTGGTCTCTCGGCAACGAGGAATTTGGCATCGAAGGCAACGCCAAGGGCGCGCGCATCATGCAAACCATGCAGACTTTTGCGCAGAGCCTGGATTCGACGCGGCGTTTCACGGCGGCGGTCAGCGGCGGTTGGGGCCAGGGCAGTTCGTTGAGTCTCGACGTGATGGGATTCAATTATTACAACCACGGCGACACGGACAACTATCACACCCAGTTCCCCCAACAGCCGTCCGTCGGCACCGAGGACGGGAGCACCTTTGGCACGCGCGGGGTTTATTTTGAAGACAATGCCCACCAGCACGCGCCAGCCTACGACGCGAGCAAACCCGCCGCATCCACGCCGGCGGAGCGAACGTGGCAGCATTACGCCCCGCGCCGGTATGTGTCCGGCTATTTCGTGTGGGAAGGCTTCGATTATCGCGGCGAGCCGGGGCCGAACTTCACCTGGCCGGCGATCAACGCGCAGTTTGGCATCCATGATATGTGCGGCTTCCGCAAGGACCTCTACTATTATTACCAGGCCTGGTGGTCGGACCAGCCGGTTCTCCATATCTTTCCGCCTTGGAACTGGGCGGGCAGGGAAGGGCAGGAGATCAATGTCTTTTGCCACTGCAATTGCGAAGAAGTGGAGTTGTTCCTCAACGGCCAGAGCCAGGGCCGGAAAACCGTGAAGACCAACTCGGTTTTGTCCTGGCCTGTCAAGTATGCGCCAGGCGCGCTTCTGGCGCGCGCTTATACGAACGGGAAGGAAATCCTCACCAACCAAGTCGAGACGACCGGCGAGCCGGCGGCCCTTCAGCTCACCCCGCACAAATCCGCCATTCAGGCGGACGGCGCGGATCTGGCGATCATTGCCGTGCAAGCCAACGACGCGCAAGGGCGCGGCGCGCCCACCGCCTCGAGCGAGGTTGCCTTCGCCATCACCGGGCCGGGCAAGATCATCGGCGTGGGCAACGGCGACCCTTCTTCGCACGAAGCGGACACATACGTGGGCAAGTCCGCGGCGGCGGCGGTGACCTGGCGCATGCTCGCGATCAACAGCGTGGAAAACCGGCCGGAGGTCGCGGCTGATTTCGATGATTCCGCCTGGCAGACCGGGCTGGGCGCTCCCGGCGGGCGTGGCGGCGGACGGCGGGGCGCTCCCGCGGCGGCGCCCCCGGCGACCAATGTTTATCGCGGCTCGTTTGAATTAACGGACACCAAAGACACGACCGTTTCCCTGCTGCTGCGCGATTTGGGCGAACAGCAGTGGATTTACCTCAACGGCCAGCCCGTGGCTTTGAACGTGGACCGCAACGACGCCGGCCACCAATTCGATTTTGCCCCCGCCGCGCTTCGCTCCGGAAGGAACGTGATCGCCATCGTGGCCACGCCCCTGGCGGGCGGCGGGCGGGGCAGGGGAGGCCAGGCGGGGCCGGGACGCGGCAGCCCGGCGGTGGTCAAAATGGTGACGGCGGCGGGCAGTTGGAAGCGAAGTCTCTTCAACGGCCTGGCGGAAGTGATCGTGCAGTCCACGGGGCAGCCCGGTGAAATCACGTTGACAGCGACTTCGGGGAACCTGGCCCCGGCGGTGTTGAAGGTCCAGGCCCAGGCCGCCTCCGCGCGCCCGTCCGTGGTGACGGAAGAGAAACAGGTGGAAAGCGGAGATTTGTCCCTGGTTATCCTCCCGCATCCAACGGGGATTTATTTCACGCCTGACCCTGAGTATTGACACTAACACCAGCTTGAGGGGGAAAGGTGGGGCGGGCAGTCCTCTGCCCGCCGCGGCGCGCGCGGAGGGCGCGCCCTGCCACCCAAGCTTGAGGCATTACGCCAATCAATCCGCAAACCGATAACAAGTATTATGATGACACGACAACTGTTCTTGACGCTTCTTCTTGCCATCGCGGTAAAATCGCCCCTGCTGGCCGCGCCCGTCCCGCTGAATGGGACCACGCCCGTGCCCCTGGACCGGCTGCGTGTCAACAATCCGGCGGTCCTTCCCATGACCGGCATTTGGCGATTCAAGCTGGAGCACGGCGGCAGTCCCGCCGTCAACGGCGTGTTGCCCGTGTCCGCCAACGCCGCAAACGACAGCTTCGCCACCACCGGCCTCAATGACCAGGATTGGAAAGACATTCCCGTGCCGGCGAACTGGGAGATCGAAGGGTTTTCGATGCCCACTTTCCAGAATCGCGGCAACAATGTGTCGGACGATATCGGCCTCTACCGGCGCTGGGTGAGCGTGCCGGCGGGCTTTTCCGGCAAGACGGTGCTGTGGCATTTCGACGGCGTCTATGACGGCGCGGAAGTGTGGGTCAACGGCCAGCGCGCCGGCTACCACGAAAGCGGCTTCACGGCGTTTGACATTGATGTGACCCGCGCGCTGCAACCGGGCAAGAGCAACCTCTTCGCGGTGCGCGTCTATAAGAAGACGCCGTCCGGAAGCATGGACAAAGGGGACTTTTGGTGCCTGGGCGGCATTTATCGCGACAATTACCTCGTGGCCTTGCCGCCGGTGCATATTGACGACGTGACCATCACCACGGACCTCGATGCGAACTACAAAGATGCGACCCTCAAGGCGGTGGTGCGCGTGGTTTGCCCAGCCGGAACGACCGTTGGAGTGAGCGGGGAATTGTATGGGGTGGATGGCCAAAAAGTTTCCATCCCCGGGAGGCGTTTGCCTGTTAACCCATTGTCTGGAAGCATTCGGCCCGAGGAGAACGTTACGATGGGGGAGGGGGAGATTACTGTGAACGGCTCGGCTGACGTGTTGACCGTCGGCTTGGAAGCGCCGGTCCAGTCACCCAAACTCTGGTCGGCGGAAAAGCCCAACCTCTATTACGTGGTCTTCACGTTGACAGACTTTGGTGTCCAGCCTGCGCAACCGAATCGGACAGAGCTTGTTCAGGAGCGTTTCGGCTTTCGCAAGATCGAAAACCGCAACGGCGTGCTGCTCTGGAACGGCGTTCCCATCAAATGCACCGGCACCTGCCGCCACGAGGAATTCTCCCCTTACGGCCACGCCCTGACCGAGGAATGCTGGAAAACCGACATCGCCTTGATGAAGGCGGCCAACATCAACTCCATTCGCACCAGCCATTACAACCATTCGGCGCGCTTCCTCGAACTCTGCGACGAGGCGGGATTCTATGTGCTTGACGAAGTGCCCTTTTGCTGGGTGTCGGATGACCCGCAATTCAGCCTGCGCAACACCAACGCCGTGTGGGCCTTTCTTTTGCGCTCCAGGGAAACTCTGGCGCGCGACAAGAATCGCCCCTGTGTCCTGGCCTGGAGCATGGGCAACGAAAGCGGCTACGGTCCCAACGCGCAAACCGCTTTTGATTACATGAAGGCGAATGATCCGACGCGCCTGGCCTACATTTCCCAACAGAACCTGGGCCAAAATCCGCGGACCGACTTCGAGGACTATCACTATCCAAGCCCGGACGCGCTCAAGCAAACAGCCGCGTCTCCAAACCGGTCCAAAGTACCCGTGATCCTCACCGAAGAACCGCACACTTTTTGTGTGCGCTCGGTGATGGACTACGATTACGGCAGCCAGGATTTCTGGGGCCAGGCGCTTGTCAACATCTGGGATGTGGTCTGGCCGGCCAAGGGCATCGCCGGTTCGTGGATTTGGGAATGGCAGGACCAGGGCATGGCGGACAAGTTTCCCGACCGCAGAGGCGTGGACGCGGCAACCGGCATGAGGGAGGAGAATTACAAAGGCATCGTCACCTCCGACCGCAAGCTCAAGCCGGCCTACTGGAGCGTGAAAATGGTCTATAGCCCGGTAACGACCGCCGCGCGCGAAGTGGTTCCGGCAAACGGCCGGTGTGTCGTCCCAATTCAGAACCGGTATTCTTTCACCGACCTTTCCGAGCTGACCTGCCGGTGGCAGGCGCTGGCCGGAGGGAAGGAACTGGCGCGCGGCGACAGCCACGTTGCCTGCGCGCCTCAGACCTCCACGGAGGCGTCGTTCCCAGCCACGGCGGGAATGGACACGCTGCGCCTTGAGTTCATTCATCCGGATGGCCGCAGTATTTATGCTACAACATTGCGCGCGCCGGCGTATCAACCTCCCGTTCCTCCGCCTGCTCTTGTCTCCGCTGAGCCTGTCCGGCTGTCGGAAGCCGGGCCGGGCGTTGTCGTGGAAACTGCGGGAACGCGCCTGGAATTAGACAAGCAAACCGGCCAGATTGCCTCATGGCGGGCGGGCGGCCAGGATGTGGTCCTTGGCGGGCCGATCCTGAATCTGGGCGAAGGCGAGTTGGGGGCCACTCCGGCTCGCGGCGGCGGCGGGGGCCGGGGGCGCGGCGGTTCCGGCCCGATCAGCAACAGCCAGCCGCCCAGGCTCACGAATGCGGTTGTCACCGCAAAAATGGATGGAGCTGTCGCCAAAATCTCCGTGACGGCTGACGTGTATCTGGCCGGATCAGACGAACGCAAAGGACAACTCCACTACACGCTCGATATCGGCGCCGACGCCCAGGCGGACGTCGCCTGGAATCTCGACTGGAAAGCCACCAACGCCGGCGCGTTGGAAGCCGGGCTTAAATTCCTCCTGCCCTCCTCCACGGACCGGATGACGTGGTTGAGCGAAAACCTATGGACCGAGTATCCGCCCGATCACATCGGCAATCCATCGGGATCGGCGATGAGCACAGACCTTTCCTTCCGATCCTCCAAGCGTAACGTTCACTGGATGACTCTCTCCGGCGGCGGGAAATACTGCCTTGTCGCGCTCCGCTCCGGCAAGCCATTGCATGGCCGCGGCCGCGTGGATGCCAACGGCACGATGTTGTTTCTTAGTTCGGCGATTGGAGTCCCCTCCGGCTACGGCGCCAACGCTGTGCCGGGCTACGACATTCGCCTGACACCCGAAACCCCGATCAGCGGCGCCTTCCGCCTCCGCGTGGCCGCCAAACCATAAGGGTCAGGAGCGAATCAGCGTCAAGACCATTTTGAAACGCTGGAGCGCCTTGAGGGCGTGCGGCTGCCCGGCGGGCATCAGAATCAATTCGCCCGCCTGGACGCGGTGCGGCTGGCCGGAAATAGTGATTTCCGCCTCGCCTTCGACAATTTGGACCAGGGCGTTGAAGGGCGAGGTGTGCTCGCTCAAGCCTTCGCCCGCATCGAAGGCAAACAGCGTGACCTTGCTGGTCGCGCCTTTCAAGATTTCCCGGCTGACAATCGAGCCGCCTTGGTAATCCACCAACGCGGCGGCCGGAATGGCGCGGGCGGGATCAAACTGGACTTCGATGGGACTTTTGTTCCGCGGCACAAACCCAGTTTATTATGCGTTGGGAGAAGCGCCAATGAAAATCATTGCTCTTTATTGTGCCTTCCGCCTTCTGCATTCTGCGCGGATGTATCGCGGACGATTAGCGCCTTCGCCCACCGGCTATTTGCACCTGGGCCACGCGCGGACGTTTTGGACGGCCCAGCAGCGGGCCATCGCCGCGGGCGGCGCGCTGGTGCTTCGCAATGAAGACCTGGACGCCCGGCGATATCGCCTGGAATTTGTGGACGCCATGATGGAGGACTTGCGCTGGTTCGGATTCCAATGGCAGGAAGGGCCGGACTGTGGCGGACCTTTCGGCCCCTATTCACAAAGCGGGCGCGGCCCTCTCTATCGCGCGGCCGTGGAAAAGCTGCGGCAGGCGGGCTGGATTTATCCATGCCGCTG
>Ga0326728_10019009_pt1 | contig 13420 bp, 5 predicted proteins | sample MB3enrmetagenome_FD_207602 | JGI IMG/M metagenome (GOLD analysis project Ga0326728, IMG submission 207602) | Lab enriched peat soil microbial communities from McLean, Ithaca, NY, United States - MB31MN | ecosystem: Environmental > Terrestrial > Soil > Wetlands > Peat | place: USA: New York... | reverse complement strand
CGCGATCTTTCCGCGCGAGGGATGCTCGACTCGACGCTGGTTTTGGTCACCACGGAATTTGGCCGCACGCCCAAGATCAACAAGAACGGCGGACGCGATCATTATCCAAAAGTATTCAGCATTGTGATGGCCGGCGGCGGCATCAAACAGGGCCACGTTCACGGCTCCACCGACGCCACCGGCACCGAACCGGACGAAAGCCCCCTCACGGTGCCTGATTACGCTGCCACCGTGTACAGCCTGCTCGGCATTGATTGGGAGAAAACACTGCTGGCCGGCAGCCGGCCCGTGAAGATCATCAAGGACGGCGAAATAGCCAACGGGCTTCTGGCTTGAGCGCAGATGTTCAAAGAGACCAGAAGCTTTAAAGCGAAGTTCGCGCGCGGCATTTTTCTTTTCGCAGCGGTTTCCGCTTTCGCCACCGATCCCCATCTTGCTTCGATTGTGCCCGCGGGCGGCCAGCGCGGAACTGACCTTCAAATCACCTTCCGGGGCGACCGGCTGCAGGACGCGGAGGAAATCATTTGCTACGAAGCGGGCATCGCAATAAAGCAGATCGGCCCGGTCACGAACAAGACCGTCCAGGCGCTCGCGGCCATCGCGCCTGATTGCGCCCTGGGCGAACATCATTTCCGCTTGCGAACCGCGAGCGGGCTTTCCGATTTGCGGACCTTTTTTGTCGGGCCATTTCCGGTGGTGGCGGAAATCGAACCGAATAACGTGCCCGCCCAGGCCCAAAAGATCGCGCTCAACACCACGGTCGCCGGAGTGATTACCAGCGGGGACGTGGACTGTTTTGCGGTGGTCGTGCCAAACGGCGGGCGGCTTTCAGCGGAGGTCGAAGGCATGCGCCTGGGCCGCGGCATGTTCGATCCGCGGCTTTCCGTGCTGGACACGAATGGCGTGGTCCTGGCTGAGGCGGCTGATACCTGGCTGGCGATGCAGGACCCGATTGTCAGCCTCGTGGCGCCGCACGGCGGGACTTACGTCCTGCAACTTCGCGAGGCGACATACGGCGGCAGCGCCGACTGCCATTACTTCCTCCATGTCGGAAATTTTCCCCGGCCAACCTCGGTTTATCCCCTGGGCGGCAAGACGGGGGAAAGTGTGCCGTTGACGTTTTACAGCGAGGCGACCGGTGAGTTCGTCCAGGATCTGATGTTGCCCGAAACTCCGCGCGAAAAATTTGGGGTCTTTGCGGAATTGGACCACTTCCCCGCCCCGTCGCCGAACTGGATCCGGGTTTCGCCCTTTCCCAATTTCCTTTCGCCGGGACAGACGCCGGATCGCGAACATGCCGCGGTAGTGGATTTGCAGCCTCCGTTTGCGCTCAACGGAATTATTTCAAGAAGAGGCCAGGAAGATTGGTTTCGCTTTCGGGCCGACAAAGGCGCGCCGCTCGAAGTGAACGTTTACGCGCGCCAGCTTCGCTCGCCGCTGGATTCGATCCTCGATGTTTTTGACGCCAAAGGCCGCAGCCTTGCCGCCAATGACGACGCCGGCGGGGCGGACAGCGCGCTGAAATTCACGCCGCCCGAAACGACCAACTACTTCGTCCGCCTCCGTGACACGCTCGGCCGGTTCGGCCGTGACTTCACTTATCGCATCGAAATCACCCCGGCGGCGCCCGGCATCACGGTGAAAATCCCCGAAGTGGCCCGCAACGACACGCAAGCGCGGCAGTTTATCGCCGTGCCGCGAGGCAACCGTTTTGCGACGCTGATTTCCGCCAAGCGCGCCAACTTCAACGGCGCGCTGCGCTTCGAGCTTCCTGCATTGCCGACTGGGGTGTCCCTGTTCGCGGACAACCTGCCCGCCAACGTAGAGACGGAGCCGCTCGTTTTCGAAGCCGCGCCCGATGCGCCCAGGGGCGCAAAACTGCTGGACTTGACCGCGACCGGAACGAACGCGAGCGGCGCCGTCACCGGGCATTTCCGGCAGGAGGTTGAACTGGTGGCAGGCCCGAACAACGCGAATTATTGCAACACGCGGGTGGACCAACTTTGCGTGGCCGTGGTCAAGGAGGCGCCGTTTCGATTGCGCATCGTCGAACCGAAAGTGCCGTTGGTCCAGGCGGGTTCGATGTCGCTGGAGATCGTGGTCGAGCGCGATCCCGGCTTCGACGAACCCGTCGAGCTGCAGATGGTCTGGAATCCGCCAGGCGTGACTTCGCAGTCCGACGCGACCGTTCCAAAAGGGGCGACCAGCGCCTTTTATCAACTCAACGCAGCCGAAAACGCCGAGGCCCGCGCCTGGAGAATTGCCGTGCTCGGCCATGCCACGGTGGAAGGCGGCCAGGTTTACGTTTCGTCACAGTTGTCCGGTCTCCAAATCGCCCCGCCCTATGTCGCGGGCAAAATCCAGACGCTCGTCGCCAATCCCGGCGATACGGCGGCGCTCACGGTGGATTTGCGGCAATTGAAACCTTTTGCGGGCAAGGCAAAAATCCGTTTGATCGGTCTGCCGGATAAAATCACCGCGCCGGAAGGGGAGATCGCCAGCGACGATCCGAAAGTCACCTTCAATCTCAGCGTCAGCCCGAAATGTCCGCCCGGTTCGTTCAGGAACCTGTTTTGCGCTGTGGCCGTGCCGAACGACGGCCAAATCATCCCCCACAACATCGCCGCCGGTGGAGTCTTGCGCATTGTGCCGGTGAAAAAACAACCTGCCAGACTCGTAGAAACGAAGGAAGGCAGCCCGTGACCATGTTGCGCAATTCACGAACAAAATTGCCGTGCAGAGCGATCCTGCGAGCCGGGTTGGCCGTGCTTGGGCTGTCCCTGGTTTGCGCCTGGCTAACGCCCGTGAAGGAAGCGGATAGCGCAAACCGGAAACTTGCCGGGCTGCAATTCTTTCCTCCAGAAATCAGGCTCGCCTCCGCGGAATCGCGCCAGGAAGTGGTTGTGCAGGCCACCTATGCCGACGGCGTGACGCGCGACGTGACCGCTCTCGCGAAGTTCACCATGGCGAATCCGGAATTCGCCAGCGTCAGCAAGGCCATCGTTTTGCCCAAAGCCGACGGGCAAACCGAATTGCGCGTGACCTTCGCCGGCCGCACGCTGGTCGTGCCGGTTTCAGTGGCGGGCGCGACGGTTCGATCGCCGGTCAGTTTCAGGCGCGATGTGATGCCGGTGTTCACCAGGGCCGGATGCAACACCGGCGCCTGCCACGGCACTTCGCGGGGCAAGGATGGATTTCATCTCTCGCTTTTTGGATTTGATCCCGACGGAGATTATTTCCGGCTCACGCGGGAACAGATTGGCCGCCGCATCAACCCGGCGATTCCGCAGGAAAGTCTCATCCTTCAGAAAGGTCTCGGCGCGGTGCAGCACACGGGCGGCGTGCGATTCACCACCAACAGCCCGCTTTACCAAACACTGCTCACCTGGCTGGACGCGGGCGCCCCGCAGGACCCAACGAATGTCTCCAAGCTCACCGGCATTGAGATCTATCCCAAGTCCGCCGTCATGGAAGGCTCCAACGCGTCGCAGAAATTCATCGTCCGCGCGCATTACTCCGATGGGGTGGATCGCGATGTGACGCCCCTTGCTGTTTTCATCGGCAACAACGACGCGAGCGTCAAAATCGCGGAGGACGGGACCGCCATCGCCGGACAGCGCGGCGAGGCCTTCATTCAGGCGCGCTTCGGAGAGTACAATGTTGGCGCGCAGGTGATCGTCGTCCCGAAAGGAATGGCGTTCCAATGGCCGGACGTTCCCGCGAACAACTACATTGACGAGGCGGTGGATGCCAAGCTGAAGAAATTGCGCCTGATTCCGTCGGGAGTGTGCGATGACGCGACATTCTTGAGGCGGGTCTCCCTCGACATCACCGGCGAATTGCCTGCGCCGGACCAGGCCGGCAAATTCCTCGACGACCCGGCCGCGGACAAACGCGCCAAGCTCGTGGACGAACTGCTTGAGCGCAAAGAATTCATCGAGATGTGGGTGATGAAGTGGGCGGAGTTGCTGGAAATCCGCTCGCACGACAATGTGGTTTATCCGAAGGCGGCGTTCGCCTATTTTGAATGGCTGCGGCAACAGATGCTGGCGGGAGTGCCCTTGGATCGCATCGTGCATGACCTGCTCACGGCCTCGGGCAGCACCTTGCGCGATCCGGCCGCCAACTACTTTCAGACCGAGCCGGACCCGCAGAAGCTGGCGGAAAACACCGCGCAAGTTTTTCTGGGCATGCGCATCCAGTGCGCGCAATGCCACAATCACCCTTTTGACCGCTGGACCTTGAACGATTATTACGGCTTCAACGCTTTCTTTGCCCAGGTGGGACGCAAAGCCGGCGACGATCCGAGAGAGACCGTGATCTTCGACCGCAAGGAAGGCGAAGTGAAGCATCCCGTGACCGGCGCGGTGATGCGGCCCAAGTTCCTCGGCGGCGACGTGCCGGAAATCAAAGACGAAAGCCGGCGGGAAGTCCTCGCCCGCTGGGTGACTTCGCCGCAGAATCCTTATTTCGCGCGGAATCTGGCCAACATTGTCTGGGCCAATTTCCTTGGCCGCGGCATCATCGAGCCGGTGGATGACGTGCGCATCAGCAACCCGCCGTCGAACCCGGAACTGCTGGACGCGCTCGCCGCCAAGTTGGTGGCGTATAATTACGATTTCAAGAAACTGGCGCGCGACATCTGCGCCTCGCGCACCTATCAACGGGACACCCGTCCCAACGAATCCAACGCCGGCGACCAGCGGAATTTTGCCAGGGCTTCCATCCGCCGCATCCGCGCCGAGGTGCTGCTGGACTGCATCAGCGAGGTCACCGGGACGCAGGATAAATTCCCCGGCCTGCCCCGCGGAGGGAAAGCGGTGGAAATTCCCGACGGCAATTCGGCGAATTATTTTCTCACGACTTTCGGGCGCGCCAGCCGAACCACGGTTTGCTCGTGCGAGGTGAAAGTGGACCCGAATCTTTCCCAGGCGCTGCACCTCCTGAACGGCGACACGGTTCAGAACAAAATCGAGCAGGGCGGCCTGGTCAGAACGCTCCTCCAACGTGGCGAAACCCCGGATCAGGTCATCTCTGAGTTGTACCTCCGCTGCCTGGGCCGCCGACCGACGTCTGATGAATCGGCGAAGTTGCAGACTTTTTTCAAGCCGGGCGCCGGTTCCGAGCAGGTGTTGAACGACGTGTTCTGGTCCTTGCTCAATTCCAAGGAGTTCGTGTTCAACCACTGAACCCATGACCTGTCAGCCTCTAACTTTCCACATCAGGGTTGCAGCCGCCTTGCTCTTCGTCCCGATGGCGCTGGGAGGGCAAAGCATCAACTACCAGGACAATATCCTGCCGCTCGTCCAGGCCAACTGCGCCAAGTGCCACAACGAGGATAAGAAAAAAGCCGACCTCGATTTGACCAGCTATCAAGCCGCGCTCAAAGGCGGCGGGTCCGGCGCTGTGTTGGTTGCGGGAAACCCGGACGCGAGCAAACTGTGGAAGGCGATCACGCAAACGGAAGATCCGACCATGCCGCCCAATCAACCGCCCTTGCCGGACAAAGACTTGGAGACATTCAAGAACTGGATTCTGCAAGGATTGCTCGAAAGCGCCGGCGGCAAAGCGGTCGCCGCAAGAAGTTCCGGAAGCGATTTCACACTCAAATCGGATGCCCTCGGCAAACCGCCCGGCCCGCCACCGATGCCGGCGGATCTGCCGCGCGAAGGGATCATCCACACGGCGCGGACGACTGCGATCACCGGCCTGGCAGCAAGTCCGTGGGCGCCGTTGCTCGCCGTGGCCGGACAAAAGCAAGTTCTGCTCTTCAACACCGATTCCCTCGAACTGCTCGGCATCCTTCCTTTCAAGGAGGGGCAGCCGGTGGATGTCAAATTCAGTCGCAGCGGTCAACTCTTGCTCGCCAGCGGTGGCATCGGCGCCAAATCGGGCCGCGTTGTGGTCTGGGATGTCGTCACCGGCAAGCAACTGATGGATTTGGGCGATGATTACGACACGACGCTGGCCGCGGACATTCGGCCGGATCAATCGCAGATCGCGCTGGGAGGCCCGTCGCGCATGGTGAAAATCTGGTCCACTAAATCCGGCGCGTTGCAGCACAAGATCAAAAAACACACCGACTGGGTCACGGCGGTCGCCTTCAGTCCAAACGGCCAAATGCTCGCCACCGCTGATCGCAACGGCGGCATCGTCGTCTGGGACCCGGACAGCGCGCAGGAAATATTCACGCTGGCCGGCCACAAATCAGCCGTCACCGCCTTGAGTTGGCGGGGCGATTCCAAGCTGCTCGCCTCCTCCAGCGAGGACGGCGGGGTGAAACTCTGGGAAATGGAGGAAGGCAAACCGGTGAAAAGCTGGACGGCGCACGCCGCCGGAGCGCTCTCGGTCGCTTACGCCCAGGACGATCATCTGGTAACCTGTGGGCGCGACAATGCGGTGACGCTTTGGGAGGGCAGCGGAAAAAAACTGCGCGATCTGGAAAAGTGCTGCGATTTGCCATTGCGCGCCGGCTTCAGTTCCGGAGGGGAACGGGTTTTCGCCTCGGACTTTGGCGGTCGCGTCATGGTGTGGAACGTCGCTGATGGCAAGCGGATTGGTTCTTTGGACGCAAATCCTCCAGAGGCAACCCAGCCGCCAGGCCCCGCGCAATTTCGTCCGGCGTCGCGATGAAGAAGTCGTATGAAAACTCGATTGTCCCGCTGCCTGCCGCATTTGACATTTCAATCTATCGAGCTTAGATAAATACGTTATGCCGTGCAGTTGCACTTATCGCAGGAAGAGGAGCCATGGCAGCTTTTCGAGAAGGATTTGCCTGATCTTTTTTGCATTCGGGATCGGGGCTGTTCAGGGGCAGAAGGTTGACCTGAACGGCAATGGCATGAGCGATATTTGGGAATGGATTTACGGTGCTTACGGCATTGATCCCAACGCCGATCCCGATGGCGACGGCTTCTCTAATTTGCAAGAATCCATCGCCGGCACCAATCCGTTCGATTCCAATTCCTATCCTTTCATCCCGATCATCGCCAATTCGCCGTCAAATTTCTCCGTGACCCTGCCGTCCGCGCTGGGAAAACAATATCAGTTGCAAAGCATCACCGCGCTGGGTGGCGCGAATTGGTATGTCGAGACTAATCTGGTGGCCCGCTCGGGAACCACGGTGACATTGTCCGCGCCGGTGGACTCGGCAGCGACGTACTACCGCGTCGCCATCTCGGACGTGGATACGGCCGGCAGCGGGATGAACGATTGGGAAAAATATCAACTGGGCCTCGACCCGTTCAACCCGTTTAGCAACGGGCAGCAGGATGCCAACGGCCATGCCTTGAGCGATTACGCCTACGTCACCAACTTGCTGGCGTCGCAAAATGTCATCACCATCGCGGCGACAGGCTCGGCTGCGACCCAGCCTGACCCCGGACAAACGCCAGCGCTCACCGGACAGTTCACCGTCACGCGCGGAGGCTTTCCGCTGGACCACATCACCGTCAATCTGGGGCTTGGCGGACCGGGAATGGGTGTAGCGGCGCCGGGCGTGGATTATGCGGCCCTGCCGACGGCTGTCGCTCTAGCGGCTGGCGTGAGTTCGCAGACGATCACATTGTTGCCCATGGCGAACACGAATTTGCCGGCGCCCGCCCTGGCTCAATTGGGGCTGTTGCCCGGGGCGAACTACACCGTGGGCGTGGCGAGCAATGCCAGTGTCGTCATCTATCCTTCTCCCACCCCAATGGGCAGCGGGCTGCTCGGCCAGTATTATACCAATTCGAGCACAACCTACACCAACAGCAAGAATTTCAATCCCACTGATCTGTTTCTGTCGCGAATTGACCCGGTGGTTGATTTTATCTGGAGCAACGGCATGTCGCCGAACTTGAGCAACGGGCTTTACACCGTGCGCTGGACGGGACAGGTGCAGCCTCAGTTTTCGGAAACGTATTACTTTGATGTGAGAAGCGACGATGGCTGCCGGCTTTGGGTCAACGACCAGTTGCTTATTGATAAATGGCAGTCGCAGAGCGTGACGGACTGGACCAACGCCATCGCTTTGGAGGCGGGGGTGCGCTATGATCTGCGGCTGGATTATCTCCAGGCCGGCGGCTCGGCGCAGGCGCATCTTTCCTGGTTCAGCCCAAGCCAGCCGGAACAAGTCATTCCCAGCAATTGCCTGTATCCCTCCAACAGTGTCGGCAACAGCAGTTCAAACGCCCCGGCTGTGGTGACGAGCGCGTTAAGCGCGGTGGCCTTTCTCGGCCAGCCCTTCAGTTTCGCGGTGACGGCGGCAAACACCCCGCTCGGTTTCACGGCCCAGGGCCTGCCGCCGGGTCTGAACTTCAATAGCACGAACGGCCTGGTCGCAGGGGCGCCGGCACTCGCCGGCAATTTTCAAGTCACGCTCACGGCGAGCAATTTAACCGGCGTCGGCGCGTCGGTCGTGGACATTTCGGTTTTGAACACCGGCAGTTCCGTTGTCCAGGAAATCTGGACGAATGTTCCCGGCATAAATGTCAGCGACATCCCGGTGGGCACGCCGGCCAACCTCACGAATGTTCTGGGCGCGCTCGCCGGCGTCGTGAATTACGGGGACAATTATGGCGAGCGCATTCGCGGCTGCTTCACCGCGCCCGTCACGGGGAACTATTACTTCTGGATAGCGGGCAGCGATTCGGCGCAACTTTGGATTTCCGACGACAACCAGCAAGTCAACCGGGTGCTGCGGTCATGGGTGACGCCGACAAATAATCCCACCGCGCCGGGGCAAAATGGAACAAGCCCGCAGCAATGGAATTTACAGGCGAGCCAGCAATCGCCCTGGCTCACGCTCGTTGGTGGGCAGTCGTACTACATCGAGGTTTTGCACAAGGCGGGTGCCGGCGCGGGCGACAACTGGTCGGTGGGCTGGATGCAGGACCCGACCGGCACCAATAACACGGTCGCCGGCGTGGTGCCGGGTTATCTGTTGTCCCGCTACTATCCGCCGTTGCCGGCAAGTATTCCCGGCGCGCTTTACTCGGCGAACCTGTTGGCGTTGCCTGGCGTGGTGAGCCAGGGCGTCGGCTCGGCGACGCTGCGAGTCAGCGCGGACGGCTCCCAGGCCACCTTGAATTATTCAGTCAACAACCTGTCGGGCGCTCCCACGGGCCAGTCCATCAATTCGGATCCGTATTTGAGCAATCCGGGCGAACTGATTTTTGACATTTCCGCCGCCAAGCCGCAGGCCGACGGCAGCTTTCTCTGGAGAATTAAAGGCGCCGGCCCTCTCGCGGCCTCGGACATTCTGGAAATCATCAATGAGGGCAAGGCTGCCATCGTCGTCGAAACCACCGCTTTTGCCAACGGCGAAATTGGAGGCCATTTCATTTTGGCCAATGGTTCGCAGACCTTCACGCCGCCGCCCATGCCACCCGCATGGACGGATGATTCCGCCGATGCCGGCGCCGCCGCGCGCTTTCTGACGCAGGCGACCTTCGGCGCGAGTTCCAACGACATCGCCGCCGTGCAGGCGCTCGGATACAGCAACTGGCTCGCCAATCAATTTTCCCTGCCAACCACGCATTGTTTGACCAATGTGCTGGCTAATCCGTATTCGGACCCAACCGATCCTTATCAAAGTCCTTTGTGGTTCAACACCTGGTGGCGGCAGTCCATCACGGCTCCGGACCAATTGCGCCAGCGGGTCGCTTTCGCTTTGAGCGAGATTTTTGTCGTCTCGGAAAATGGCACCCTCCAGAACCACGCGGACGCGCTTTCGTCCTACTACGACATGCTGCTCGACCATGCGTTTGGCAATTTCCGCTCCCTGCTGGAAGCAGTCACGCTCCATCCCGCCATGGGATTGTATTTGGGCATGCTGGGCAACAACGCGGGGAGCATCATCACCGGCATTCATGCCGATGAAAATTATGCGCGTGAGATCCAGCAGTTGTTTTCCATTGGTTTGAACCGCCTGTGGCCGGATGGCACGTTGATCCTGAACGCGCAGGACAATCTTGTGCCGACGTACAATCAGGATGTCGTCATGGGCTTTGCCAGCGTCTTCACCGGCTGGAATTATTATCAACCGAACCAGGCTGGCGGGCGCCTGCCGTCGAACTGGTATCCGGGCGCCAACTACACCAATCCGATGGCGCTGGTGCCGGCGCATCACGAGACCGGCGCAAAGTTATTGCTTGACAACGTCATGCTGCCGCCGGCCTGGGGCAGCCAGACCGTTTCATCGGCCGCCAACGACGCCTATTGTTCGCAGGATTTGGAATCCGCCATGAATTCCATATTCAACCACCAGAACGTCGCGCCGTTTATTTGCCGCCAGCTCATTCAGCGCCTTGTCACGAGCAATCCAAGCCGTGATTATGTTTATCGCGTGGCGCAGATTTTCAACGATGACGGCACCGGCGTCCGGGGCAACCTGCAGGCGGTCATCCAGGCGATTCTGCTGGATTACGAAGCGCGCAGCCCGAACATGATTTCCCAGCCGGCTTACGGCAAGCAACGCGAGCCGCTCCTCCGCGTCACCGCAGTGGCGCGCGCGTTTCCCGCGCCCCCCGGCCTCGGCGGCACCTACAGCCAGACGACCAACCAACTCATCACCATCACCACCTCAAGTCCGCATCGCTTGAATAGCGGCGACACGGTGTGGCTTAATTTCACGGATACCTCCGGAAATCCGGCGCCGACTGCGCAAGGTTACAGTGCAACCACAACCAGCCAGACAACGTTCACGGTGAATGCGCCGCAACTTTCCACGGGCAGCTACGGGCAGACCAACGGCATTATGACTGCCGCCATTTCCGGTCATGGTTTGGCCGCAGGCAATCCGGTTTACCTGGTGTTCACCACCGGCGGCGCGTCCAGCGGTCTGTTCCAAGTCGCCAGCGTAGCGGATTCGTCGCATTTCACCGTCACGAACGCCGATTTGGTCCAGCACACCGGCAGTTGTCTGATGCCGAAATTGTCCGTGGGCGGCTACACCCAGGTTGGAACCAGCATTACGGTCAGCACCACCGGTCCGCACGGCTTGAGCCAGGGCAACAACGTCTTCATCAACTTTACATCCGGGACCGCGGTGAGTGGAACTTATGCGGTGGTGAGCGCGCCCGACGCGGCGCACTTTACCGTCACGGCGTCCAGCGCGGCCAGCCAGAATGAAAACAGCCTCGCGGTGTATCCGCTGGTCGCGCCGCCCTTGGCGCGCAACGGCAGCGTTGTCGCGCAGGAGGACACATGGAACATGAGTTACACCGATACGGGAACGTCCTCCAGCCTGTCCCAATCACCGTTGCGCTCGCCAACGGTGTTTAATTTCTTTTATCCGGGCTACGAATTCCCCGGCGCGCTGGCCTCGGCGGGTTTGACCACGCCGGAATTTCAACTGACCTCGGACAGCGGCGTCGCGCTGCAAATGAATTTTGCCGAAGGCGGCATTTTGAACAATACCGGCAACACCAATGGCTTGAGTAGTTTTAGCGGAGGCAACGGCTCCATCGTCCTGGACATCGGCCCGTGGATGACGGCCAATGACACGGCGGACAATGGCATCCCGGGGCTGGTGGACAGTCTTAACACCCTGCTGCTGGCCGGGCAGTTGTCCCCCGCCGCCAAGACGGGCATTGTGAACTACGTCGCGAACACGAATAATTTCACCTACAGCTCGCCGCCCACGCAAACGCAGATGCGCGACCGCGTCCGCGCCGTGATTCATCTGATAACCAGCTCGCCTGATTTCATCATCCAAAAATAGATTTATGCACGAGAACCAGTTTTCCGGGGTGACGCGACGGCAGTTTATTCGGCGGGCGGCTTGCGCCGCGGTCGGCACCGTGGCCATGACCTCGGCCATCCGCGATTTGCGGTTTATGAATGCCGCCGTCGCGCAATCGAACATCACGGACTACAAGGCGCTGGTCTGCATCTTCCTTCAGGGGGGCAACGACTCGAACAATCTCATTCTGCCGACCATCCCATCGGAATATGCCAATTACGCCGCCATCCGCTCTCCCGTGCTGGCCATTCCGCAAAGCGCCATTCTGCCGGTCACGTCTTTGGACGGCGATGGTCACACGTATGGTTTGCATCCGAGTTGCCCCGAACTGCAGACGCTTTTTGGCGAAGGCAAGCTGGCGTTTTTGTTCAACACCGGCACGCTGGTTTATCCGATTACACGGGCCCAGTATTTGGCCCGCTCCACCGCCACACCGCCGCAACTCTTTTCCCATGCCGACCAGCAGACGCAATGGCAGACTTCCGTTCCCGACCAGCCGCCGCTGACCGGATGGGGGGGGCGTTGCGCCGATTTGCTCGCGTCCATTCAACCCAGCGCGCCAATTTCGCTGATGGTGACGCTGGCGGGCGCCAATACTTTTGAGGTCGGCAACATCGTCTCGCAGTATTCCGTTTCCACTTCGGGCGCGATTTCACTCAGCCTGCCGTCCACTCCGTCCGGCGGAGCCAACACCAACCGGTTGCCGGCCTTGATGAACATCCTCGGCCTGCCTTACACGAACTTGCAATCCCAGGCCTACGCGGCAGTCGCGGAACACGCCATCAATACCGGCAGCCAGTTAAACACCGCCATCGCCGGCACCGCGGGAAATTATTGGACGACCCCTTTCCCGGCGAAGATCGCTCCGCCCGAAGGCGGCGCGGCTTTCACCTCCGCCTTGAGTCCGCAACTGCAGATGGTCGCGCGCCTGATCGCCGCCGGCAATACGTCCCTTTCCGCCAATGGTTTCGGCATGAAACGCCAGATTTTTTTCTGCCAGATCGGCGGCTACGATCTGCATACCGGCCAGACCGAATACAGCGCCAGCGCGCCCGGCGATGTCCTGCTCGGCGCGCACTCCAACCTGCTCGCCGAACTGAGCCAGTCCATGTATGCGTTTCAACGCGCCATGGAGCAGCTTGGCCTTTCCAACAACGTGACCAGCTTTACCGCCAGCGACTTTGGCCGCACCTTCCCGACCAACGGGCAGGGCAGCGACCACGGCTGGGGCAGCCATCACCTTATCCTCGGCGGCGCGGTGAAGGGCCAGCGAACTTACGGCACGTTCCCCGTCCTCACCGTCAACGGCCCGAACGACACCAGCACGGGCCGCTGGATTCCGACGACGGCCATTGACCAATACTTTGCCACCCTTGCCACCTGGTTTGGCGTGGACAGCGGCAACCTCGCCACCGTCTTCCCGAATCTGGGGCGATTCGCCACCCCCAACCTCGGCTTTATATGAGGAAGTGCGTTGCCATCGCTGCGTTTTTGTTGTTCATCGCCTCGGCGATCTATTTCTTTCCCGGTCCCAAGGAACTGACGCCGACAGGCGGCGCGCCTGCAACTCAGGTTTCCTCTGCTATCCCGGACAGAAATCCATCCGTTATTCCGTTCGTGGCTGCGGCGGGCACGATCTCGAATTCACCAGCAATTATCACGTCGCAAGACCAGGCACGACCGCCCGGTCTGGCG
>Ga0326728_10019008_pt1 | contig 13421 bp, 13 predicted proteins | sample MB3enrmetagenome_FD_207602 | JGI IMG/M metagenome (GOLD analysis project Ga0326728, IMG submission 207602) | Lab enriched peat soil microbial communities from McLean, Ithaca, NY, United States - MB31MN | ecosystem: Environmental > Terrestrial > Soil > Wetlands > Peat | place: USA: New York... | reverse complement strand
TTGACCCTCACCCAGGTGGCCCGCCAAGCCCTGGACGGCAGCGGCACCGGCTTCAAGGTGCGCCTAGCCGCGCTCTCCGGGCCCAGCCATGCCGAGGAGGTGGCGCGCCGCGTGCCCACCACCGTGGTGGCGGCCTCGGATGAGCCGGCCGCCGCGCGCGAGGCGCAGAGCCTGTTCAGCACCGACCGCTTCCGCGTCTACACCAGCGGCGACCTGCTGGGCGTCGAGCTGGGCGGCGCGCTCAAGAACGTCATCGCCCTGGCCGCCGGGGTGGTGGATGGCCTGGGCCTGGGCGACAACGCCAAGGCCGCGCTGATGACCCGCGGCCTGGCTGAGATGACCCGCCTGGGCGTGTCGCTGGGCGCGCAGCGCGAGACCTTCGCCGGCCTGGCGGGCATGGGCGACCTGGTGGTCACCTGCATGAGCCGCCATTCGCGCAACCGCGGGGTGGGCGAGCGCCTGGGCCGCGGCGAGCGCTGGGAGGACATCAAGCAGGGGATGCTGCAGGTGGCCGAGGGGGTCTACAGCGTGGAGTCGGCGCTGGGCCTGGCCCGGCGCCAGGGGGTGGAGATGCCCATCTGCGAGCAGATGCACCGGGTGCTCTACGGCGGGGCCGACCCGCAGTCCGCGCTGCAGGCCCTGATGACCCGCAGCCTGAAGGAGGAGGGGAGCTGATGGTCCCAAGCGCGCCAAAGCCCTTCTACACCATCAATGAGGTGGCCCAGCTGGCGGACGTGAAGCCGCATGTGCTGCGCTACTGGGAGACTGAGTTCAAGGTGCTCTCGCCGGAGAAGAACCCCGCCGGCCAGCGCATCTACCGCCAGCGCGACCTGGACGTGGTGCTGCGCATCCGCGAGCTCTTGTATGCGGAGAAGTACACCACCGAGGGCGCCCGCCAGCGCCTGGAGGAGGACCTGGCCCGCGCGCGCCGCGCGCAGATGCCCCTGGAATTGAACTTGCGGGAATCGGAGATGGCCGCCAGCCTGGTGAAGGCCAAGCGCATGGTGCGCTCGCTGCTGGATGACCTGGCCAAGGACCTGGGCGAGGAGCCGGAGCCTGGGGAGAGGGCGGCCGAGCCGGCGCCCGGGGCGGCAGGGGAGCCCAAGGCCGGGCCGGCGCAGGAGGCGCTGCCGGCCAGCGCAGGGGAGCAGGCGGAAGCGGTGGAGGGGGATTTGCTGGAGGGGCTTGCGGCTGGGGAGGCTAGCGCGGAGGAGCCGCCGGCTTGAAGCGCCAAGCGCTGCCGTCGAACCACAGGGCGGCGCAGGATGGCAGGGGCGCTGGCGGCAGGTCCAGCGGGCGCTGGCTGTAGAGGCTGTAATACCAGGTGCTCTGGGTGGCCCGCCCGGCATAGGCCAGCTCCTGGCCGCGCGCCGCGGCCGGATGGGCCTGCAGCAGGGCCACGATGGGCCGGTTGGGGTCGGGCGGGTGCCAGAGCGTGGCCAGGGCCGCGGGCAGCAGGGCCAGGGCCCACAGCAGCAGCAGGCCGGCTTTGAGGCGGTTAAGCAGGGGCTGGGGCAGGCCGGGCGCCTGGCCGCGGGCCGCGGCCAAGGCCAAGGCCAGCGAGGCCAGCAGGCCCAGGCCCAGCAGCCCGGGCAGCAGGCTTGGCAACAGGGAAGCTGCCAGCGCCAGCAAGGCCAGCAGCAGGAGGCTGGCCAGGCCCCAGGGGCTCTGCTCCAGGGCCATCCATTGCGCGGCCAGCAGGCAGGCGAAGAAGTTGAAGCCCAGCATGTAGTTGATGACCTGGTGCTTGATGCCCAGGGCGCCCAGGCCCCACGAGAGCATGAAGAGCAGCATGAAAGCCGAGCCCGCGCGCTGCGCGGGCTCGGCCATTTTGAGCCGCCCCAGGCCCAGGCGCAGGGCCGCGGGCAGGGCCAGCAGCAGGGCGCCGGGCGCCATCTGCAGGCCCCATTGGGTGTAGAAATCGATGTTGCTGGCCCCGGGCACCACGGGCTTGCCCCATTCCACGGCCCGGCCCCAGGTGTTGACCTTCCATTCCTCGGCCAAGAAGGCGGGCCCATAAGCCCAGGTGTAGAGCGCCAGCCAGCCCAGCAGGGCCAGGGCTGGCGGCAGGGCCAGGCGCCAGAAGAGGCCCGCGCGGCTCAGCCCCTTGGGCGGCTGGGCCAGGAACACCAAGCCGGCCGGGGCGAAGACCAGCACGAACCAGCTCTTGGCAGCCACGGCCAGGGCCAGGCACAAGCCGGCGCAGAGCGCGCGGCTGGCGGCCTTGGGCTCAGGGCCCTCCACCGCGGCCAGCAGCAGGTCCAGCGCCAGCAGGATGCAGGCGAGCAAGGCGCTGTCCATGGTGACAAAGCGGGCATGGAAGAGCAGGTCGGGCTGGCAGAAGAGCAAAAAGGCGGCCAGCAGGCCGGCGGGCAGGCTCTTGGTGACGCGGGCCACCAATTTGGCGGCCAGCGCCACGGCCAGGGCGGCGAAGGCGAAGGTGGGCAGGCGGGCCGCAGTCTCGCTGGGGCCCAGCAGCTTGATGCAGAGCGCGGTGAGCCAGGGGATGAGCGGCGGCTTCTCCAGCCAGGGCTGGCCCTTGAAGAAGAGGGGCATCCAATGCCCGTCGCGGGCCGCTTCCAGGGCCGCGGTGGCATGGGTCAGCTCATCCCAGTCCATCAAGCGGTTGAGGCCCAAGGTGGGCAGCACCAGGGCAGTGAAGGCGGCCAGCACCAGCCAGAACAGGGCCTGGGGCTTGCGGCTGAGGTTTCGCAGGGTTTCCTTGAGCACGATGGGTCCGCCAAGGGGGTGGGAGTTGGCGCCAGCATACCAGAGCCGCCATGAAAATGCTTGAAATGTTTAGGTTGGGATGGTATATACACTCTGCCCTTCGGGGCCGGCGGCGCACTCTGGCTGACGGGTTTGGAGGATGTGTCGGGGCGTGGCGCAGGGGTAGCGCACTCGCTTGGGGTGCGAGGGGTCGCAGGTTCAAGTCCTGTCGCCCCGACCATATTTTCCTCCATGAGATATGAGACGACAGGCCGGGCCCCTTTGCCCGGTCTTTTGTTTGGCAAGTGATTGAAGTGAGTGGAAGCCATCAAGGATGCTAATCTTTCGATCGCACCCGGGCTAAAGCCCGGGCGCGATATGCATCGATTGGCATCACCAAAGGCTAATCTTTCGATTGCACCCGGGCTAAAGCCCGGGTGCGATATGCATCGATTGGCATCGATGCATATCGGGGCATAGCTCAGTGGGAGAGCGCTCGGTTCGGGACCGAGAGGTCGCAGGTTCAATCCCTGTTGCCCCGACCAAATATCATGCCCAAAGCCCTGTCCATCGCGACAGGGCTTTTCGTTGGCACGGTCGCTCGCCGGGGCCCTGTGGCAAAGTGCCGCGTCGCTGCGCTCCGCAGCCGAGGCCCCGGCACTCCGCCGCTGGCTGGTGGGCCAGCGGCTACGGGTTCAATCCCTGTTGCCCCGACCAGATTTGATGCATGAAAGGCTCCTTGCCTGCGGGCGGGAGCCTTTTTGCTTTCAAGGCATCTTTGCTTGCCCCGCGGGGCCTGGGCCTTTACAATCGTTGGCCAAGGCCGGGGATCCCCCGGCAGACCTGAGGGGGCGGTTTGGGCAAGCTCTTCACCAGCTTATTCATAAGCGCGCTGCTGCTTGTGCCAGCGGCCCAAGCCCTGGCCTGGGATGACGATGAAGCCTGGTTCGACCCGGCCTATCTGGAGAGCCTGAGCCTGGGCTCGGGCACCGGCCTGGCCACCATCCCCTGCGCCGAGGTCATCCCGCACAACAACATGGTGGCCGGCATGGACCGCTTCGTGGTCAAGGGCGGCATCGGGCTGTGGGATGTCTTTGAGATCGACGCCAAGGCCGACGTGGGCGGCAACACCATCACCTCCAACCAGTTCTTCACCAAGCTGGGCCAGCAGATCGCCATGCAGGGGCGCATGCGCATCCTGCGCCAGGACAGCGCCGGCTTCAGCCTGGCCCTGGGCCTGGAGAGCCCCGACCTCTTCAACAGCCTGGGCAGCGGCTACCGTGAGGACTTCCACCCCCAGGAGCCGGGCAGCTTCAATGCCTATGTGGTTGCCGACCGCACCCTGGCGCTGCTCAATGGCATGGTGCTGGACCTGGGCTACGGCACGGGCAGCTACCATGACCAGCCCTTTGGCGGGCTGGGGGTGGTGGCCTTTCCGGGCATGCTGCTGAGCGTGGAATACGACGGCAGCGGCACCAATTACGCCGTGCGCATGATGCTCTCCAGCCAGATCAAGCTGGACATAGCCTTCGTGCCCGGCGCCATCAACATGGTGAAGGACACCCTGGGGCAGATCATGCAGCGCAGCCTGGTCTTCGGGGTCAGCTACACGGAGCCCATCCAGTGGGGATGGTTCTGAGGCAGGGGGTGCCCATGGCCAAGGCCGCCAAGGCCCAGCGCAAAGCCGCGCCGCGCAAGAGCAGGCCCGCGGCCGAGGAAGGGGAAGAGGAGGCCAGCGGCCCTGATGCCCTGCGCCAGTACCTCAAGGAGATCAGCCGGGTGCCCCTGCTGGACGGCCCTGGCGAGCAGCGCCTGGCCCGCAAGATGCAGCGCGGGGATGCCCAGGCCAAGCAGGACCTGGTGGCGGCCAACCTGCGCCTGGTGGTCTTTGTGGCCAAGCGCTACCGCAACCGCGGCCTGCCCCTGCTGGACCTCATCGAGGAGGGCAACCTGGGGCTCATCCGCGCGGCGGAGAAGTTCAAGCCGCGCAAGGGATTCCGCTTCAGCACCTATGCCACCTGGTGGATTCGCCAGAGCATCCAGCGCGGCCTGGCCAGCCAGTCCAGCTCGGTGCGCGTGCCCATCCATGTGGCTGACGCGGTGCAGCGGCTCTACCGCGTCCAGGAGGCCCTGGCCAGCGAGCTGGGCCGCGAGCCGGACATGGCCATGGTGGCCAAGCGCCTGCGCGCCACGCCGGAGAAGGTGAGCGAGTGGATGCGCATGGCCCAGCGCGGCATCAGCCTGGATGCCAGCATTGCCCGCGACGACCCTGAGGGCCGCAAGATGGTGGACACCCTGGTGGACACCAACAGCCTGGCGCCCGAGGCCGCCACCTTCAAGGACATGGAGCGCCGGCAGCTGGAGAGCCTGCTGGCCGCGCTCTCAGAGCGGGAGCGCGACATCCTGGCCGCGAGCGCATCCGCCAGATCGAGGTGGCGGCGCTGAAGAAGCTGCGGGCCATGCTGCGCCGCGCATCCTGACGCCAAGGAGACGAACATGACCGACAGCATCAAGCAGATGATCCGCGATGTGCCCGACTTCCCCAAGCAGGGCATCCTGTTCAAGGACATCACCACCGTGCTGGCCGATGGAGAGAGCTACCGCAAGGTGATCGACCTGCTGGCTGACCGCTATGAGGGCCATGGCATCGACCGGGTGGTGGCCGTGGAGGCGCGCGGCTTCATCTTGGGCGCGCCGCTGGCCTACAAGCTGGGCGCCGGCTTCGTGCCCGTGCGCAAGAAGGGCAAGCTGCCCTACAAGACCCTGCAGACCAGCTATGACCTGGAGTACGGCCAGGACACGCTGGAGATCCATGAGGACGCCCTGGTCAAGGGCCACAAGGTGCTGGTGGTGGACGACCTGCTGGCCACCGGCGGCACGGTGGGCGCGGTGGTCAAGCTGGTGGAGCGGCTGGGCGGCAGCGTGGAGGAGCTGGCCTTCATGATCGAGCTGGAGTTCCTGCATGGCCGCGCCAAGCTGGCGCCCCATCGCGTGCATTCGCTGATCAAGTACTGAGATGCGCCTGGCGACGCCCGCGGCCCTGGCGGCTGCCCTGATGCTCGCGGCGCTTCCCCTGGCCGCGGAGGACCTGGTGGATGCGGCCCTGCGCGAATCGGCCATCAGCTCCTACCACCCCACCACGGTCGGCATGGTGACGGATCACGATGAGGAGCGCATGCAGTTCCAGGTCTCCATCCAGGCGCCCCTGCTGCCTTTGCAGGGCCTGGGCTTGGGCCTGGATGGGCTGCGGCTCAAGAGCCTCAACCTGGGCTATGACGGGCTCTTCGACCTTTACGCCCTCACCCGCTATTCCCAGCCCCTGGTCTCCCGCGTGCAGAACCCCGGCTTCTTCCTGCTGGCTGAGCCTGGGGAAGGGGATGAGGCAATGCTGCGCCGGCTGGAGGCGGGCTGGTTCCACGAGTCCAACGGCCAGGTGATAGAGACCAAGAGCCAGTTCGACCAGGCCGCGGCCCAGGGCAATGCCTCCATCGCTGAGGACCAGGTGAGCCGGGCCTGGGATTACTGGCACCTGGCCTCCACCCTGGCCTGGCATCCCTTAGGCCCGGCGCTCAGGCTCAGCCTGGCCCCGGCCCTCAGGATCTACACCGGCGCCGGGGGCGCCATCACGGCTGCCGAGCAGGACATCTTCTGGCGGCCCCAGCTGCCGCCTTCCTACATCTCGCAGTACGATGGCCTGCGCCTGCGCGCGGCCGCGGAGTGGGGCTCAACCTGGCGGCCGCTCAACTACGCCTGCCTGGCCCTGGACCTGCGCACGGGCTACGACCATTGGGACATGGGCCAGAACGTGTCTGAGCGCCTCACCTTCTGCTTCAAGACCTGGGACCTGCCCTGGACCGCCTTCTACTTCAAGGGCTACGGGCCCTATCCCTCGGACTACAGCGACTATTGCGAGAGCTACGGCTTCTGCTGGAGCTTCCAATAGCGCGCCGGGCTTGGCGCTTTACAATCCTGGGCACAGCCTATAAAATCCGCGCTTTCTTGCGCGCTTAGCAGGTCCTCGTAGCTCAGTTGGATAGAGCGACGGTTTCCTAAACCGTAGGCCGTGGGTTCGAATCCCGCCGGGGACACCATCTTCTGGGGCCATCTGCATGGCAGCTGAAATCACGCTGAGCTACACCACGCTGCTGGATGACATGCTGGTCTTCAACCGCTGGCTCTTTGAGCGCGAGCCGCGGCTTCAGGCCAGCCTGCGCAACTCGCAGCGCCTGGCCGCGATCAGCGGCTTTGGCCTGGGCTTTGCCGGGCTGTGGGCCAGCCGGCTGCCCTGGTGGTCCGCCCTGGCCTTGGCCCTGCTGCTGGGCTTTCTGCTGCGGGGCCTGGTGAAGCGGCTCTTCATCAACCAGATCATCCGCAAGGTGCGCGAGCTCTATCTCAAGGGCCCGGCGGCCAGGGCGCTGGGCGACTGCAGCCTGAGCCTCACCGCCCAGGGCCTGGCCCACAGCACGCCCACGGCCCAAGAGCTGCTTCCCTATGGCGGGATCAAGTCGGTGGAGCGCGCCGGCAGCTACAGCTTCATCCTGCTGGATGACACGCGGGCCATCTGCGTGCCGGGCCTGCGCATCAACCAGGGCGAGCCCAAGCGCTTCATGGAGGCGCTCAAGGCCCGCATGGCTGGCCGGGGCTAGCGCGCCCGCCTTGCGGCCAGGGCGGCTTTCTGGTATGTTTGCCAAGGGCTTGGGGGCCCTAGTGGAGGCGGCATGAAGGGTCGCATCATCACGGCACTTTGCCTGTTGGGCGCGCTGGGCCTGGGCCGGGCCCTGGCCGCGGATGCCGCTGCCACGCCCGTGGCCCAGCCCGCGGTCAAGCAATACCCGGGCTATTACTACGATGCGCGCACCCGGCGCTATTACCCGCTGGCCAAAGCCACGGCCTCGCCCAGCCCAGCGCCCACAGCGGCGCCCACGCCGAGCGGCCCGCCGGTGCACATCTCCACCAGCCCCTTCTCGGATTACAAGTTCTCGCTGGCCCTGCACGGCGGCTACAGCATGCCCTCGGGCGAGATGGCGGACCGCGAGCAGCCCCTGCCCTTCTTCAGCTTGGAGGGCCAGGCCAAGACCCAGGAGAAGCTCTCGCTGGCGCTGGCTTACAGCTACACGGCCTTTGCCTACAAGCCTGACTTGGCGGCCGCCGGCGCCAGCCAGCCCGACACCTTGAACGGCCTCACCTTCAAGGGCCTGTATGACATCGTGGAGCGCGATGACTGGTCCCTCTACCTGGGCCTGGGCGCCAGCGTGTACATGATCAACAGCGCCATCCAGACCTCGGTGAGGAGCGATGGCAGCCCCATCATGGGCTACACCACGGACACCGGCTTTGGCCTCTGCGCCGGCGGCGGCGTGGAATACCCCTTCATGCCGCACCTGGCCGCGGTGGTGGATGTCTGGTACAACGGCATCAGCGTGGATGGCGGCACGGGCGCCCAGCGCGTCTTTGGCCAGTTCTCCGTGGGCGCGAAATACACCTTCTGACCTTCTCACTTTGGAGTCCCCTTGGGCAGGCACTACAGCAACCACCGCATCAAGCAGGCCATCAAGCGCAATGAGTTCGCTGAGGCCATGGAGGCCACCACGGCCTATGTGCGCGGCCACCTGGAGCAGGTGATCGTGGCCGGCGCCCTGCTGGTGCTGGCCGGCGCCCTGGTGCCCTATTGGGTGCACAGCCGGGCCGAGCGCGAGGTCAAGGCCGGCAACCTGCTGGCGGATGCGGAGCATGTCTACACCACGCCGGCCGCGGACGAGGGCGGCAGCGCCTACGGCGGCTATGCCACCAGCCAGGAGAAGTACAGCCAGGCTTCCAGCCGCTTCCGCGAGATCAGCAGCGGCTACGGCGGCACGCAGGCGGCCCTGGCGGCCCTGGTGGGCGCGGCCCAGGCCGACCTGCGCCTGGGCAAGGCCGACCAGGCCGCGCCAGAGTTCAAGTCCTTTGCCACGGCCCATGCCAGCCATCCCCTGGCCCCGGTGGCCGCGGCGGGCGCGGCCTACTGCCTAGAGGCGCAGGGCAAGCTGGCCGAGGCTGCGGCCGCCTTCTCGAGCGCCGCGGCCCAGTGGCCCGACGCCGCCAACTTGGGCGACCTTCTGCTGGGCGCGGCCCGCGACTTTGGCGCGGCCGGCGACAAGGCGCATCAAGCAGAGGCCCTCTCAAAGCTGGCGGCGCTCTCTGGGCATGCGCCCAAAGAGCAGGTGGAGCGCGCTGAGGCTGAGCTGAAGCTCTTGAAGGGCGGCAAAGGCTGAAGTATTCGCTTGACCTGGGTTGGGGATTTGAATACAATCCCTCCACCTTTGGGGAAGGCGGTTCGCACGCCGACCCTCTCGAGGGGCTGTAGCGCAGTTGGGAGCGCGCCTCAATGGCATTGAGGAGGTCGGCGGTTCGATCCCGCCCAGCTCCACCAGTTCAGGCCCATCCTAGCGCCGGTTTCCGGCCGGGATGGGCCTTCGATTTTGGGTGGGCCCATGAGCAGAGGCTTGCACAAGCCGAATACCCTCCAAGCCATGGCGGCCCACCAAGCCCTGGCCGCGGCCGGCATCCCGGCAGAGGAGATGGGCCGGCACCGCGTGCTGGTGGCCCTGGCCTGCCATCCCCTGCATCCCCAGAAGGCGCTGATGCCTGGCTTGATGCAGGCTGCCTGCCTGGGCGCGCAGTCCGCGGGCGGCAACCCCGTCCCTGTTGAGCTGCCCTCGGCCGCGGGCCTGCCCGGCTTGGCCGCGGGCTGGGGCGCGCAGGCCCTGGGCCAGGCCCTGGAGGCTGTGGGCAGGGGATTGGAGCCGCAGGCCCTGGTGCTGCTGGCCGGGGATGAGGAGAGCCTGGAAGGCCTGCTCTTGGGCGCGGCGCGCCTGGGCAAGGCCGCCGTGGCCCTGCCGGCCAGCGCTGTCTGCGACCTGGGCGGCCATGCCGCGCTGGCCGAGCTGGCCCAGCAATGGGCCGCGGGCAAGGCCGGCCAGCAGGACTGGCAGGCCGAGATGGACGGCCGCCGCTTCGAGCCCGGATTGGGCGCCCCGGCCTGGTGGCCCCTGGGCCTGCATTATCTCTGCGAGGCAGCCGGGTGGAGCCTGCCCAACGCCGCCCTGGCCCCGCTTTGCGGCTTGGCTCCCCTGGGCCTGGCGCGCCAGTCAGGCTGGGAAGCCGTGGCCCTGGCCAACCTGGGCCGCAGCTTCGCTGACCTTTGCCAGCCCGCCAACCTGGGCAATGCCCTGGCCCTGGCCCAGAGCCTGGAGCTGGCGGAGGGGGCCAAAGCCGCCCTGGGCCGCATCGCCCAGGCCGCGGCCACGGCCCTGCCCGGGCAGCCGGCGCGGCCCATGCCAGCCTGGCCCCGGCCCGCGGGCCCGGCGGCCTGGCAGCTGCAGGGCGGCGTGGCGGCCCGCATGGCGCGCCTGCTGGAGGCGGGTTTTTTGGATGGCTCGGCCCGCGGCGTGACCCGCGTGGGCCTCAAGGAGCTGCTCTCTGAGCTGCCCCTGCCCGAGGCCGCGGACAAGGCCTGAGCCTGTATTTTGAGGAGACCCCGGCGCTTGCCGGGACATTGGGAGGCAGCATGCGGCATACCCTTTGCGTTTTGGTGGAGAACAAGCCCGGCGTGCTGGCCCGCATCTCGGGCCTGTTCAGCAGCCGGGGCTACAACATCCAGAGCCTCAGCGTGGGCGAGACCGAGGATGCGGCCGTGTCGCGCATGACCATCGTGGCCGGCGGCGATGACGCGGTGCTGGAGCAGATCCGCAAGCAGCTGGACAAGCTGGTGGATGTGATCAAGGTGGTGGACCTGACCGCCGAGGCCCACATCGACCGCGAGCTGTGCCTGGTGAAGGTGAAGGCCGGCCCGGGCCAGCGCGATGAGATCCAGGGCTTCGCCAACATCTTCCGCGCCAAGATCGTGGACGTGACCCCCGCCTCTATGACCGTGGAGATCACCGGCGCCATGGACAAGAACCAGGCCCTCATCCAGCTGCTGGAGCCCTTTGGCGTGCTCGAGCTGGTGCGCACCGGCGCGGTGGCCATCGCCCGCGGCGCGGGCCGGGCCCTGGGCGCCTGAGCCCACAACAACCGTCCCCCAGCGGACACCCAATAATAAGAGGAGGCAGCATGGCGAAGATCGATTTCGGCGGCAGCATCGAGGAGGTCATCACCCGCGAGGAGATGCCCCTGGACAAGGCCCGCGAGGCCCTCAAGGGCGAGGTGGTGGCGGTGCTGGGCTACGGGCCCCAGGGCTACGGCCAGTCCCTCAACCTGCGCGACAACGGCATCAACGTCATCGTGGGCCAGCGCAAGGGCGGCAAGGGCTGGGACAACGCCGTCAAGGACGGCTGGGTTGAGGGCAAGAACCTCTTCCCCAGCATCGAGGAGGCCATCGGCAAGGCCACCATCATCCAATACCTGCTCTCCGACGCCGGGCAGAAGGAGCAGTGGCCCCAGGTGAAGGCCTGCCTGAAGAAGGGCCAGGCCCTCTACTTCAGCCACGGCTTCAGCATCGTCTTCAAGGAGCAGACCCATGTCATCCCGCCGGCGGACGTGGACGTCATCCTGGTGGCGCCCAAGGGCTCGGGCCGCACGGTGCGCACCAACTTCTTGGCCGGCAGCGGCATCAACGCCAGCTTCGCCGTCTTCCAGGACGCCACCGGCAAGGCCCGCAGCCGCGCCATCGCCTGCGGCATCGCCATCGGCTCGGGCTACCTCTTCCCCACCACCTTTGAGAAGGAAGTGCGCAGCGACCTCTACGGCGAGCGCGGCGTGCTGATGGGCGCCATCGCCGGCCTGATGAAGGCCCAGTATGACGTGCTGCGGCAGAACGGCCATTCGCCCAGCGAGGCCTTCAACGAGACCGTGGAGGAGGCCACCCAGTCGCTCTACCCGCTGGTGGGGCAGAACGGCATGGACTGGATGTTCAGCCACTGCAGCACCACCGCCCAGCGCGGGGCCCTGGACTGGTCCAAGCGCTTTGAGATGGTCAACCGCCCGCTCTTTGAGCTGCTCTACCGCGACACGGTGGAGGGCGTGGAGACCCGCCGGGTGCTCGACACCTGCAGCGCCCCCGACTACCGCCAGAAGCTGGACGCCGAGCTGAAGGAGTGGCACGACAGCGAGATGTGGAAGGCCGGCGCCGCGGTGCGCAGCCTGCGCCCGGAAAACTGGAAGAAATAGCCGCTGGAGCGTGCTATAATCCTTTCCGTTTTGGAGGGGGGATCTAGCGCCCCCCTCCCGCGCGGGAGCCGCATGGAAATACGCAAGCACATCCCGAACCTCTGCTCTTTGACCAGCCTGGCTCTGGGCTTCGCCAGCTTGGACGCGCTGCTCTCGGGCCATCCTGAATGGGCCGTGCGCCACCTGCTGATGGCCCTGCTGCTGGACCTGGCGGCCGGGCGCCTGGCGCTGGCCCTCAAGGCCCGCTCGGCCATGGGCCTGGAGCTGGACCAGATCACCGGCCTGGCCACCCAGGGCGTGCTTCCCATGGTGCTGCTCTGGAGCCTGGGGCTCAAGGGCCTTGGCGCCTGGGGCCTGGCCGTGGTGGCCATCGGCGCCGCGGGCGCCGCCTTCCGCCTATCGCGGCACAACCCCGAGACCCCCGAGACCGCCGAGTACCGCGGCCTGCCGCTCTCTGTCTTCGGCCTGGCCAGCACCCTGATGGCCTGGGCGGTGATGGCGCGCCTGGCCACCCCGGCCCTGGCCGTGCTGGCCGTGCTGGCGCTCTCGCTGCTGCTCAACAACAGCTGGGGCTATTTGCGCATGCCGCAGGGCCCGGTCTTCCCCCTGCTGACCGCGCTGCTGCTGGCGCTGGCCGCGGTAGGCACCCCGCAGGCCGGCGGCCTGCTGCTGGCCCTGGCCGGGCTCTACGCCGCCTTTGGGCATTTGCCCTTCCTCAAGAAGGTGGGCTTCTTGAAGCCGGAGGCATCCGGGGAGGAGAAGTTGGCCTGAGGGCTGCAAGGCATTGCGGCAAGGCCAGCGCCCCCCGGGGGCGCTTTTTTCATTCCAGACCAAACCTGCGCAAGGAGAGGCCATGAGCAGCGAGAAGATCGCCATCTTTGACACCACGCTCCGCGACGGCGAGCAGTGCCCGGGCGCCAGCATGAACACCGCCGCCAAGCTGGAGGTGGCCCGCCAGCTGGCCCGCCTGAACGTGGATGTGATGGAGGCCGGCTTCCCCATCGCCTCGCCGGGCGACTTTGAGGCCGTGCACAAGATCGCCAGCGAGATCAAGGGCCCAGTCATCGCGGCCCTGGCGCGCATCACCGAGAAGGACATCGACCGCGCCGGCGAGGCCTTGAAGCCCGCCAGCCGCCGCCGCATCCACACCTTCAGCTCGGGCAGCGACATCCACCTGGAGGCCATGATGCGCCTGACCCGGGCGCAGAACCTGGACAAGTCGGTGAAGGCCGTCAAGCTGGCCTGCGCCTACACCAGCGACGTGGAGTATTCGGCCCAGGACACCACCCGCTCTGACAGGAAATACCTGGTGGAATTGTACACGGCCGTGGCCGAGGCCGGCGCCACCACCCTCAACGTGCCGGACACGGTGGGCTACGCCATCCCCGAGGAGTACGGGGAGCTGATCGCCTACCTGGTGGCCAATGTGAAGGTGCCGGGCATCGTCTTCTCGGTGCATTGCCACAATGACCTGGGGCTGGCGGTGGCCAACAGCCTGGCCGCGGTGCGGGCCGGGGCCAGGCAGGTGGAATGCACCATCAACGGCATCGGCGAGCGCGCGGGCA
>Ga0326728_10019006_pt1 | contig 13422 bp, 11 predicted proteins | sample MB3enrmetagenome_FD_207602 | JGI IMG/M metagenome (GOLD analysis project Ga0326728, IMG submission 207602) | Lab enriched peat soil microbial communities from McLean, Ithaca, NY, United States - MB31MN | ecosystem: Environmental > Terrestrial > Soil > Wetlands > Peat | place: USA: New York... | reverse complement strand
CTGCGCCCCCCTTCCGAAGGGGAAGCCCGCGTGGCCTCCGAGCCGCCCGCTCCCCGCGCCGCGCCGCCGCTTCGCCGGCACGTGACGCCGCCCACTAAAGCCCGGACGGCCAGCCAGGATTCCGGTGTGGCACCTTCGCGGGTTGCGCGCTCTGCCCATGCGCCTGCACCCTCCCCCACGCCCCCGCCGGATGCTGCCCGAGGGGATGCCCTGTCCCCGGCGCGGCCGGGGCATCGCGGGGCGCCGGCGGCTCTCCAGAGGCAGGGCGCGCCGGGGCACGCCGGGCTCCCACAGGGTGTGGAGAGCACGCGGCCCGTGGCCTCCCCCGGAAGCCCGAGCGCGCCGGACGCCGTACCGGCTTCGAGCTTCCCGGCTACCGGCGCGCTGCCCTTCCGGCCGCGAGGGTTGCGGCCCATGCGGGTCGGGGCCGCGCTCGGGCCCGCGCGGCCGCTTCTGTCGGAGCCGGCCGGGGCATCGCCGGACGCCGGAGGATTGTTGGCCGGCGCGCTGCAGGCTCGCCGGCGCCTGCAGCGCGCCGGCGAGCCTGGTGGGGCCGCGGCCCGCCAGCTCCTGGCTGCCAGGGAGAGCCCGACCAGCGGCCCGCTGGCCGCAGGCGAGCGCCCTTCGGGACCGCCCGGTTCAATGGCGGCGGCCAGCGGTTCGCCCGCGGCACGCCAGCCCCTGCAGCGCGCCCTCGGCGCCCTGGCGGCTCCCGCCCCCGCGCCGCATCCATTTGCAGCTGGCCTTGCCGACCTGAGCGCGGCGATGCCTCACGCCGGCCAGCCGGAAGAGGCGCTGCGCAGCTGGCCGGTGGGGGCCCCGCTGAGGAGAATTGCCGGTCGTGGGACGCCAGCCGCCGCGCTGGTTGTCGGACGGGCCGTGAGTGAACGGCCGGAGCACGATACGCCATACGGCCTGGGGGCCGCGCCCGCCTTGCCTCCCGTTCTGCGGATGCCCGCGGCGCGTGGGTTGGCCGGCCAACGTCGCCTGGAGGGCGCGTCGGTGCCGGTCGTGCCCTCGACGCCTGCTCCGTCGCCGGTCCAGCGGGCCCCGGCCCAGCCAGACGACGACCGTTCGCGCTATATCGCCCGCCTCGAGGCGGAATTGGCGGAGCTCAGGGGTCAGACAGGCCGGCAACAGCGATTTGTGACCCACGTGGCCCCGAGCACTTCGCCCGGCACGCAAGCCGAGCCGGAGCCAGAGCAAGACCTCGACGCGCTCGCTCGCCAGGTCCTGCCGATCGTCAGGCGGCTGCTGAACATCGAGCGCGAGCGGCGGCCGGGCCGCTGGGATGTCTAGCACAGCAAGGAGGAGATCGCCGTGGCAGATGTGAACGACTCTGACACCGACTCGGACTGGTCCGACACAGACGATGATGGGTCCGGCACCGATGAGGACGGGTCTGGCACCGGCTCCGGCTCGGACGATTCCGGCTCGGATGACTCCGGTTCGGATTCCAGTGGCTCCGACAGCGATTCCGACGGGTCCGATAGCGGTTCTGATGACTCCGGTACCGACGAGGACGATTCTGGCTCCGGCTCGGATGATTCCGATACGGGTTCCGGTGGCTCCGACAGCGACTCCGGCGGTTCCGATAGCAGTTCCGATGAATCCGGCTCCGGCTCGGACGATTCCGGCTCCGATTCCAGCGGCTCCGGCAGCGGTTCGGACGATTCCGGCTCCGATTCCAGCGGCTCCGACAGCGGCTCCGATTCCAGCGGCTCCGGCAGCGGTTCGGACGATTCCGGCTCCGACTCGGGCGGCTCTGGCAGCGGCTCGGACGATTCCGGCTCCGACTCGGGCGGCTCCGGCAGCAGTTCGGACGATTCCGGCTCCGACTCCGGCAGTTCCGACAGCGATTCAGACGGTTCCGGCTCCGACTCCGGCGGCACTGGCACCGGGTCGAGCGGGACATCCACCGACTCGAGCGATGGATCGTCGAGCAGCGTCACCTACTCCAAAGCGACATTCGCGAAGCTGACCAGCAGCGGGTCGCCGTCTACCGACCCGTCCGACCAGGTCGTCTGTGACTTCAACCCGGAGACCTTTGACATCACCCAGTCTGTGCGGTGGGACAAACGCCCGCGTATCGGCCAGAATGTGCCCGACCTGACCTTCATCGGCGGGGACGGCCGCGAGCTCGAAGTCCGCGACCTGCTCTTTGACAGCACGGATGACGGCAGCGACGTGCGCAACAAGTATGCGCTCCTGCTCACGCTGGCGTCGGTGGACACGACCCAGGAAAACCAGACCACCGGCAAGAGCCAGCCCGACGGCGTGATGTTCCAGTGGGGCTCGTTCCTTGCCTTCTCAGCCGTGGTCAAGAAAGTCACGCAGAAGTTCCTGCTCTTCAAGCAGGACGGCACGCCCTTGAGAGCCAGGATCAGCGTCACGCTCGCCGAGCTGCCGCCGGCGCCGCAAACCACGAATCCGACGTCGCGCAGCATGCCGCGCAAGACGCACATCGTTCACGAAGCCGAGACACTGGATTACATCGCCTACGAAGAGTACGGCGACCCGGCGCAGTGGCACCACATCGCGGTGGCCAATGACCTGCCCGATCCCAAGAAGCTGATCCCGGGCCAGGTCCTTCGCCTCCCGCCTTTGAAGTGAGAATACCCGCATGACTACCAATTATCTGCCGCAGTGCGTGGTCAAGATCGGTGGCTCGGCCATCTCGTCCGCTTGGGCGAACGCGCTGATCGAAGTGAACGTCGACAGCAGCCTGCTCGTACCTGAAATGTTCAGCATCAAGATCGGCGATCCGGAGCTCGAGCTGGCCGATGACTCCACCATCGCCCTCGGCGCGACCGTGGAGATCGACATCACCACGGAAGGCAGCTCCACTTCGACCGGCACGTTGGTCACCGGCGAGATCACGGCCATCGAGCCGCACTTTCACGATTCCGCGCATGAGACGACGATGGTGATCCGCGGCTACAGCTTGGGTCACCGCCTCCACCGCGGCAAGAAGACCCGCACTTTCCTCAGCCAGACGGACAGCGATGTCGTGTCGAGCCTCGCAAGCGAGGCCGGCCTGACCGCCGACGTCGACAGCACGAGCGTGACCCACGACTTCCTGATCCAGAATAACCAGACCGATATGGAATTCCTGCACGCCCGCGCCGACTTGCTGGGCTACCAGGTCTGGCTGGGCGACGGCAAGCTGTGCTTCAAGAGCGGCGAGACCACGCTCGGCACTGGCCCCACCCTCACCTTTGGCACCAATCTCCATACCTTCCGCCCCGCCCTGGTGGGCACCCATCAGGCGGACACGATGACGGTGTATGGCTGGGACCCCAAAGGCAAGACCCAGCTCACCGGCAGTGCCACCCCGAGTTCCACCTTTAACCAGGGCGGCATGACGGACACCGGTGGCTCCCTGGCATCGAGCGCGTTTGGCGGTTCCGCTACGGCTGCCATCACTGACCGGCCGGTCTTCACCACCGACGAGGCCGACTTGCTCGCCACCGGGCTCAGCGACGACATCGCCCGCGAGGCCATGCTGGCCGAGGGCACCTGCGATGGGGACCCAACCCTCAAGGCCGGCTGCCAGGTCACCGTCAGCGGCGTCGGCACGCGCTTCAGCGGCAGCTATCTGGTCACATCCGCTACGCACATCTGGAACGCCGACGGCTATGTGACCAACTTCTCCATCAGCGGGCGCAAGCCCAACTTCATCAGCCGGCTGGCGGCCGCCGCCGACCGCGATCGCAGCCAGGGCCTCATGCGCGGCGTCGTGACGGGGCTCGTCACCAACAATAAGGATGCCGACAACCTCGGCCGGGTCAAAGTAAAATATGCCTGGCTCGGCGACATCGAGAGCGACTGGGTGCGCATCGCCAGCCCGGCCGCCGGCTCGACGCGTGGCTTCTACATGCTGCCGGAGGTCAACGACGAGGTCCTGGTGGCGTTCGAGCACGGCGACCCGCACCGGCCTTACATCGTGGGCGTGCTCTGGAGCAACACCGACCAGCCTCCCGAGGCTAACAGCGCGGCCGTGGGCAGCGACGGCAAGGTCAATCACCGCATCATCAAGTCGCGCAGCGGCCACCAGATCGTGCTGGACGACACCGACGGCTCCGAGAAGATCTCGATCATCGACAAGACCGGCAACAATACGATAGTGATCGATTCGGCGAACAACAAGATCACCATCAGCACCGGCCAGGATACCGTCATCACTGCCAGCGGGAAGGTCAGCGTCACTGCAACCGGCAAGATGAGCCTGTCTAGCCAGGACGATGTCGACATCAGCGGCAACAACGTCAATATCTCGGCTCAAATGAACGCCAGCCTCAAGGGCTCGACGAATTGCAGCATCGAGGGCACCACGAGCCTGGATCTGAAGGGAGGAACCAGCGCTACCCTCCACAACGATGGCGGCGGCTCCGTCGCCGTCAGCGGCCCCTCGGTCAGCATCAACGATGGGGCGCTGCAAGTAACGTGAGCCGTCTCGTGCAGACACACCTTGACTTGGAGGTCAGCCAATGCCCGGCTACCTGTTGACGATGTCCTGCGTGGTCACGTGCGCCCATGGCGGCCCGGCTATGCCTGTGGCCCCGAACCCGCGCGTTACGATCGATGGCGTGCCGGTACCTTTATCGGACCCCCCATTCGTCGTGGCGGGTTGTCCCATGCAGATGCCGCTGGCATTGGGGGTGCCCGTCCCGACGCCGTGCATCGAGGCGACCTTCTTGCCGCCCACCATGACGCTGCGCGTCACGTCGAATGGCTCGGGCCTGCTCTGCGAGAGCAGCATGACGGGGCCGGCCACGACCACGCCTCCGTCTCCGCCCGTGCCCTTTTTGCCCGTCTCCTTCGCCGGACAGACGCGTGTAACGGGCCAGTAAGAGGAGTCATCAGACGATGCCGTCGAGAAACGATAGCAAAGAGTACTTGGGGCGCGGGCTGGCCTTCCCGCTGCAGATCGACGCCAAGGGTGGGCTGGCCCTCATAGGTGGCGAGCGTGACATCGAACAGGCCATCCGCATCATCCTGGGCACAGCCCCCAGCGAGCGCCGCATGCGCCCCGAGTTCGGCTGTCGCATCCACGAGCTCGTCTTTGCGCCGCAGAACGCTGCCACCGAGGCCCTGGCGGCCCGCTACGTCGAGGAGGCCGTGAGCCGTTGGGAACCGCGCGTGAACGTCGAGCGGGTCATGGTCTCCCGGAACACGCGCCAGGATGGGGTTATGCTCATCGAGATGATCTACAGTATCAAGCCGACCCATGACCGGCGCAGCATCGTCTATCCGCTTTACCTCAACCTGGAGCCGGAGGACTGACATGCCATTACCCACGCCGAACCTGGACGATCTCAGGTTTCAGCGCGATCTCGTCGACGAAGCCCGGCGGCGCATCGTGCGTTACTGCCCTGAATGGACCGAGTACAATGTCAGCGACCCCGGCATCACCCTGATCGAGTTGTTTGCCTGGATGACCGAGCAGATCGTGTACCGGCTTAACCGCGTGCCGGAAAAGAATTACGTCAAGTTCATGGAGCTGCTCGGCTTCCAGCTCATGCCTGCCGGCAGCGCCCGCACCCAGCTGACGTTCTGGCTGTCGGCCGCCCTGCCTCTGGGCCCGGAGGATGCCACGCAGGTGACCGTGCCGCAGGGCATGGAGATCTCCACCGCGCCGGGCGCGCTCGAACAGGACATCATATTCACGACAGACGACGCGCTGGTGCTGGCGCCGCCGCGCCTGGCCCACCTGCGTCGCGAAGCTGATTTCAACGCCGATTACGTCTCGACGTTGGGCGGTGCGCCTTTCCTTGCGTTCGGACGGGACGGGCCCAACCAGGGTGATTGTTTCTACCTGGGCTACGATGCCGATGTCGCAGGCTACATCCTGCGCCTGGCCTTCGCCTGCGAGGAGAAGCAAGCTCCCGGCATCAGCCGCGACAATCCGCCTTTGATCTGGGAGTGCTGGGTGGGAGATCGCTGGGTCGAGGTGATGCCGAGCGCGCGTCGCGGCGAAAAGGACACCACCGGCGGTCTCAACAACCCGCAGGGCGCGCTCGTGCTGTACCTGCCCCTCGAGATGCAGCCCAGCCAGGTGCACGGCATAACAGCCCACTGGGTCCGCTGCACATTCAGGCAGCGTTCATCGGAGCAAGGGCTTTACGCGGAATCGCCGCGCATCAAGGGCATCGCGACGGCGATCCTGGGCGGCAAGGTCTGGGCCACGCATGCGCAGATCGTCCGCAACGAGCCGCTCGGCTTCAGCAACGGCGAGCCCGGCCAGATCTTTCACCTCCAGCACGCTCCCGTCCTCGCCTTCCGCTCGGGCGAGACCATCGAGGTCGAAGAGCTGCGCGATGGTGAGCTGGTGTACGTTCCCTGGCAACGCGTGGCGGATTTCGCCGGCTCGGGCGATCTCGACCGCCACTTTACGCTCGACGAGGCTACCGGCGAGATCGCGTTCGGCCCGGCCGTGCGGGAGCCTACCGGCAAGGTGCGCCAGTTCGGGCGTGTCATGGAAGCCGGGCGCCGCGTGCGTGCCACCGGCTACCGTCATGGCGGAGGCAGCAGCGGCAACCTTCCACCCTACAAGCTCACGATGCTGCGATCGGCCATCCCTTATGTCGACCGCGTCACCAACCTGGAGCGGGCGACCGGCGGATTGGACCAGGAAGACCTGGAGCACCTTAAGCTGCGCGCCCGCCAGGAGTTGCGCGCACAGCAACGGGCCGTGACGGCCGAAGACTACGAAAGTCTGGCCCGCGCTTCGAGTCCGGTGGTGGGCCGCGTCAAGTGCCGGACACCTGGCCCGGGGAATGTGGAGCTGCTGGTCGTCCCGCGCGTCCCCGACGCTCTTCGGGCGCATGACATGGCCCGGCTGGCCATCGATCAGCCGGTGCGCCAGGCCATCCAGGCCTACCTGGACCAGTACCGTTTGCTCGCCACGACCTTGCTGGTCCGCGAGCCGGACTACCTGGCCGTGAAGGTGCAGGCGCAGATCGCGGTCTCGCCTTACGTGGCGCCCGAGGAGATGGTCGCCCGCGTGGTCGAAAGCCTGGGCAACTTCCTGGCGCCCCTGCCCCTCGACCAGGTCGAAGAGTGCCGGGCTGCGATCGAGGCGAGCGCCTGGGAGGGCTGGCCATTCGGGCGCAATCTGTATCTGTCGGAGATCTACGCGTGGATCCAGCGTGTGCCAGGCGTGAAGCACGTGCTCGACGTCAAGCTCTGCTACCGCCCGCTGATCCCGAGCCAGGAGCTCATGCTGCGCACGATCGCCGCCGGCGCGGGCAGCTCCCCCGAAGGGTTGACGGCGGCCCCGGCCTGGATCGCCGCTGACGATCGCGTGGTCAAGGTCGGCCCGTCCACACTTCTGTGCTCGCTCGATCACGAGATCGAGGTCGTAAGCCTATGAGCGCGCCATGGGTCGTAGACCACGCGGCCAGCGCCTATCGCTGCTATCCCGGCGAGACGGTGGTCTTCCGCACGCGCGTGGCCGCGCCGGAGCCCGGTTGCGCCTACAGCCTGGCCATCGTGCTCCCCGCCGGGTTCGGTCCGTCGGCCTATCGTGGGCCTGCCCGTCTCAGCCAGGCAGCTCCCCGCTTCCTGCTGGACGAGGGCCTGTGGACCGTGCTGTGGGAGTTGGAGGCGCCGGCGCAAGCAGGCGTGGCGGACGACTTCGAGACGAGCGCGACTGTCCAGCCCACCAACGCCGACAGGGCCCTGATCAGCCGGGCGTGGGCCACGCCCGCGGGCTCCGATGCGTGGGCATCGGCCGAGATCGCCCTGGAAGTGCTGGCGAAGGGCCGCTGGTTGCGCTATCTGCCGTCCATCTACGAAGAAGACGAGCTGATGGGCCGCCTCGTGATGCTCTTCGAGAGCTTCTGGTCACCGATCGAGCAGCAGATCGACGAAGTGCCGGCCTACTTCGATTCGGGCCTGGCGCCGCCGCAATTCCTGCCCTGGCTCGCCTCCTGGCTCAACCTGACTCTCGACGAGAACTGGCCCGAGGCCAAGCGGCGGCGCCTCCTCCGCTCCGCAGCCTCGCTTTTCCGCCGGCGTGGGACCAAGGCTGCCTTGCTCGAATATCTGGAGATCTACACGGGCGTGCACGCGCAGATCACCGAGTACCGGGCGGTCGATTTGCGCCTCGGCCCTGACGCCCGGCTTGGCCCCCGCGTGGCCCTTGGGCGGGGCAATGTGCCCGGCGTCTTCACCGTGCAGCTTCGCCTGCCTGCCATCGATGCAGTGGATCCGCGCGAGCGCGCCCGGCTGGAGGCCGAAAGGCTGCACGTCATCGAGAGCATCATCGAGGCCGAGAAGCCGGCCCACACCAGCTACCGGCTTCAAATCGTCTGAGGGAAACGCACATGATCAAACCCGAGCTCCTCAAGTCATTCCCGGCCCGGCGTATCAAGCCGGTGGACGGCATGGCGGTCACGGCGCAGGTGTGGGAAGAAGCTCACGAATACCACCGCCAGCAGCAGCGCTACCACGCCTTGCTTGGACACCGGCCGGGCATCCTGGTCGGCCTGGAGGTGATCGCCAGCCAACCGCCCGGCACCGCAGTGTACGTTCTTCCCGGCTTGGCCATCGGCCCTGAGGGTGATATCATCGTTCTCAGCGAGCCGACACCCTTCGACATGGGCACGACCGCGGAAGGGTCCTTTTGCCTCTACCTGACGTACGACGAGAGCCGCCCCATGGCCATGGGCAACAGCGACGAAGCCGACCAGCCTCTCTACATCCGGGCCGAATTCGGTCTCGAGGCAGGCCAGGCCCCTCCTGCGGCCGGCGGGCTGGAGCTGGCGCGGGTGCGCCGCAGCTCGCGCATGGCGCCGATTGCCGACGCCCTGGACCCCGCCCACCCGGGCTCCAACGCCATCGACTTGCGCTTCCGCCCGCAGCTGCCGGTGGCGCCCGAGCCTGTCGCCAGCATCGCCGTCAGCTACGTCGGCGGCAGCGACTGCCCGCACGGCGCGGGCCTGGACAACCTGGCTCGCTTCGCCCATCAGGGCGGCCAGATGCGGGTGAGCGTGGATGATGCGGTGCCGCTCGACGGCGGCCTGCCGTCGTACGCGCTGGTCTGCGTGGCCGGCCTGGGCGCTTTCGACCTCACCACCGGGCAGATGACCGCGCTCTATGATTATGTCCGTCAGGGCGGGACGCTATTCCTGGAAGCCTGCCGGCGCAATGTGCCCGCCGGGGATGCGCCGGCGGACGCCTCTTTCCGCGGCCTGCTGGCAACCCTCGGCATCCCTACGAAGGACGTGCTGCCAGGCGCAGCACTCCTGGCCGAGCCGCACTTCTTTGCCGCACCGCCGGCGGGCTTCGAGCCGGGGGCCACGCCCCAGGTGGCCCAGGGCGACGGGGTGATCCACAGCACCGCCGACTATGGCTGTCTGTGGGCGGGCCAGAGCCGCGGCCGCGCCCCGGCCCGCGAGGAGATCCGTTCAGCCCTGGAGTGGGGCACCAACATTCTGGCCTACGCCCTGGCCCGCCGGGCGAAAGCGTAGAAAGGGGACAAATCGTCATTGGCGACCATCGAAGGCTCGACAACCAACGTGTATGACCAGGTGCCCTACCCAAGCATGTCGTTTGGATATACCCACCCGGATCATCTGGCGACGATCGGCTGGCTCCTCGGCATGGAGCCCGCTGATGTGGAGCGGTGCCGGGTGTTGGAACTCGGCTGCGCCAGCGGCGGCAACCTGATCCCGATGGCCTATATGCTGCCGGGCAGCGAGTTCCTGGGCATCGACTTTTCGCAACGCGAGATCGCCGAAGGCCAGGCCGAGTTGGAAGAGCTGGCGCTGCCGAACGTGGTCCTCCGCCACGCTGACATCCTGGACGTGACGCCTGAGTGGGGCCGGTTCGACTACATCATCGCACACGGCATCTACTCCTGGGTCCCTCCAGAGGTGCAACGCAAGATCCTCGCCATCTGTCGTGCGAACCTGGCGCCACAGGGCATTGCCTACGTCAGCTATAACACGCTGCCGGGCTGGCATATGCTGCGCGTCGTGCGCGACCTGATGCTCTACGCCTCCGAGGGCATCGACGACCCATACGAGAAGGCTACGACGGCCGCCGCGGTGGTCGACTTCTACGCCAACGCCACGAGCGAGGAGGGCGCCTACGGCTCCTTCCTGCGCTCGTATAATAAGACCGTGCAGATCAAGCTCGACAGTACCAACGGCAGCCAGTACGCTTCCGTCCTGCACGACGAGCTCGAAGATATCAACGACCCCCTCTATTTTCGCGACTTTGTCGCGCGGGCCGCCGGGCAAGGCCTGCAGTATATGTGCGACACGGATTTCTCGATCTCCACAGGCACCCGCATCTCTGACGACGTGTCGCACAAGCTCGAAGAGATCACCCACGGCGACCGTGTTGCCCTCGAGCAATATGCCGACTTTCTCGCCTGCCGCACATTCCGGCGCAGCCTCCTGTGCCATCGCGAGGTGCAGATCAACGAGCGTCTCAAGCCGGCAGCCATCCGGCGCCTGAGAGCTGCTTCCGACGCGCGCCCGGTCTCCGAGCAGCCCGACCTGTATGGGCGCTCGACCGAGAAGTTCGAGACGCCCGATGACAAAGCCGCGGTCAGCACCAATCATCCGGTCTCCAAGCTGGCCATGACCTTGCTTGCCGCCGCCTACCCGAGCTCGATCGCCTTCGCCGACCTGCTGGCCGAGGCGCGGGCGCGCCTGGCCGCGCATCTGGCCGAACAAGGTGGCGTGGAAGGCCCCGAGGCGGAAGACGTGGATAGCGAGGCCCTGGCAGCCAACTTGCTCTCATCGTTCGGTTACAGCCGGAACCTCATGGAGCTGCATGTGTGGGCCCCAGGCCTGGTGCGTTCGCTCGGCGAACGCCCGGAGGCCAGCCAGGTGGCGCGCTGCGAGGCGCGCCGCGGCACCTGGGTCACCAACGTCCGTCACGAGCGCGTGCGTCTCGAGCCGCTCGATGCCTACCTGCTCACACTCCTGGATGGCCGGCACGATCGGCCGGCCCTCCTGGAGGCCGTCATCGCCGGGCCAGTGGCCGAAGGTCGCCTGGTAGCGCGCAGGGATGGGCAGCCGGTCGATGATCCGGCCGACGCGCGCCAGGTCCTGGCCCGCTCGATCGACGACCGCCTCACCTGGCTGGCTCGTGCCTGTCTGTTAGTGGGATAGTCTTCGCTGGAAGCAGGTGCTCATGGACGCCATGAATCGCGTCGAGATCAGCGACAAAGACGGCTGGCGCAAAGAGTTCCCGCTTGCCAAGAGCCTGCTCTATGTCGGCAGTGGACCTGACGTCGATGTATGCCTTGATCCAAGCCGCGGGGGCGGCGTCATGCCGCGCCATCTCCAGCTCGTCACGCTGCCTGGCACCGCGAACTGCTACCTGGCCATCAATCTGGAGGTCGCGGAAATCACCGTGGCCGGCAATCGCAAGATCCCGCCCCACGGGGCAGTCGAGCTGGCCGACGGCGATTTCATCCGGCTGGGAGACTTCGTGCTGACCTTTCGGCTCGCCAGGGCCGCGGAACCTTACCCCAAGCCGCTCCTTGCGGCGGCCCAGGGAGCAGGGAATACGGTGGGAATTGCAGGCAATAATTCTGCTGCGTCCTCCCCGCTCCCTGCGCCTTCCGCTAGGGCTGAAGGCGTCTCCAACGTCATCGGGCTCACCCTTGCCTTCCGCCAGACAGACCTGGAGACCGATCACCCCATCGATGCCAGCGTGCTCGTGCGCAACCAGGGCACCAAGCCGGGCGTGCAGTTCAGGCTCGAGCTCGAGGGCCTCCCCCCTGATCGCTACACGATCGGCCCCGGTCCCATCCTCTTCCCCAACGGCGAGAAGGAGGTCTACGTGCGCTTGATGCACCCGCTCGCGCCCACGCCCGAAGCCGGTGAGTGCAATATCAGGATCCGGGCCAGCGCGCCCGATGCCTACCCGGGCGAGAGCACGACGCTGACGCAGGTCATCCGCATCCAGCCTTTCTACAACCACACGCTCCGGCTTCTGCCCGAGGGCACCACGCGCGGGGGAAAAGCCAGATGAATTTGAGCATCGTTGACTGGCAAATCTACGCCTGGCCACGCTGGGGGCTGTTGCTCCTCGCGCTGGGCTTCGTCCTTCTGGTCACCGTCCTGGTGCTGCGCTCGCTGGCCGCCTGGCAATTGCGCCGCTTGAAGGTGGAAATAGGCATCGAGGTCCGGAATCTTGGCAATGCCCGGTCGGCCTATGAGCTGACCCTCCAGGATTCCACTGACCTGCGTTTCGCGTTCGTCGCGCCGGATGGCACGCCGCTGGCCGAACGGGAATACCAGGAACACATCGAAGGGCCCGCGCCGGCCACCAGGCCCGCCAAACGCGCCAAGATCGGCCGCTCACTGGGCGGGGCCGTCGGCGATGTCGGCGGACGAGGCCTCTCGATCGTCAGCTCGCTCGCCAATGTCTTCTATGCGCTGGCCACCATCCTGCCCGCAAGCGTCAGCAACGTCTTCAGCGCGGGCGGCAGCACTATGGTCGACGCCACGTTCAAGGCTGACAAGATGGTACAGGTCCAGCAGGAGACCGGGCGGCTGCAAGGCGCCGCCACCGGCACCACCTACTACCGTGATCCCTGGCTCGATCCCAACACGCCGCACCCCGGCGAGGCGCCATCGACCGTGACCGCCACCATCAGCCGCATCTGGGCCGAGACGCCGCTCGTGGCGCCAGGGGAAGCGCTGGCCGTCGCGCTCGTCCTCAGCCCATTGCGCGCCATTCCAGGAGGCAGGCGCGCCATTACGGTTATCTCGCGCGTGGCCGGGCTGCCCGGCGCCGAGCCGGTGGCCAGCGAGGGCGGCATCGAGATGGCGGACAAATCCTGGCTGCGGCGCGTCGGGCCGGGGCTCGGGGTCGTGCTCATCGCTACCAGCGTCCTGGCTTTGGCCTGTTGGCTCATCTTTGTCTACGTGCCGGTAAGTCGCTGAGGATTCAGATGGCAAGGGATCAACTCGAGATCATCAGCCCTCAAGGCCGCATCGCCTTCTTTGCGCTGGCTGACCGCGGCATCACCAATATCGGGCGCCATCCTGAAAACGACATCGTCATCGACAGCCCGCAAGTGCCGCTCTTCTACGCCGTGCTCGACCACCGCACCCAGCCCTACCGCATCATGGTCCTGGCCTCCGCCGGCGAGACCGTCATCCAGAGCCAGGCCCAGGGAGACCGCCGCCCGGCCCGCCCCCAAATGCCCGTGGAGCTTTGCCCCTGGGACCAGGTCCAGTTCGCCGGATTTACCCTGATCCTTGTCGCAGAGACTGTGGCCGCGGGCGTCCCCATCCCCTTGCCGGGGCTGCCGGGCGGGCCGTTGCCTTCGGGCGGCAACGGGAGCCATCCGGTCGGGGCCCCTGGCGCGGTCGCCCCAGCTGACGGCGGCGCACCCCAGCCCGCCTCCCCGCTGCGCCGGGACTTCGTCCCTGCGGGAGCTGAGCT
>Ga0326728_10019005_pt1 | contig 13422 bp, 12 predicted proteins | sample MB3enrmetagenome_FD_207602 | JGI IMG/M metagenome (GOLD analysis project Ga0326728, IMG submission 207602) | Lab enriched peat soil microbial communities from McLean, Ithaca, NY, United States - MB31MN | ecosystem: Environmental > Terrestrial > Soil > Wetlands > Peat | place: USA: New York... | reverse complement strand
AACCGAATTCTATCGAATCGGCGCCAACCGCCGCCTACCGACCTTCAACTAGATTTGGGACGCCCTCCTGGTGGCAGTCTCGAACGACTTCAGGCGGGTCGTTCCGATCCAGGTCAAGACCGCCATGTCGGAAAGGCAGATAAGCTTCGAGCGGAACTGGTTCGCCATACCCGGAATAGTGTTGGTGTGGGTCTGGCCGTTCGAGGCGAAGTACTTTATCTTCGATAGCCAAGCAGACGTGGAACGGTTCCTGGGCAGCTCAGCGAGTACGCCTTCTTGGCAGAGAGACGGTCGCTGGGATATCTCGTCAACGAACTTTGGACCCTCACACTTGGAGCGCCTCATGGATTTTCAGAACGCTTGGGACAAGATCGCCAAGCGGCTTGCTTCCGAGGCCGTTGTTCCGTAGGTCCCTGGCAGGGCTGACACAGGGGTGAATGCTATTTCACGAACTCATCGGAACGGCACGATCTCCAAAAGCTCCGTCCTGACCGAGCGTCGACATACTCCTTCTGACACGAGACTCGCCCAGTACTCTGGCACATATAGCAAAAGTGCTTCGGATTGTTGCCAGTTCCGCCGCAGGGTTTACAGACAACATCCCAGCCAGATCATGTTCCACTACTGCATGGGTTGACGCGGTACTTGCCTTTCCCCCGGTACTGGTGGCACTCTCTCTGTTTGCCGGTTCCGCCACAACTCGGACACTGTTCTGACCTCTTGCCGCCGGTGTGTTGCGTCCAGTCAGTATTCCCACACTCGGGACACACCTGACAGGACGGCGCGACTTTGTGTCCGCAACAAGGGCAACTTCCAAGAGATGGCATGGATTCCTTTGTACACCGTCCCCCCGCAGTTCGCAAGGGCGAGAACGTGCGGTTGAGGACGCGCGGTGCCGTGCGATGAGGCGGCCTCGCCCAATCGCCCGCCAGGCCAAGTTGACCCATGACGCCCGACCCGCGGAGGCGCGTCACTCGGAGCGGACCAGAGGTCTGCATCCCGGAAGCCCTGCCCCAATCTGGGAGCCTGCAAAAACGCTCGTCGAGAGGATCAGTTTGAAGCCCCTGATCGGAAATGGTCGTAGCCCAGCGGGGCCAACGTTTTCCCCTGGAAGATCACGCGGCCGGGCCGGCCCTTGCGGATCGCCCCAATGCGGATGGCGCCCTCGACCTCGGCGCGCGCGGTGAACAGCAGTTCGTAATCCTCGCCGCCGTGCAGCGCCTGCTCGAGGCTCGCTCCGGGGAACAGCGGGATGGCCTCCTCGATCACGGCCGAGACACCCGAGGCGAGCGACAGCCGGTGGAGGTCGAGCGACAGGCCGTCGCTGAGATCGATGGCGGCGCTGGCCCGGCCGTGCAGCTTGCGCCCGAACTCGAGCCTCGGCTCCGGCCGCGCGTGCTTCTTCCAGGCCGCGCCGCGGCGGGTTTCCAAGCCCAATGCCGCGCCGCCCAGGCGTCCCGAAACGTAGATGCCGTCGCCGGGTCGCGCGCCATCGCGCCGCAACGCCTTCCCGCGCGGCACGGCGCCGCAGACCGCCACGTCGCAGGTGGTGCGCTCGGCGCGGGCCAGGTCTCCACCGGCGAGCGTGGTTCCGGTACGCCGGGCCAGGCGCAGAAAGCCGCGATAGAATCCGTCGATCCAGCGCTGGTCGGCCCACGGCGCCAAGGCCAGCGACAGCAGGCAGAAACGCGGCTCGCCGCCCATGGCCGCAATGTCGCTCAATCCGCGCGCCAGCGCCTTCCAGCCCACTGAGTCCGCGGGATGCGTTGCGCGCCGGAAGTGCACGTCTTCGATCATCATGTCGGTGGTGAACAGCAGGTCCTCGCGCGCGCCCGGCGGGCGGTAGATGGCGCAATCGTCGCCAATGCCCGCGATCACGCCGGGGCCGGGCGCGGGGGTCATGCGCCGTATGCGCCGCAGCAGATCCAGCTCGTTCATTCCGATGCCGCGAACACCAGGCCCGAGGGCAGTTCTTCGCCGAACATGCGATCGAGCGTCCCGGAATCCAGCTCCTCCTCGCCTTCGAGCACAGCCAGCAGCCGGGCCGCCTCCGGCTGTGAGGAAATGGTCCGGCGCACCTGCTCGACCACCACCGGGGAAAGGTCGCGCGTGGGGTCGCCGGTGCGGCGTGCGATGGCCGCCAAGGCATCGGCGGCGCGCGCGCTCTTGAGCAGCGCCTCCACCCAGCGCGCCGCGGCGGCCGGTGGCGTCACCTGGTTTGCCGGGCCGTAGAACAGCTCGCGGGCGCCGATCCGCGCCAGGCACCACAGGTCGGTATCGGTGCATGGGCCGGACTTCACCTGGCCGGCCAGCCGGTCGCCCAGCTCGATCTTGGTCTGCATGGGCAGCAGTTCCAGGCTCGCCGCCGCGCGCCACATTTCGCGCAACAGGCTGGGATTGACCCGCTGCTTCTTCGCGCCGCGCGGCAAAAGCGTGGCCGAGAGCCGCTGGTACACGTCCACCTGCTGGTTGCGGTTCAGCCCGCCGGCCACGCGGCCCCAGAAGATCCACCACTCGATTTCGTTCTGCACCTGGTTCGCGAAAATCAGACCGCTGGAGTAAATGCGCCGCGCCTGCTCGAGGCGGAAATCGTCGCCCGGATAGCCGAAACCGGGGCGTAGCGCGAAGCCGCAGAGGTTGAGCCAGCGCAACTCGTAAGGCGGCGCGAGTTTGCGGCCGTCCGAGAGTTCGAGGAACACGTCCGCCAGTTGCCGGATGGCGGAAAGCGGCCAGGAGTTCTTGCCCAACCCGAGGGCGCCCTCGAGCTGGCCGGGCAATTCCTCCGGCGTCACCGGGCCATTCCGCGCCAAGCTGAAAACGCTGCGTACGAGCGACTTCGCGCGCGCCAGCGCCTCCTCCGCGATCACCGCCACCGGCCGGCGAGGCGTTTCCGCCGCCGCCGCTTTCTTACGCAACTCGAACTGCAGACGCCAGCGATGCTCGCTCACTTTCGATTCGCACCAGATTTCGAGCGTGCCGATCTCGGTCAGCCGCGCGCCCAGCTTCACCGGAATCAGCCGCTCGCCGACACGGCGGCCGAAGCGCAGCACGGCGTTCAGCGGCGCGTGCAGGTGGAAATCGGCCTCCAATCGTTCGGGGGCGATCTCGACCACCTGCCCCTGCCGGTCCTCGGTGCGCGTAAGCGAACTGTAGAGCCGGAAGGAGACCGGGCGGTTGGCCACCACTTGCAGGTTCTCGAGATCCAGCTCCAGAGTCGAGCCTTCTTCCGTGCCGCGGGGCACCAGGCACACGGCGCGCTCGCCGATGCCGATGTAGTAGGCGCGCGGCAGTCCGCCCCGCACCACTACGCCGCTGCCGGTGGAGCGCGCGTAGGAGTAATACGCCGCGCCCACCGCCACCGCCAGATCCAGGTCGCGGTTCTCGAAGACCAGCGGCCGCCGCCCGTACCAGTGGGCCACCACATCCGCGGCCCGTTCGCGGCAGACCTCCGGGATGAAGAACCCGCCGTTGAACAGGATGGCGTCGACTCCCGCGGGCGCCTGCTCGGCCGATCCCGTGAGGAACGCCGCCAGGTGGCGCGTGATGGCGGGATCGGAGACGTAGGGCAGCCCCAGCTCGCGGAACAGGCTCCGTTTCTCCTCTTTGGGCTGGTCGCCGAGGTTGCAGAACGGCAGGAAGCCATCGAGGGTCAGCTCGAGCACTTCCTCGCGCAGGATTTCGGTCTTGCGCACGCCGCCCACCAGCGACGTGCCCGCGCCCACCACCGTAACCTCGACGCCGGCCAGCTTGGGGTCCGCGAGCAGGCGCTCCTTGGCCGCCGTACATTGGCGGCGCACCGCGTTGCGCTGCCGGATGGAGAGCGGCGCGCCCAGCTTGCTCTCCACCAGCCAGGCCAGCGTGAGGTCCAGGTTGTCGCCGCCCAGAAGCAAATGCCGGCCCACCGCCGTGCGCGTAAACTCAACCCGGTCCCCGTCGCGCGCCACGCGAATCAGAGTGAAATCCGAGGTTCCCCCGCCCACATCGCACACCAGAACCACCTGGCCGTCGAAGAGGCTCTTGCGCGATTCCGCGAGGTGGTTGGCGATCCAGGAATAGAACGCGGCGGCCGGTTCTTCGAGCAGCGTGAGCTTGGCCAGGCCCGCCTCGGCGGCCGCTTGGACGGTCAGCTCCCGGGCTTCTTCGTCGAAGGATGCCGGCACCGTGAGCACGATTTCCTGTTCCGCCATCGGCTCGGGCCGCGCGCGGTCCCAGGCCTCGCGCAGGTGCGCCAGAAAGCGCGCCGACACTTCCACGGGCGACAACACGCGCCCGGTTTCCTGCGAATCCCAGGGCAGGATTTTGGCCGTGCGATCCACCTCCGGATTCGATAGCCAGGATTTCGCCGAGTGCACCAGGCGCGTCGGCGTGAGCGCGCCCTGATCCCGCGCGTACGCGCCCACGAACTCGGCGTTCGCCAGATACAGAAAGGACGGCAGGACCTTCAGCGGTTCGATCCGCTCCGGCGCGACGTGCTGCGGGATGGGCAGAATGTGTACCGGCGGAAAATCGGTATCTTCGGCCTCGCGGGGGTCGATGTAGGCGACGGCGGAGTTGGTGGTCCCCAGGTCGATGCCGATCTTCATGGGGCCAATCTCTCGCGCACGTTGAATTCGAGCTTCCAGCGCCGGCCGTCGCGGGCCACGCACCACAACTGCAACTGGCCGGTTTCGGTGACCACGCTCTCCATGGTCACCGGCACGACCGCGCCCGGATCGCCGCCGTCGGCGGGCAGCTCGACCTCCATCGGCGCCAGCTCCTCGATCTCCTCGCCCGGGTCATCGATCATCGCCCCCGCCGCATCGTCCTTGCGCAGCGGAGAGGAGAAGAAGCGGAACTCGGCGGGCTGGCCCACCACCAGTCCGAATTCGCGGTCGGGAATGCTCGCCGCGCTGCCCTCCTCCATTCCGAACGGAGCCACGGTGAGCGCCTTGAGCGGCGACGGCACGCCGGGCACCGCCGGCATGGCGCTCTCGATGCCGACGTAGTAGGTGCGGGCTACGCCGCCGCGGATGCGCACGCCGCGCCCTTGCCGCGCCAGTCCATAGTAGGCCGCCCCGCGCGCCACCGCGTGCATCAGGTCCTCGCCTGTCAGTGGAAGCACCGCGGGCAGCCCCTCTTCCGCCAGCCACCCGTTCAGCACCCCCACCAGCCGCTCGCGGATCAATCCGGCCCGCAGCACGCCGCCGTTGAACAGCACGTGAGTCGGGCACGCCAGGCCGCTCGGCCCGCGTCGCACCGCCGTGCTCTGCGCAGCCGAGGCATGCTGCCGCAGGAACCGGGCCAGGTGTCGCGTGACGGCGGCGTCGGCGGCGTAGGGCAGCCCCAGCTCCTGCAATCCCGCGCGGCGCGCGCGCTCCGGCATATCCTGGCTCGATACGGCCGGGAAGAACCCCTCCAGCAGGATCCGTTCGATATCCGTGCGCCGCAGTTTGGCTTTGATCGTGCCACCCACCAGCCCCGTCCCCTTGCCCAGAATCGTGACCGGCGCGTCCTGGAGGTCGGAGCCTTCCTCCAGCAGCTTTTCCTTGCCCACGCGGCAGTTTTGCCACAGCGCGTGAAGTTGCAGCGTGTCCAGCTTCACTCCCTTGACGGCGAGCTGTTGCTCGATGAACCGGGCCAGCGCCAGGTCGATGTTGTCGCCGCCCAGCAGAATGTGTTCGCCGACGGCGACCCGCTCGAGCTCCAGCTCGCCCGCCCGTTCGGTCACCGCGATCAACGTGAAATCGGTGGTGCCGCCACCGATATCGATCACCAGGATCAGGTCGCCCAGGCCCACGCGCTCGCGCCAGTCGGGGTGGCGCTCGATCCAGGCGTAGAAGGCGGCTTGCGGCTCTTCGATCAGGATCACATCGCGATAGCCCGCCTGTTCCGCCGCGCGTCCGGTCAACTCGCGCGCCACCGCGTCGAAGGATGCCGGGACGGTCAGCAGCACCTGCTGCTCTTCGAAGGGCGCCTCGGGATGGGCCTGGGTCCAGGCGCGGCGCAGGTGCTCCAGGAATCGCCGCGAGGCCTCCACCGGCGACACCTTCGCCACTCCCTCCGGCGCGTTCACGGGAAGGATGGCCGCGCTGCGATCAACGCCCGCGTGGCACAACCAGGACTTCGCCGACGACACCAAGCGGCCCGGATTCTCGGCCCCGCGCTTCTGGGCCAGGAGCCCGACCACGTAGTCATGGCCGGCCTCCCAGGGCAGCGCCAGGGAGCCAGGCGGGAAATCCACTCCTCCGGGCAGGTAGAGGAACGACGGCAGCAGCGGTTCGTCGCGGACTTCGCCGGGATTGGTCGCTTGCGGTATCGGAAACAGGCTGGCGGCCGGCAACCGATGCGGGTCCGCGACGGCGGCGAGCGGCGCGAACGCCAGCGCGGAGTTCGTCGTCCCTAAGTCGATCCCAATGACAAACCGTGGTTGCAAGGTTAGCTCACTCAATCTCAATCTCGGCCGGGGCGACGACGTTAGCGCCATGCTTCGGCGTGGGCAGATCCACCTTCTTCGCCAGCCAGCCTTTGTGCCGCAGCAGGCCGCCCTGCGGCACGCCCGCGGGCACATTGCCCAGGAACTTCACCAGCGCCGGATTCTGCGCGACCGGAGTCCCGCCCAGGCTGGTGAAAGTGCCTTCCACGCCGTCGATTACGGGGACCAGATCCACGTAGCGCTTGAGTGTGTCGCGGCACTGGTCGTGCAGCGTGCGCACCGCCGCGCCCACCTGCTCGTCGTCGAAGGCCGAGATCTCCTCCATCAGGAAGTCGACGAGGCGCGCGTCGCGCTGGAGAATCGACAGAATCTCGACAGCCCCATCGACGTGATCCGGGGCCGGCGCTTGCGGCGCCGCTGGCTTGGCGGCCTTCCGCGCCAGACCCAGCCGCGCAGCCAGCTCGTCGGAGAGCTTGCCGTGAAACAAAATACCGAAGAAACCGCGGAATGCCAATAGTAAGCGGCCCAAGGAAACCCCCAATCCCCAACTTTCAGGATACACTGCTCAAGCTGGAATCTTCGTCGGTTCGGGCGCCTCGCACCACCGCCGCGTCGCGCAGTTTGTCCAGCTCGCGCTTGGCGATGGTCGCCCAGGAACTGCCCGCATCGAGCTTGAGGTAGGCCTTCCAGTGATGCACCGCCCGCATCGGTTCGCCCTGGCTCTGGTAAATCAAGGCGGCGTTGTAGTGGGCATCGGCGTAGTTCGGGTTCTCCCGCAGCGCCGCCTGATAATGCGCCAGCGCGCGCGGCCGGTCGCCGGTTTCGTCGAACAGGTTGCCCAGGTTGAAGTGCGCCAGCGCGTAGCTGCCATCCACCTCCAGCGCCTGCCGGTAACAGCGCTCCGCCTCGTCCCATTTGCGCAGGTGATAGTGGATAGTCCCCAGGTTCACCAGCGCTCCGGCCGAGTTGGGGTCGAGCTGCAGCGCCTTCTCGTAAGCCTCGACGATCTCCGCCAGCGCCGCGCCCGTCTGTTCCAGTTCCAGCCCCTTCTCGAACCAGGCTTCGGCTTCCTGCTGCCGCGCGGCCCGCGACGTCCGCGTCCGCTCTCCCGGAAACTGCAGCAGGCTGTTCAACTCCGCGCGATCGAAATCCAGCAGAAGCTGGCCGGAAACCGCCTCCATCTTCTGCCCTTCCAGGAGCACCGCGATTCTCTTGCCCTCGCAGACGATCTTCAGTTCCCGGAGCGGGTCGGCCACCCCCTTGAGTTTCTCGCGCAGCGCCCGCACGGCCTGCCGGATGCGCGCCGCGGGCACCCGGCTCTGGCGCAGCTTGCCGAGCGAGCGCAGCGCGATCAGATCGGAAAACGCGAACTCCCCCAGGCGCGGAACCAGCTCCTGCTTCTCCCAACTCCGCAATTGCCGCTCGGAGATGCCCAACACCCTCCGGGCCTCTTCCCGCGAATACGACTGCTTTGGCTGGCCGGCCTGCATTGCGGAGAATTGTAGCAGAAACCGGCGCCGGCGGCACCACAGGCTGCCGGCACTGGCGGCAGCCGACTGCGAGCCCCGTGCACGCACACAAGTCCCCTTCCACCGCCCGTCTATACTGAAGGTCGGGGGACGGGTTTGGAGACCAGGGAACTCACGGTGCGGCAGTTCTTCGGGCGCGGCGGCGCGCTCGCGCAGTGCCAGCCGGGCTACGAGTTTCGCTCCGGGCAACTGGAGATGGCCGAGGCGGTCGAGAGCGCGCTGGCCGACAAGCGCCACCTCATTGTCGAGGCCGGCACCGGAACCGGCAAGACGCTGGCCTACCTGGTCCCGGCGATCCTCTCCGGCAAGCGCATCGTGATCTCCACCGCCACCAAGAACCTCCAGGAGCAGCTCCTTTTCAAGGACATTCCGTTCCTGCAGCAGCATCTGGGCCGGGAGATCCGCGTCTGCTACATGAAAGGCCGCAACAACTACGCCTGCCGCCAGAAGATCTACGACGCCGAGAAGGAGCCGGTGCTCGAAGGGCTCGAAGAGGTGGCCGATTTCGAGATCATACGCGAGTGGGAGAAGACCACCGTCGTCGGCGACCGCGCCGAGATCAAGACCCTGCCCGAAACTACCGGCGTGTGGGCCAAGATCGACGCGCGGCGCGATCTGTGCAGCGGCCAGAAGTGCCTTCAATTCGAGCGCTGCTTTCTCACCCTGATGCACCAGCGCGCCTTCGAGAGCGACATCATCGTGGTCAATCACCACCTCCTGTTCGCCGACCTGGCGGTGAAGGACCAGGAGTACGGCGGCATCATTCCCGAATACGCGGCCGCCATTCTCGACGAGGCGCACGAGATCGAGGACGTGGCCGGCCAGTACTTTGGAGTCTCCATCAGCAGCTATCAGTTTCAGGAGCTGCAGCGCGATATCGCCGCCGTGGCGCGCCGGAAGGAGTTCGGAACGCAGGAGCTGGACCGCATTCTGGTTGCGGTGGGAGACGCCGCGATGCGCTTTCTGGCGCTGTTCGGCGCCGCCGAAGGGCGAACCGGGTTCCGCGAACACCAAGCCTTTCTAGAGCGGTACGAAGAGCAGTACAGCGATTTGCTGCACGGCCTCGAACTGATCGGCGCGCATTTGCAACTCGTGAAGGATGCGCCGGAGGAGGTGCTGCCGCTGCTGCGCCGCACGGCCGAGCTGTCCAAGGCGCTGGAGTTCTGGATGGCGGGCAACGATCGCCGCTTCGTTTATTGGATCGAGCGCCGGGGCCGCGGCACGTTTCTCCAGGCGACCCCCATCGAGGTAGCCGGCATCCTGGCCGAGAAGCTCTTTGGAAAGATCGACGCCGTGGTGCTGACCTCCGCGACGTTAGCGGTCTCGGGCAACTTCGAGTACGCGCGCAGGCGGCTGGGGCTGGACGGCGCCCGCACGCTGCTGGTGCCGGGCCACTTCGATTTCGCCCGCCAGGCGCTGCTCTATGTCCCCCAGCACCTGCCCGACCCGCGCAGCCTCGATTTCGTCCCCCAGGCGGCCGACGAGATTGTGCGCATTCTGGAGTTGAGCCGCGGCCGCGCCTTCGTGCTGTTCACCAGCTACCAGCAGATGCGGGCGGTCCACGATCGGGTCTCCTTTGAGCTCGAGTATCCCACCCTGCTCCAGGGGACCGGACCGCGCACCGCGCTGCTGGAGGAGTTTCGCCAGACGCCGCACTGCGTGCTCTTCGCCACCTCTTCGTTCTGGCAGGGAGTGGATGTGCCGGGCGAGCAACTGAGCTGCGTTATCATAGATAAGTTGCCCTTCGCGGTTCCCAACGACCCGGTGGTGGAAGCCAGAATCCGCGCCATCCGCGAAGAGGGCGGGAATCCGTTCTACGAGTACCAGATCCCGCAGGCCGCGCTGGCCCTCAAACAGGGCTTCGGGCGGCTGATACGCAGCCGCTCGGACCGCGGCGTCCTGGCGCTGCTGGATCGCCGCATCAGCAAGCAGCGCTACGGCCAGGTCTTCTTCGACAGCCTGCCCGATTACGGCTTCACCACCAGCGTCGAAGACGTGGAGAGGTTTTTCGATGTATGAAGTTTCCGTGGAAGAGACGTTCGCGGCCGGTCACGCTCTGCGCGGCTATCGCGGCCAGTGCGAGAAGGTGCATGGCCACAATTACCGCGTCCGCGCCGTCATTCAGGGAGAGCGGCTCGACTCCAACGGCCTGCTGGTGGATTTCGTCGAGCTGAAGCGCATCCTGCGCGTCATCGTCGAACGGCTAGACCACGTCTTCCTCAACGACCAGCCGCCGTTCGACCAGCTCAACCCCACGGCCGAGAATATGGGGCGGTATTTCTACGAGCAACTGAGCCAGGGCCTGGCCGGCCTGGCCCCCCAGAACCCCGTCCGCCTCGCCGAAGTGAAGATCTGGGAGACCGATACCGCGACCGCGACCTATCGCCTGCCCTGATCTACGCCGTCCAGTAAGAAACCAGCAGCCCCTCGCCCGCCACGTCCATGTCGATGTAGTAGCTCGCGAGCGGGATGGTATTCCTCCCCACCTGGGATTCCACAACGAAGGAATCGGCGATTCCGCCGGAGGTGTTTGGCCACAGGACCCTGACCACGCCCGCCAGGCTGGCCCGAACCATGGTCGAATTGCCGATGTAGCCTTTGCCGGTGAGAGCCGGAATGCTCTGGATAGCCAGTTTGGCCACCCTTTGTGTCGGATCGGTGGAAAGGGGGACCAGGGTTCCCGGCGTCGCCACGTTCACCCGTCCCATCGCAGTTACGTTCATAGGATCTCCTCACTGGCATCTTACGCAACAGGCCGGGGAGATCGTCCGCCTGCGGATGGCTATGTTACTGAGCGGGAAGCTATTAGAAATTTGGATGCGGCGTCACCGGCCAAAGTAGGAGGCGTTCTGTTGGGCGAAATCCGCCCACTTCTCCGGCAGGTCGTCCAGCGCGAAGATCGCCGAAACCGGGCATACCGGGACGCAGGCCCCGCAGTCGATGCACTCGACCGGGTCGATGTAGAGCAGTTGCACCTTGTCGAAATCGGCTTCGTTTTTCTTGGGGTGGATGCAGTCCACCGGGCAGGCATCCACGCAAGCCGTATCCTTGGTGCCGATGCAAGGTTCCGCGATCACATAAGCCATGATGTTCCTCCCTCTTCTTGATTTCAGCATAGCGCACCTCCCCGCTTGGAGGCCGGGCCGCGTGGCAAACTACTCCGGACGGTTCAAACGCTACAATAAGCTCATGATTCCCAAAGTGCGCAAGGCGGTTTTCCCCGCGGCCGGATTGGGAACGCGGTTCTTGCCCGCCACCAAGGCCCAACCCAAGGAGATGCTCCCGCTGGTCGATAAGCCGTTGATCCAGTACGGCGTCGAGGAGGCCATCCGCTCGGGCATCCAGAACATCGTGATTGTCACGGGCCGCGGCAAGACGGCGATCGAAGATCACTTCGACGTGAGCTTCGAGCTGGAGCACCTGCTCGAAACGCGCAACCGGAAGGAATTGCTGGCTGCTGTGCGCAATATCTCGGACATGATGGACGTGGCTTACGTCCGGCAGAGGGAAGCCCTGGGCCTGGGTCACGCCGTGCTGCGCGCCCGCGTCATCGTGGGCGACGAACCGTTCGCGGTGGTTCTCTCCGACGACATCATCGATTCCGGAGTTCCCTGCCTGCGGCAACTCCTGGATGTTTACGAGTTTTTCGGCGCTCCGGTGCTGGCCCTGATGGAGGTACCGCCCGGAGAAGTCTCGGCCTACGGCGTGGTAAAGGCGGAAGCCATTGCCCATAGCGGCTCGAGCGACCGCCTGTACCGCATCCTGGACCTGGTGGAAAAGCCGGAGCCGGACGCGGCGCCCTCCAACCTGGCCATCATCGGGCGCTACGTGCTCACTCCAGAGATCTTCGCGTCGCTGGAATCGATCGAACCCGGCGCCAAGGGCGAAATCCAGTTGACAGATGGACTTAGGCACCTGCTGGGCAATCGTCCCATCTACGGCTACCGTTTCGAGGGTACCCGCTACGATGCCGGGGACAAGCTCGGCTTCCTCAAGGCCACCGTCGAATTGGCTTTGGGTCGCACCGATCTCGGCGCGCCGTTCCGGGAATACCTCAGGACCCTCAGGCTGGACTCATAGGCCTTCGCGAAGCGACCGCCAGCTCATCCACCACAGGAAAGTCGCGGAAGCGCCCATCATCAGCCAGGCGAGTTGCGCCGGCGTGAACGACGCTTGGATCACTACACTTCCCAGAACCGCCAGGGCGGAGTACCCAACGGCGTCCAAAACCAAAGGAACCCATTTTCGCGGATCCTCGGCCTCGGCCGCCACGCGCCGCAGGATGCGCTCACGGAACGCCGCGGACGGCTCGGGGCTGCCGATAGCCTCCCGCATCGCCGCTTCCACCTCGCGTTGTACTTCGAGGAACGCCCGGCAGGCGGGGCATTCCGCCAAGTGCACTTCCACCCGGCCGCGCTCCGCCGCCGCGAGGCCGTCCTCGCAGTATTCCAGGATCAGGTCTTCGAATGCAGGGCAGGGCATAGCGGTGCTCCCTCCTTCCGGCGCGCCTCCAGCAGCGCGCCTAGTTCCTTCTTGCCACGATGCAGATAGGTCTTCACTGTGCCCATGGGCAGGTCCAGAATCATCGCCACCTGCTCATAGGACCGGTCCTCCAGGTAGAACAGCATCAGCGCGCGCCGGTACTTCTCCGGGAGGCGCCCGAGCAGGTCCCGCATCTCGAGAGCCGCGCCGTGGCCATCCACGCGAGCGTGCAACGACTCCGCCGCGGCCCGCACCTCGGGCACGTCGAGGGAAGCAGCCCTCAACGACGCCTCGCGCCGGCGGTGGCTCAGGCAGGTGTTCCGGGCAATGGCGAAGATCCAGCTCGAAAGCGACGCCTCGCCGCGGTAGCCGGGCAGTCCCCTCCAGATCCTGAGGAACACTTCCTGCGCCAGGTCCTCGGCCGCTGCGCGGTCGCCCAGCATCGAATACGCCAGCCGGAAGACCTTGGTCCCGTACTCTTCGACCAGCCCTTCGAACCGCCCCACGCCAGCCATTATCCTGTTTAGACTCGCCCAACGCCAGCGATTGTTTCAACGCCGGCGTGAAACAAAACGTTTCCACGCCGGGTCTTAACCTGCGAAAGGACATTCCAGTGAGCGACTTTACGAATCCGGTCGAAATCATCGTCCCGATCATCGCCATCCTGCTGCCTGTAGGGATCATCGCCGTGATCGGCTACTTCAAGAACAAGGAAAGGGAGATGATTCACCGCGAGCGCATGGTGGCGATGGAAAAGGGGTTGCAGCCTCCTCCCGACATAGGGGAGATGCCTCCCCGCGAGGTCCTCCAGGCCGTGGAGAAGTTGACGCAGGCCCGCCCGCGCAATTGTCTCCTGCGCGGATTGATCTGGCTGTTCGTGGGCCTCGGCGCCTTCGCTTCCATGTACGTGTTCCCTGCGTCCTGGGAGCAGCGTCTGACGCATGGACCCTTGTCGTTGGTGCCCTTGCCCTTCCTGGCCTTCGTCCCCGCCGGGATCGG
>Ga0326728_10019002_pt1 | contig 13423 bp, 15 predicted proteins | sample MB3enrmetagenome_FD_207602 | JGI IMG/M metagenome (GOLD analysis project Ga0326728, IMG submission 207602) | Lab enriched peat soil microbial communities from McLean, Ithaca, NY, United States - MB31MN | ecosystem: Environmental > Terrestrial > Soil > Wetlands > Peat | place: USA: New York... | reverse complement strand
CTGCAATGGTTCCGGCGGATGGTGGTGCGCTACGAATATCGCGCGGATGTGTTCATTGGACTGGTGCATTTGGCTTGTGCCTTGGTGACCTTGAAGAAGGTTTCCGGATGAGTTCTAGCAAGTCTTTCAACAAATGCCTCCCCTGCTTCCGCACGCTCTAGCGGATTGATCGCGGATGCGTCTTTGGCGGCGAGCGGCGGAAGCCGTGACACAACGCGAGAAACCACACCATCCACAGCGCCTCCCGCACGATCTGACCTGACATTTTCGATTGTCCCGCGTACCGTTCGGCAAACGTGATGGGAATCTCGGCCACGCGAAAACCCTTCATCCAAGCGTTGTAGGTCATCTCCACTTGAAACGCGTAGCCATTGCTCCGCACCTTTTCGAGTTCGAGGGCTTCCAACACCTCACGGCGGAAACATTTGAATCCACCCGTCGGGTCCGTCACCGGCATCCCCGTGATCAGCCGGACATAGCAAGCCGCGCCTTTGCTCAGCATCAAACGCGACAACGGCCAGTTGATCACACGAATCCCGTTGCAGTAACGCGATCCGAGGACCAGATCCGCCTCCTCGATCTTCTTCAGGAAATTGGAAAGCTCGTTCGGATCGTGGGAAAAATCTGCGTCCATCTCCATCAAATAATCGTAGCCCTTCTCCAAGCCCCATTTGAACCCTGCGATATAGGCGGTGCCCAGCCCCAGCTTGCCGGCGCGACGCAGCAAGTGCAGCCGCGGTTGTTGCCGCGACATGTCCTCGACAATGTTCCCGGTCCCGTCGGGCGAATTGTCGTCCACGATCAATAAATCGATGGAAGGCGATTGCCGAAGAACCAGATCGACGATGCCCTGCACGTTTCCCTTCTCGTTGTACGTCGGAATGATGATTAACGCTCGTTTCTCCATTGGCCTTTCTTCAGTCCTTCATTTGGGATCCGCCTTCATGAACCGCGGATTCGCCAGCACTATGTATTCGCCATCCACCACGATGGGCCATTGTTTTCCACCACCGACGGGCACCAAAGCGCCCTGTCGCCCGTCTGTGACCACCACCGGCCACTTCTCTTGCAGCACACCGTCAACGATCTCCTGCACGCCGGCCAAAGCCCGCGTGTAAATCAGATCGATGCCGCGCGGACGCCCGTCACGGGTAACGCCGGAGGCAAGAACCAGATACTTGGCTCTTTGCCAACGGCAATCAAACCAAAATAAATCGCGCGGAATCGGCACGGGCCAGGCGTCATTCGTGTGCCCTTCGTAGGTCACACAGTGCGAAAGCATGCTTTTGCGCGCGTTATTGACAAGCCAGTAAATCTGCTTCGGCGCCAACACGACATCCTCCGCCGTCGTCTGCTCGTTGACGTACGCCATCAACTTCTCGACCGACGAAACCGACGTCTGTTGCTGCGTCCAGATGTCAATCTTGGTGCGGAAATGATTCAACGAGCCATACAGCGAGGTGAGTCCAAATGCAGCGAGCACTCCGAGCGGGATCATCACAGCGGCAGGCTTCAGCATTCGCCCGACAAATTCACCCGCAAACGCCGACGCGCCCGCGACGCCCAGAGCCATCAACGGCAGAAACAACGTCGCAGGGTAGAAGAACAGCGGAACATTGTCCTGCTTCTTGAACACGACCGCCATCAACGCAAGCACCCACAGCGCAATCCACTTTCGGAACCGCGCTACCGGAAACAAAACGATGCCCACCGCCGCCAATGCAGGCCACAAGTCGATGAACTGCGCGCCCGTCGTGCCGACGATCCGATCGTTGAAGCAAAAGATGCCAAGGTTCTTGATCCAATGCCATACCGTCTCGATGATCGTGGGTTGCGGCCCGCCAGTCATCCCGCCTACGCGATGCACTTGTTCCATCAGATGGGCCACCCCACCCTTGGTCAGGACGTACCACAGCACAAACAACGCGCCATAGGCACCCGCTGCGACCGCCGCGACGAAGCTGTGTCGCCAATTGATGCACGCCACCGTCGCAACCAATGCGAGAATCAAGGGCGCGGTATAGTAGTGCGTTGCCGTTGCCAGAGAACAGAAAACGCCCGCCCACACAACGTCGCGCAGCCGTCTCTCCTGCAAGTATCGAACCAGAAAACCACACGATACCGACGCGAACGTTCCCGCCATCGGATGCGACCTGACCCAACGAAAATTCATCACGGTTTCGGGATACACCAGAAACGCCGCCGCGCAGAGGAAACCGAAAGTTTTGTTGCGCAGCCGCGTCCCAATCCAAAACAGTATCACCGCCGCCGCCAACGCCGTCACCGCGCCCAGCGCACGTGCGACCAACAGGTCATTGCCGAAGACGCTCAGCAACTCACCGGTCACCAACATATAGAGCGGCGGATACGGATACGGAAAAACGAAGTCGTTGATGATCGGCCCGACGCGCGGGGTGCCGTGAATGAACGTCCAAGATTTTTCCATCCACTCGCCTTCGTCGCCGTACCAGTTCGGATTCGTCCGCAGATTCGGCAGAAACAAAGAGGCCCACAATGCCACCAACGCCACGGCTATGTTGCGCTCCCGCTTCGTCTCAAACAGCAGGTTCATGGTTTGTTAATCAGGTATATCCGCATCGGACCGAAGTTGGTGTTCAATCCGCCGAAGTTCACACGACCGGCATCGAAACTCGTCCGATTGTCATCCACGACGAGCACAAGCAAATTGGTCCCTGAGCGATCGCCGGTGCCCTTCAACATCGCCAAGAACGGCAGATCCAATTGCGCCGGCTCGGCCCGTTGCCAATGATCCATCTGCAGCAACCGGTTTTCTTTGAAAAGTATACCCGCGTCCGCATGAGCTGTGACGAATCCCGCCGCAGTGCGTTTGAAGCCCAGCCCTGATCCATACGTGCCCTGTGCCCCGCCATATCGGCTCAGATACCGGTTCACATCCAGCATGAAAATGACATTCCCCCCCACAAACGCGACGATCACAACAATTAAGATCTTCACCGGCACAGCCCGTTGGCTCAGTGCCCCAAACATCAGGAAATACATCGGATAAAGAATGACGTAGTAAGACAAATACGTCCACAACCCGGCCACAAGATATACGGCCAACGGCACGATAAACCAAAGCACCAGAATACAAGCCCTTTTCGATTCCTCATCCGCCGTTGCGTCCCGGCAGAACACGGTCTTCAGAGACTTCGCCACAACCACACAGAACCACATTAACGCCGCAAGAAATGCCAGCCGTTGCACCGCCAGCAGCCAATCGCCCATCGTCAGCGATGAGTCGAAATATCGGTTCTGTCCTCCACCCTTGTTGATCCAAATCCGATTCGGATCGAACCCACCGCTTGTGCTCAATCCCAGCACATCCTCTATCTCGCCGGCATTCATGATCGCCAACGCATGCCGCCACGCCTCCGTCGGTCGCCGCGGAAACGGGTAGCCGCTCTGCGGATTGATCGTCATTCCCGGCGGAAGTTGTTCCCACCGACGACTGCTGCTCTCTTCCGACATCCGTCTCCACTCGGCCCAACCCTTCCTCTGTTGCTCCATCGCGTAGGGCAACGCCAACGCCAACGCGACCGCCGCACCGGCAGCCGCATATCGCCAATCAATTCTCGGGCGCAGCAACACCAGAACGGCCACCGTCGCAGCCATCAACGCGAACCCGCTGTAGTGAATTTGAACGACGCACAACGGTAGACACAAAACCCAGAACACCGCTTTCGGTTTTTTCCCGAGGACGAGCGAGTGCACCGCCCACATCGTCGCCGTCGCAAACACGGGTACGAAATCCTGCGCCCAAATCTTGCGCGAGTAAATGACCGCCCACGGTGCCGTTGCGAACAGTGCAGCCGCCACCAAACCGGTCAATGGCCCGTAATATTTCCGTCCGATCCACCAAGTCGAGACCACGGCGGCCAGCCCCAACCCCGCGATCATGCAGGACACCGCTGCGATGTTCGATGTAATGAAAAACATCGGGACCAGCAGCCAGATGAACAGCGGGGGATTCGTCACGCCGACGCTCGACATCAAACCTGATGTCGGCAGCTTGCCGCCCCGCACGAACTCCAAGGCGCGGTTTGCCGCAAACGCCTCATCACCCTTGAACTCCACCAAATCAAGCCGCGAAAACCGCAGCCACGCGCCGACGGCTATAATCACCGCCAGCAGAAGCCACTCCAATCGTCGGTTCACTTCCTCACCTTCAGCGACCAGCCGACGCGGTGCGCCCGCCGGATGCGAAACAGCTCGCCCCAGATGCGCAGCGCGCGCCGCAGATTGTAGGGGATGCGCGTGTCGGGATCGTGCACCCATTTCACTGGAACCTCGGCGACCTGATAACCTTCGCGCGCTGCCACCACCAGTATCTCGATGTCGAAGATCGCCGTAGTAGAAGTCACCTGAGGGAACACCTTCTGAGCCACCTCGCGTTTCATCGCCTTGAACCCGCACTGCGTGTCGTGGAAGCCTCGCACGCAGAGCAATCGCGTGCCGACGCCAAACAGCTTGCCAGCAAGCGTGCGATACCACACCTGTGGCTCCTCGACCTCCGCGCCGGGAACCGAGCGCGAGCCAATCGCCATGTCGTAGCCGTCGTGCTCCAACTTCGCCAAGAGCTTGTCCACCTCGCCGATCGGCGTGCTCTGGTCGGCGTCCGTGAACAGCACGTAGCAGCCCCGTGCGTCAAGCATCCCCGCCTTCACGGCCCCGCCCTTGCCGCGGTTGGGCTGCAGATCGACCAGACGCACCATCGGGTAGATCTTCGCCAGTTCACGTGTGACTCCTGCTGTGTCGTCATTGCTGCCATCATTGACAACAACGATCTCAAATCTCAAATCCTTCCCTGACAAATACGCGACAATCCCTGAGACGTGTTTGCGCAGTCGTTCCTGCTCGTTGTAGGCCGGAATAACGACGGAGAGATCAAGCGCAGATTCCGGTTCCATTCCACTCGCCTTCCGCAGCGCGCCCGTCTTGCGCAACGTGGCCAGCGCTTCGGCTGCGTAATCCTTGTCCAGTTCTTGTTGCCGAATCCACTCGGTGTAATCGCGCACGCTGTCGCGCGGCGTCTTCGTCGGCTGCCAGCCGAGCTGTTGCAACTTTGAAATATCCGACACGCTGTGCCGCGTGTCGCCGACACGGTATTCGCCCGCGACGCTGGGATTGAATTCCTTGTTCAACGCTTCCGCAACGATTTGCGCGAATTCCAGTACGGTGTAACCTTGTCCGCCGCCGACGTTGAAGACTTCGTAGTTCGCCTCGTCGTGCTCCAGCGCGAGCAAGTTGGCGCGAGCAACGTCAGAGACGTTTACGTAATCGCGCAACTGCTTCCCGTCCTCGAAGACGCTCGGCGCTCTGCCATTCATCATCTGCAATGTGAAAATCCGCAGCACGCCGGAGTAGGCGTTGCGAAACGACTGGTGCGGGCCTTGGACGATCGAGTAACGCAAGGCAACGCTGGGGATGCTGTAGTTCCTGCCGAGCGCGATCGCCATCAACTCTTGGGAGTATTTGGCGATGGAATACTGGTTCTTTGGATTCGCGTGTGTCTCCAGCAACGGCAGCGGTCGAATCACGCCGTCACACTTCGGACAAACCGGTTCCCACAAACTTTTCGCAAGACGCTGCGGATCACGTCCGTCAGGGAACACTTCGCCGTCCTTCGCGCATTGGTAGCGACCTTCGCCGTAAACAAATTGGGTGCTGGCCACCACCACCTTGCGCACCGGCAACTTTTCCGCGACGATCACCTCGTACAGCAATGCCGTGCCGACCGAGTTGACGTGGAAAAACTGCGAGAAGTTCGGCAACAAATCCTGAAACGCCGCGAGATGGAACACGACATCCACCCCTTGGAGCGCCTTGTGCCAGTCATCGCGATTGCGTACGTCCCCGAAAATGCGCTCGACATCCTTCGAAAGCCAGTCGGGCCATTCGTTGGCCGAACGATGAACCGGCGGGGCGAGTTTGTCCAACACGCGCACCTCATAGTCGGCGCGCAGAAGTTCATCCGCCGTGTGCGATCCGATGAAACCCGCCCCTCCCGTGACCAGCGCTCGTCCTTTGCTCATGCGGATGATCAGGCGAGTGCCTGCTTCAGTTTTTCGTACAGGTACCCGGTGATGATGTGGTCGAGAATCATATGCACGTCTTCGACCGGGCCGTACTCGTTGGAGGGAACAGTAAACGAAACGTCCGCCAGCTTCGCAAGTTTGCCGCCGCCGAAACCGGTCAGCCCGATAACCCTGAGTCCGATTGTTTTCGCCACTTCGACCGCGGCGATGATGTTCGGCGAATTGCCCGAAGCCGAGATCGCCACGAGCACGTCGCCTCGCCCAGCGAGATTCCTCAGTGGCTCGCTGAAAATGTGATTGTAGTCGGTGTCGTTCGCCCACGCGGTCATCAGCGAAACATTGTCCGTGAGCGCGATGACGCGGAAACGCTTCCACGGCGCATCGCCTTTGTGGCCGAGCGTGCCCTTGCAGAGATCGTTCATCATGTGTGACGCCGTCGCCGCGCTGCCGCCGTTGCCGATGACAAAAATCTGTTTCCCCGCCACGTGTGCCGCCTCAATCGCTCGAACGGCACGATCAATCGCTTCCAGAGGCACCCGGTCCAAGACTCCTTTGAGTTCCGCCAAATAGCCCCTGGCAAATTCACTTGCTGTTTTCATTTTCAATACCTTTGCATGTTGAGCACGATTCGACTGCCGCCGCGTTCCAGCCGAAATGGCATCTCGTGAAGGTTGGAGAGTGCACGCCGCACCGCCTGACGTTTATCGCTCGGCACACACAGCAGAAAAAACCCGCCGCCGCCCGCGCCGGAGATTTTTCCGCCGAGTGCGCCCGCTTTCACGGCGCGCTCGTAAATCTCGTCCGTCTCGCTGTTGCTGATTGACTGCGCCAGCTTCCGCTTCGCCTCCCAGCCCTGGTGCAAGAGTTGCCCCAACCCTTGGACGTCGCCTGCTGCAATAATCTCCCGCACTTTCCAAGCTTGCCGCGTCATCTCGCCCAGCACGTCCAACTTCTGGGCGATGTTGGATTTCTGCTCCGACAGAATCGTCGCGGCCTTGCGGGTCTTGCCGGTGTAAAACAGCATGAGCATGTTGTCCATGTCTTCGAGAACCGTCCGGGACATTTTCACGGCGTTCACCTTGATGTCGTGCCCCGGCCCGAACTGAAAACATCGCAAGCCGCCATATGCCGCAATGTACTGGTCTTGCACGCCGATTGGCTTTTTCAAAATCTCGATTTCGATCTCACATGCTTGGTGCGCCAGTTGTTCGGTCGTCGGCGTCTCGTCGACAAGGTGATACAGCGCGTTTAGCACGCCGACCGTGACGCTGCTAGATGAACCCAGGCCAGAACCTTCGGCGGGAATATCAGAAAGAAAGGAAATCTCCACGGCTTTCGTCACGCCGACCTTGCGCATCGCTTCACGCACCAGTTCGTGCTCCAGTTGATCCACGGAATCAACAATCTCCTTCTTGGAGTAATTGACGTAAATCTTGTCGTCGAATCGCTCCTTGACGATGCAGTACACAAACTTGTCGATTGCGGAACTGACGACGCAGCCACCGTGCTCCTCAAAGAAATCCCGGAAATCTGTGCCGCCGCCGGCAAACGAAATGCGCAAAGGCGTTTGCGTGATGATCATGGGGCGAAGTCCTCGCGGCAATGGAGCAATGGAGTGGCAGAGTACCGGGCACTGCCTCCCCGCGCTCGGCGCAATCGGAGATCGTCATTCCAACTCTCGATCACTCCAGCACTCCTTTCTGATAATCGCGTTGCGCCCTGGCCAATCGCTCGGGCGTGCCGACGTCCTGCACGTAAGCCTCTGGTTTCATCGCGAATAACGATTTCCCTTCAGCCAGAAGCTTCGGAAACAAATCCTTGCCGAAGTCATAAAACTGCTGTTCTGGAATCAAGTCCAACACTGGCGGCTCGACCACAAAAATACCAGCACTAATGAGTTTTGTCGAAACTTGTTTCGGGTGCGGCTTCTCGATGAACCGCAATACCCGCCCCTTGGCATTCGTCTCCACCACGCCGCCTGTCCACGGCTCTGGCGACTCGAACAACGCGATCGTCGCCAGCGCCTCGCGCGCGCGATGAAACTCCAGCAACGGGCCAAACTCGATCCGCACAAGATTGTCCCCGTAAAACACGATAAACGTCCCGCCCCGCAGCACGTCTTCCATCTTCTTCACGCCGCCGGCCGTGCCGAGCAACTCCGGTTCGTGCGAGTACGTGATAAGCGCGTCCCACTGGCTGCCGTCGCCGAAGTAACTCGTGATTTTGTCGGGCATGTAATGCAGGTTGATGACGAACTCGCGGATACCCTGCCGCGCAAACAATTCAATGTGATGTTCCAACAGCGGTTTGCCGCCGATTGGCACCATCGCCTTCGGCACGTCCAAACCGAGCGTCCGCAAGCGCGTGCCCAATCCAGCCGCAAGAATAAACGCTTTCATGGAGAGGATGTTAAAACCGTTAAAGTCGTTAAAAGGTTAAAACTTATCCGGAAACCCATTCCCCCGAGTTTGTCATTCTGAGCTTGTCCCCAAAGCTTTCGTGGCGGGCGAAGAACCTCTGGTGTTTCCACAGTTTCCCGAACGACTGAAACCCTTCGTTGCGCTCCGGGTGACAACCGATAAATGTTTCTGGATGAGTTCTAACGGTTTTAACCATTTTAAACTCTTTAACGGCTCCAGCGATCTTCATTGCCGCTCTCGCAGATACCGCGACAACACCGCCCACGCTTTCTGCATGGCCTTCGAGCGATGACTGATCCGGTTCTTCACCTCCAGCGGCAACTCGGCGAACGTTTTCACCTGCCCGTCCGGAATGAACAGCGGATCGTACCCGAATCCGCCGCCGCCCCGCTCCTCCTCGATGATCGTCCCGTTGCAGATGCCTTCGACCGTTTCGACCAGCCCGTTTTCGTCCGCGATGGCTGCGACGCAACGGAACCGCGCGGTGCGTTTCTCCATCGGCACGCCACCGAGCAATCCAAGCAGCTTCTTGTTGTTCTCGTGGTAGCTCGCGCCAGCACCGGCGAATCGCGCCGAGCGCACGCCCGGCTCGCCGCGGAGCGCGTCCACCTCCAAGCCCGTGTCGTCGGCGAGCGTCAACATCTTAGCAGACTTCGCGGACTCGATTGCCTTCTTGACCGCGTTGTCGCGAATTGTCGTGCCGTCTTCGTCGATCTCCGGCAATCCGCGGATGTCTGCTGCCGAGACGACATCAAGCTGCAGGTCAGCGAGAAGAGTCCGAATTTCCTTCAGCTTGTCCTTGTTGCGCGTCGCTACCAAGAGTTGCATGGCGGCGGATTATAATGACGCGCCCGCGAAAATGAAGCGTGAATTGAACGCCTCACGCGCGCAGTGTCGTCGCGCCGCTTCCCGGTTGCCATTCCAAGCTTGTTGAGGGACCTTTTCTCATCCTTGAACTAGAAGGACCATTCTCTATAATCGGCTGCATGAACTACAACCTGATAGAGAACCAGAAGGAACCGACGCGTTTTCTGGTCAAGGAAGTGCGTGCCGAAAATCTAGCGAGAGCTTTGATGTGACTTCCCACAATATCGGGCGTCTTACACAGATAAAGGACCCAAGGCGGCGAGGCAAAGGGTTCTTTGAGGCAGTTCGATGCACTCGCTGAACCTGAAATGCTTTTGCAGCGCATAGATCACCACACTTCGGAATCTGGTAAGCCGGTGCTCCTCCTGAAGGACCGCACGGTTGAAACACTTCAAGCCGACCTTGCCGGCAAGCTCTACAAACCGTTTGATCCGCACGATCCCGAAGGAATCATTCCCGGCCAACTGACCAACTGGCTGGAGGATTACGGCATCATCGTGCCGAAGCGTGCCTGATCTCGAGTGCGTAGCGCCATATTCAACCAACTCCACAGTCTCTACCTCGTTTCGCTGTTGATGGACATGAGCGTGACTGGCGTGACGTTCGCCATCAGCCGACGCGCGGCGGAGTTGGGCGCCACCTCCACCGAACTCGGTCTGCTCAGCGCGCGGTGTGGATCGGCGTGTGCGGCGCGCTCGTGTTGGTGACAGGCCGTGTGTCGGACCAAGTGGGCCGCTGCAAGCTCGCCATCATCGGTTATCTCATCACTTCGAGCATGACGTTGATCTGTTCGCTTACGGCGCGCGTGCCTCTGCTCCTGCTTATTCAACGCGGGGATCGGCGTCGGCATCGCCTGTTACTGGCCGTCGATCATCGCGTGGTTCCGCGAAGGAGTGACCGGTGCGCAACTAGCGAAACGGTTGATCACGTTCGGGGTGGCATGGAACACGGGTCTCCTTCTTGGCTTCGGCTGCACCGGAGTCATCTTCCGGCACTGGCGCATTTGGCGTTCTATGGTTCCGCAGGTGTGACCTTGCTCATTGCCGCGCTGTTGTTATTCCCGGCACGCTTTGTGGTGACGCCTGAAGGCTCTACCTTCTGCGCCACACTCTCCACGATTCCGGCCGCCCTTGGTGATTTCCGCAACACGGCGTGGTTGGCGCTCTTCGGGACGAATTTCGCGCTGGACGGAACGAGCGCGCTATTCCCCCAATTGGCCACGCACCTCGGCATCGGCGCGGACGTGCATGGCGGATTGTTGGCGCTGGGCCGCGGCGCAGCATTGACGAGTGTTGTGGCGCTGCAACTCTCGATGTTCTGGCGCAGTCAGCTGTGGCCGCTGTGGGTGGCGCAATTGCTCTGCGCGGCCAGTATTTTGGTGATCTGGCTTGCCAACGCGATTTGGATGTTCGCGCTGGCGTGGATGGTTGGCGGCGCAGTGTCAGGGTGCACGTATCAGGCCAGCATTACTTTACGTTTGAGGAAATGGCCGCAAAGGGCAAGGGCAGCGGCTTTCACGAGGTCATCATCGGTATCTGCATGTTCGTCGGACCGCCGTTCGCAGGATGGATCGGGAACAACCGCTCGCTGAGCGCGCCCTTACTTTTTCTGCGCGTCAGTTCTGCTCCTGCCGGTCGCGACGCAGATGGTTCTCGTTTTCTGGCGGTGCCAATACCAAGGGGCCTTGCAGCCGCGACAACCGACCGCAATCTCGACCGTGTTGCCTCGCTAGAACGGGAACGGGAAATCACTGCCGCCGCCGCCCTTGCTCGTGTTCTGCGTGCGAGCACCACCCGTCAGGAAAATCTTCGCGCCACTGGGGTCATCCGTCTGGATCATGCCGACCGACCTGCCTTTGGTGTCGCCCGATATGACGATCGCGTACGTCTCGGCGCCTTCCAACGTTTCGCAGCCGCTCAACGGCGTGCCGTTGCCGTTCTTGCAGGAGTTGATGTCCGCTGCCGAGGGCGCGTTGATCGTCATCGTGCCCGTGCCGTCGCCATCGGTGCTCACGTTGTAGGTGCCGGTCCAGTTGTAATCGATCACAATCGTGGAGATGCCATCTTCGGTGGTGAAAATCGTCCGCCCGGCCAAACTGCCTTTCCCATCGGAGGCGAACACGCCGACCCGCATGATGTCCTAGCGCGGCGCTGTGGCGATGCCGGAATTTGTTTTGCCCGCCGTGCCGTCGTAGAACGGGGCGAAGCTCGTCGCGTCGTGAAGCTGAAAGACGAATGTCCCCTTCAAGCTGCTGGCCTTAAACTTTGCCGCTTCGCTCGCTGTGGCAACGGCCAGAACCAGCGCTGCGAACCCGAGATATTTCACGGCTCTCAATATGATCACTTGCATCGACGTCTCCCCTCGGTAAAGATTGTTCACCAGCCAACCTATTAAGACACAACTGGATGGAGATTGCTCGTTAAATCCTCTTGCGTTAAACTCGCGCCATGAACATTCCCAATCTTCGCAGTTGCCACGACACGGTCGGCGGCATCGTCTATTTCGGGCGCATGCTCGACAAAATCCGGCTGCACGCGCAAGGTAAACTCCCTGCCGATTATCAGGCCAACCTTGGCCAAGGATTCGACGGCCGCTGTTGCAGTTTCCTGCGCGTCAGCTACGACAACCTCATTGCGCGCGTCAAACAAGGCGGCATCGACGACGAGATTCTGCAGTGGTGTTTTGCCGAAGGCCGCAGACCAACCGACGAAGAGATTGAAGTTTGGAACCATTACATGCGGAAGCGCGGCTGGCGCGACGACGCGAGCAAACGATTGGCCGAACGCCTCAAGGAAAGCGGCCTCTCACACCGCACCGACATCCAGACCTTCTTCGACTACATCGACGCCGACGAAGGCCGGGAATTGCGCACCTGAGCCTGCCCCTCGTCGCCTTTCGGTACGAAGTGGATCAGCACGTTGGCGATGGTGATCAACGCGCCCCCGATCCAAAGGTTGGCGGTCAACGTTTCATTCGGATAATTGATCCCGCTACATTCCCCGATCCATCCGGGTAGGAACAATGCGCAGACGCTGGCGCACAGAGGCTCCGCGCAATACACCAGCCCTGCGTGCGTCGGATGAACGCGGGGCTGCCACACGTTCATCAGATTAAACGGAGCGACCGCCGCACACCAGCACCAGAAACGCGATCACCCCGGCGGCGGTCCACGAGGCGTTGACGCGCCACAAGTCGCGCCGATCCGTCGCGGTCCACAATGCCATCGGCGCAAACATCGCCGCAATCGTGGCGACACGTTTCTCCGTGGAGGCGAACTTCGCACGGTCGAGCCACAGGATCTGATAAGCATCTAAAGGTCGTGAAGAAGAAGGCTTCGGTTATGGCACATTGGCTCCAACCCTTAAGCCAAAGGAAAGGAGTCAGTCATGCCGACCGAAGCCCCGCAAAGTTTATACGCAGGCTTGGACCTGCACAAACGCAATGTGTTCTGTGGTCTCATCGACCAAACGGGCAAGCCGATCTACCGCCGTCGCCTGCCTGCCGAGTTGCCGATGATCCTGCAAGCACTCCAACCGTATCGCCTGCAGTTGAAAGCCATCGCCGTGGAATCGACTTTCAACTGGTACTGGTTGGTGGATGGCCTGCAAGAGGCGGACTATCCTGTGCGCCTGGCCAACCCGGCCGAGATGGAGAAGTACAGCGGACTGAAACAGACCGACGACGAAACCGACGCGCTGTGGCTGGCCGAGATGTTGCGGCTGGGCATCCTGCCGACGGGCTACATCTACCCGAAAGCGGAGCGGCCCGTGCGCGACATGTTGCGACGGCGGATGCTGGTCGTGCGCCAGGCGACCCAGATGTTGCTGTCTTTGCAGTCGATGGTGATACGGCACACCGGTCGAGAGGTCGGCGCGGCCAAGCTGCAGGGCTGGACGTTGTCGGAAGTGCGCACCGCGTTTCTGGATCCCTACTCGCAGCAGACGGCCACTGCGATGTTGGAGTTGCTCGGCGAGCAACGGCGCATTCAACACAGCTTGGAGAAACAAGTGCTGGCGGTGGCCAAACCGACCGGGTCGTTTCAGCGGCTGCTGACGCTTCCCGGCGTCGGCAACATTC
>Ga0326728_10019001_pt1 | contig 13424 bp, 6 predicted proteins | sample MB3enrmetagenome_FD_207602 | JGI IMG/M metagenome (GOLD analysis project Ga0326728, IMG submission 207602) | Lab enriched peat soil microbial communities from McLean, Ithaca, NY, United States - MB31MN | ecosystem: Environmental > Terrestrial > Soil > Wetlands > Peat | place: USA: New York... | reverse complement strand
ATGGTGAAACCACGCCTACGAAGCCATTATAGCTTATGGGCAGTAGGGTGAGAACAAGAAAGTGAGTGAGGAGGACGAAAACTCTTTTTTCTTCTGGATGGGAACGACTACATCCTGACCAATAATCTGCGGCCAGCACCCACAAAGAGACGATCCGGCACGGGGCGCAAAATCAACGACTACCATAAGGAATAACGCGTACCCCCACTCAGCCATCGTTTTGTGACCCGACCTGTCCTCACTTACGGGTTGCGCATGCTCCCGTGGCCTCCCTAGTCTTACGTCTGGGGAGCCGACGGCTGGACGCCAAGCTGTCGCATCATGGTCCCCAGGTCGTAGTAATCTGTTGCCCGGGTGGCCACGCCTCCCGTCATCTCGCGTATGGAGGCGCAGCGAACGGAGAATGACTTGCCCGTGGCCGGCATGGTCGGTGTGTCCCCCAGATTCGTGCCGCTCCATATATACTCAATGCAGACGCGATTGCCCGAGAAGAAGAAAGACGTCACCTCGGCCTTCAAGTCCGGGAACATGGTGAAGCACATCTTCAAGAAGGCGCGAAGCTCTTCCCTGCCGCGAAAGACTCGACCCAAAGCCAAGTCTTCGTAGACGCAGTCGTCCGCGAACAAAGAGAGCGTCTTCTCGATGTCGTGCGATGACCATGCCGCCGTTTCTTCTCTCACCCATGTTGCTGCATCCATATCGGTTCTCCTTTCGTAGGTTTGCAGTAATCTACCCAGCGACACATCGATGCTCAGGGTCAAGCCGTGCGACTCAAGGCCTCTGGTCTGGCCAGACGGTGTGGCCACCAAGGATTCGAGTGTCTATGCGCCGAGAATCTCGCGGCGGCTCAACGCCTGCTCCAAAGACGGCTGCATCTTCATCTCCAGGAACTCGCGGATAGCGAAGTCGAGATGTTCGATCGCTTCGGCCTTCTCATCAGGGTAGTGCTCCAACAAAAGCTCGGCAAGCTCGAGGCGCGTAAGGGCGATATCGGGCCGAAGCCGCAGTTTGGTGCCCACATCCATGGCCTGCGCATAGTAGGCTCGCGCCTCGTCTGGCCTGCCGAGAAACGCGGCTGCGGCGGCAAGGTGACGGGCGATGCAGGTCTGCGAACCCATTGACAGGGCAAAGGGCGCAGCGACCGCCAACCGGCGGAACAGAAACTCAACGGCCTCGCGGTGGCGCACGCGCATGGCTAAGTGAAGGACAGTGACGTCCGTGGTGGTCCACGTCGGGTCTTCACCGGGACCCATGCCGTGGCGTGCCGAGACAAGGTTGTCGAGGAGGAGGGTGAGCTCCATATCACGGGCGCCGACCGGTAGCCTCACAGGGCTGGTGCGTGACCGAAGCTCCTCGGCCTCTTCGGTCCTGCCCAGGAGGAGAAGAGGCGTGAGACCGCACGCGTGCTCAAATACCGACGCGTACTCGGGAAGGCCCAGTTCCTTGCCGCGACTCCTCACGCGCACGCTTATCTCCACTGCCTCCTCCAGCCTGCCAGCCCTCATGGCGGCCAATCCTTCGGTGAACAAGGCAAACAACGACACGTGGGGCTGGCCGGTCCGTTCGGCGAGGGTCCTCAACTCGTCGAGAAACAGTCGCGCCTGCTCGCGCATGCCGTGTTCGAAGAACACCTCACCCGCGTACATCAGAAAGGCGCCGAGGGACCGCACCGTGACCCGATCGCGGGGGCGTTCCGAGAGCTCTCTTATAAGCTCCAGTCTCGGCTCGAAGCGGTCCGGCGCACGGCAGTAGGTAAACCACCCGACGGCAGTATCCCACAGCACCTCAGGGTCATCGAGACGCCGCGCGAGGGCGAGGGCCTCGTCATAGGCACGCACCCCTTCACTCATGAAGGCAAGGTTTCCAGTGGCCAATCCCTTGACGCAGCATATGTCCCCTCGCGCGCTGTCCGCCCACGCGCGGGCTACGCTGTCTGGTGCCGCGCAGCGATCGGCTCGTTCCACCCAAAGCTTGGCCTCGGGGGTGCCCCATGCGGCCGTCGTGAAGGAGGCCCAATATTTGAGGCCAGCGATCGCATGCCGGCTGGCTTGGGAAGCTCGGATGTTGTTACCCATCTGGTCGGCGAGCGCGAACGCCTCAGGTACGGCCGTGTCGAGCGCCCTTCGTGCCTCTCCTGCGTCGATGAGCACCCTCCCCAATTCGAGGAGGAGGTCGCACCGTGAGGCTTTGTCGTGAGGATCGAGAGTCTCCTGGGCCTTGAGGGCCTCCTCGAGGAGGCGGGCGGCCTCGGCATAGGCATGGAGCGAGGCGGCACGACCGGCAGCCTTCTGCCCGTACTCAACCCCCTTCGAGAGGTCGGTGCTCTTCGAATAGTGGTAGGCGAGCATCTCGTAGAACTCGGGGAGCCGGTCCGGATAAAGCTCTTCTATGGCTTTGCCTATCTTCCCATGGATCTCCTTTCTCCGGGCAAGAAGGAGGCTGTTGTAGGCGACCTCCTGGACGAGGGCGTGCTTGAAGATGTACTCGAGCTCGGGGAAAAGTCGTTTCTCGTAGATGAACTCGAGACCTTGGAGGTTGAGGAGATGGGCTTTCAAATCGTCCTTCATTTCAGTGATGGACTGTAGTATGCGAAAGGCGAACTCTCTCCCGATCACGGAGGCGACGTGCATGATCCGTTTGAGGCTCTCGTCGAGACGGTCGATGCGGGCGGCGATGATCCCCTGGACGGTGTCCGGGACCTGGATGTCGGAAAGCTTCTTACCGAGCATATAACGGTCATCCTTCTTCTCGATCGTCCCGTTCTCGAGCAAGGTGTGGGTGAGCTCCTCCATGAAGAGAGGGTTGCCCGCGGCCTTGCCCAAGATGAGATCGCGGAGCTCGGGGACAATCTCCCCTTCGGATAGGATGGACTGGACCAATTCGGAGCTTGTCGGGAGGGAAAGCTGATCCACCCGGATATTCGTGTAATACGACTTGCTCACCCAGCGGTGGGTGTATTCGGGCCGGTAGAGGACGAGAAGGAGGACGGGGGTATTTGCGAGCCAGCCGATGAGGTAGTCCAGGAACTCTTCAGAGGTTTTGTCGATCCAGTGGAGGTCCTCGACGATGAGGACGAGGGGTGTCTTTTGGCTCTCCCGGATAAAGAGGTCCCGCAGCGCCTCGAAGATCCGCTCCTGCTTCTGTTTCGGCTCGAGCTTGCGGTAGACCTCGTCCGGTTCGAGGGAGAGCAGGTCCTGAAAGGGGGGGATGAGGCTTGCGTCGAGGGACGCGAGCTTCTCCTTCATCTTCTTGTTGATGAGGTACTCCCGCTCTCCTTCCTTAATCTCGAAGTATGACCTGAGGATATCGAGGAGAGGTAGATAGGCCATGGAGCCCCCGTAGTGGAGGCACCGGCCTTCGAGGTAGGTGTGCTCGGGAAACAGACGCCTCATCTCGAAGATGATGCGGGATTTCCCCACCCCCGCTTCGCCGACGATCCCCACCACCTGCCCTTGGCCGGAGCAGGCTTTGTCGAGGGCTTCGCGGAGGATCTCTATCTCTTTCGCTCTGCCGACGAATCTCGTGAGGCCGGAGACGGCGGAGGCTTCTATTCTCGTTCTTACTTCACTTGCGCTTATAAGCTGGTACGCATCCTGTGGCTCCTCTTTCCCCTTTACCTGGAGAGGGCCTAAAGAAGAGAAGGTGAAGAAGTCCCTCGCGAGCCTCTGGGTATGGCCGGAGACGAGGATAGCGCCTGGCCTGGCATTAGACTCCATGCGGGAGGCGAGATTGATGGTATCGCCGATGGCGGTGTAGTCCATGCGGAGATCGTCTCCGATAGCACCAACAACCACGGGACCGGAGTTGAGGCCGATCCGCATCTTGAAGTCAATGGAACCCTCTTCTTTGAGCCGTTGACCGTAACGGGTAAGGGCGTTTTGGATGGCAAGGGCGGCATGGCAGGCTCTTTGGGCATGGTCCTCATGGGCCAAAGGGGCGCCGAAGAGAGCCATCACCCCATCCCCCGTGAACTGGTTGATCGTCCCCTCGTACTTGTGGACCTCATCCATGAGGATCTTGAAGCATCCGTCCATGATCCCGTGGATCTCCTCGGGGTCGAGCTTCTCGGAGATGGCAGTGAAGTTTGCGACATCGGCAAAAAGGACCGTGACGAGCTTGCGTTCGCCTTCCACCGAGCTCCTGGTGGTGAGGATCTTCTCGGCGAGGAATTTGGGTGTGTAGGACTGGGGTCGGGAGTAGTCGAGGGGAGGGGTGGGCATGGGGGCCGTCAGAGGTTGGCCGCATTCACCGCAGAATTGCCTGTCCGGAGGGATCGTGGCGCCGCAGGCAGGACAAACGAGCTCCATCCTGACGCCGCATTTCTCGCAGAATTTCACTCCTTCGCGGTTATCAAAGTGGCATTTCGGACACTTCATCTTCGGCCTCCTCAGGTCGCCTCTCCTACACCTTTGAAGTTCTCCCTCTGTTTGAGAGCACGATCGAGGGCCGGCAGCATCTTCATCTCACGAAGCTCGCCTATGGCGAAATCCAAGTGCTCCAGCGCCTCGGCCTTCTCATCAGGACAGTGCGTGAGGAGCAACTCGGCAAGCTCGAGCCGGGCGAGTGCGATCTCGGGGCGGAATCTCAGGCCAGTGGCCATATCCAACGCCTCCTGATAGTAGGCCCGGGCTTCTTCGGGCCTACCCAGTAATACTGCGGCGGCGCCGAGGTGGCGGGAGGGACAGGTAATGAAGCCCAGTACGATTTCGGTCGTATAAAGGCCGCTATGCGAGCATCGACGCACGAGAAAGTCCGCTGCTTCGCGGTGGCCGACGAGGATTGCCGCCCTTAATGACGATATGTCGAGAGTGACGGGTGTCTCATCCTCCAAAGGCTCTAAACGGGAGCGGGAGGCGACAAGCTCATCGAGGGCCGCCACTGCCTCCGCGTCCCGGTGGAGATATGCCAAGGACAGAGCGCCTAGGGGGACCTTCAGCAAATCCCACAGCCGGACCACTTCGTCGACCGTCCCCATGTAGGACAGGGCCATTCCGGCAGCTATCATTTCGTGTGTGATACCGTACACGGGGAGACCCAGTTCCTCGCCGAGGGCCTCGGCCTGCCGGCCTATCCCTATGGCGTCATCGAGACGACCGTCCAGTGTGGCCACGACGGCATCACCAACCATGGAAAGCAGTAACAGATTGCCCTGCCTGCTGCGTTCTGCAATCGCCTTGAGGTCTGCAAGGCACTTTTCTGCGCGCTGCCGCTGGCCCGACTCAGCGAACGCAGAAGCGAGTAATAGCAACGTCGGGCCCAGGGTCGCTTCGCTCACACCCGCCCGTGATTGCACCGCCAACTTTTCCGAGAAACGCCGTCTCTCTCCGGCATGCTGCGGAGCACCAGTCCCCTCGAGCCACGCCCAAGCCGCAGACCATAACGCTTCGGGGTCTCCGAGGCGTTGCGCCAGCTCGAACGCCCGGTTGCTATGCCGGACCGCCTCCGACATTAGGTTGTACTGCTTCGTGAGAAATCCGCTCCAATACCTCGCGTGTCCCATCGCCAGGTCGGCCCATGCGCGATCGAGGGTACCCTCCTCCGCGTAGCGGTTAGCCCTCCCTGCCCACAGAACCGCTTGGGGGCCTGCCCACGACGTTAGCGTAAAATTCCCCGAGAAGTAGATACAGCACCAAGCCACCGTACTAGCACGCGATGCCCGGGCGCGATCACCCATCGACTCAGCCAGCGAGAAAGCCTCGGGGAGTTCCCCGTCGAGGGCGCGCTGGGCCTGATTGCCCAGCCTCAAGGCATCGGCAAGGTCGACCAGGAGATCGCACCTCTTCCCCTTATTGTCGGGGTCGAGAACCTTCTGCACCTCGATTGCCTGCTCAAGGAGACGTACTGCCTCGGCGTAGGCGTACACGGAGGAAGCGCGGGTGGCGGCTTTCTCCCCGTAGCTTATCCCTTTCGCGAGGTCGTCGCTTTTCGAGTAGTGATAGGCGAGCATCTCGTAGAACTCCTCCAACCGGTCTGGATAGAGCTCTTCTATGGCTTTGCCGATCCGCCCATGTATCTCCTTTCTCCGGGCGAGAAGAAGGCTGTGGTAGGCCACCTCTTGCGTGAGGGCGTGCTTGAAGATGTACTCGAGCTCGGGGAAGAGCCGCCTTTCGTAGATGAACTCGAGGCCCTGGAGGTTGAGGAGGTGACCTTTCAGGTCTTCTTTCATCTCCGTGATCGACTGGAGGATTCGAAACGCGAACTCTCTGCCTATGACGGAGGCGACGTGCATGATCCGTTTGAGGCTCTCGTCGAGGCGGTCGATCCGGGCGGCGATGATCCCCTGGATGGTGTCGGGAACCTGGATATCGGAGAAATTCTTGGAGAGGACGTAGCGGTCTTCTTTCTTCTGTATCGACCCGTTCTCCAGGAGGCTATGGGTGAGCTCCTCCATGAAGAGAGGGTTGCCCGCCGCCTTACCGAGGATGAGGTCGCGGAGTTCGGGGACGATCTCCCCCTCGGAGAGGATGGACTGGACGAGCTCCGAGCTTGTCGGGATGGAGAGCTGATCCACCCGGATGGTGGTGTAATAGGACTTGCTCCCCCACCGGTGGGTGTACTCGGGTCTGTAGAGGATGATGAGGAGGATGGGGGTGGCGGTGAGCCAGCCGGTCAAGTAGTCCAAGAACTCTTCAGAGGTTTTGTCGATCCAGTGGAGATCCTCGACGATGAGGACGAGGGGGCTCTTCTGGCTCTCCCTGATGAAGAGGTCCCGCAGCGCCTCGAAGATCCGCTCCCGCTTCTGTTTGGGTTCGAGTTGACGATAGGCCTCATCCGGCTCGAGAGAGAGGAGATCCTGAAACGGGGCAACCGCTGTGATGAGATGCCCATCGAGGGACGCGAGCTTCTCTTTCATCTTCTTGTTGATGAGATACTCCCGCTCCCCCTCCTTGATCCCGAAGTATGACCTAAGGATATCGAGAAAGGGCAGGTAGGCCATGGAGCCCCCGTAGTGGAGGCAGCGGCCTTCGAGGTAGGCATACTCGGGGAACAGATGCCTCATCTCGAAGATGATTCGTGATTTGCCCACCCCCGCTTCGCCGACGATACCCACCACCTGCCCCTGGCCCGAGCGGGCCTTGTCGAGAGCGTCATGGAGGGTCTCCATCTCCTTGGTCCTCCCCACGAAACAAGTAAGGCCGGAGACCGCGGAGGCTTCGAGCCTGGTCTTTACCTCGCTTGCTTGCATAAGCTGATAAGCATACTGGGGCTCCTCTTTCCCCTTCACCTGCAGGGGGCCGAGTGAGGAGAAGGCGAAGAAGTCCCTCGCGAGCCTCTGGGTGTGGCCGGAGACGAACACCGTACCGGGTTGAGCGGCAGACTCCATGCGGGAGGCGAGGTTAATAGTATCCCCGATGGCGGTATAGTCCATGCGGAGGTCGTCTCCGATAGCTCCAACGACTACAGGACCGGAGTTGAGCCCGATGCGCATCCTGAAGTCGATGTCACAGGTGTTCTTCAGTTTCTCACCATAGTCGGTCATGGCATGTTGGATGGCAAGAGCGGCATGGCAGGCCCTTTGGGCGTGATCCTCATGGGCGAGAGGTGCGCCGAAGAGAGCCATGACGCCGTCGCCCGTGAACTGGTTGATCGTCCCCTCGTACTTGTGGACCTCATCCATGAGGATCTTGAAGCATCCGTCCATGATCCCGTGGATCTCCTCGGGGTCGAGCTTCTCAGAGAGGGAGGTGAAGTTCGCGACATCGGCAAAGAGGACCGTGACGAGCTTGCGCTCGCCTTCTATGGAGCTCCTTGTGGTGAGGATCTTCTCAGCAAGGAACTTTGGGGTGTAGGAGTGGGGCTGGGAGTAGTCGAGGGGAGGGGCGGCTTGATGTTCCTCGAGAGCACTACCGCATTTGCCACAATACATGAAATCAAGTGGATTTGAGAAGTTACATTTGGGGCAAACCTTTTCTCACTTCCCTCCACATTTACCGCAAAATGCCAACCCATCTGGATTATCAAACTTGCATTTCGGACACTTCATTACCGCTCCTCCTCGATGGCCCGTTGGCGCTCACTTCTGAACCTTCTCCAGAAGCCGTCTTGTTTCGGCCAGGTCCCACTCGGCGCCAATGTCGGCAAAGATAGCTTCGGCCTGTTTGAGGTGTTCCAGGTCTTTGAGACGCCTGCCTATTTCCAGGTGGGTCATGCCGGATTGATAGCGCATACCCATCTCGTCAGCAAGGCTCAAGCTCCCCATCCACCATTTCTGAGCATGAGAGGGTTTTGCGGCGAGCCATTCGTAAGTCCCTCTGAGGCACATGGCCCCCGGAACATCATAGTGGGCGTAGGCCTTGGCACCCTTCAAGGCCTTTCTGCAGGCGAGGTGTGCGTCTCTCATCGACTGTGATCTTTCGGATCCGGTACTGCGCTCCGCGGCGCAGAAAAGAGCCTCGGTCAATGCAGCGTGAACTGCAAAGCTGGACATACCTGGCGCTCTGTGGCTTCTCAGAAATGCCTCGGTGTCCCGGAGCGTTCTGAGCGCCATGGGAAGGTTTCCGAGGCGAAGGTAGCATCTGCCCAGACCGCCCCCCACGGACTCTTGGGTCGAAAGATCTGGAATGGCTTTTGCGATCTCGGCGGTCTCACGCCAAGTGGAGACCGCCTCGTTGAGGTGGCCCGTGCTATATTGACTCATGCCCAAAAGATTCAACCCCCAGCACCGTATCTGACGATCGTTCGCATCCTCTCCGCACCGAATGAGCTCCTGAGCCCGTGTCGAGGCCTCGGCGAAATTGCCCAGAAGTTCATGAGCAACACCTGCCCAATACGCTGGCATAGCCCATCCATGGAGGTTCCAGTATCCTGATGTGCGAAAGGCTTCGGCGCTGCGGCGCCCGGAATCCAAGGCCATGGTCGGCCTGCCGAAGAAGAGCTGGTGTACCCCAATACCGAGGTAAGCCCAACCCGGCGCTGTGTGCTCCGCGGTGGTCTCCGCGACGCCGAGACCCGTGCGGGCGCAGTAACCCGCGATTCTGGACAGGCCCAAGAGAGCCGCCGCGCCCGTCAAGGACCCAAATCCTTGAAGCGTGCTGAGACGGAGGGCGTTCCGTTCGGAGAGGTTGAGGAGCCTGAGGGCGGCCAGTAGAAATATTTCAGGATCACCTCCCGGACCGACCATCCAACAAAGCGTTTCACACACGTGGGTCTCTTCCTCCACGAGAGGGCTCACCGGTCCGTCTCCTTTCTTCACGAAGAGCCCGGGTATGAGACGATGCCCTATCTGCGCCGCGATCTCCCGTAGGATCGCGAGGCGGACGACGCGTGCGGCTTCGGGGAGGGGACTGCCGAGCCGTGCGAGGGCATGCCGGAAATACTCCATGGCTTTGTCGTGCTCCCCTCTCCGGTAGAAGGCCTCACCCATTTTCCTCTCGAGGGAGGCCCTCTGGACCGGATCCCATTTATCCCCGAAGACCCTGGAGTAGGTTTCGAGTGCCTGTTCATAGTGGGAGAGGGCCTCTGCATCGGCGGCGATGCGACCAGCCTGGTCCCCTGCCTTGAAGAGGTAGTCCTGCGCTTTGTTCCAGTCTTCTGCCTTGGCGTAGTGGTAGGCAAGGACGCTATAGAACTCCTCGATTCTGTCGAAGAAAAGGGCCTCTATAGCAGAGGCAACCCGGGCGTGAAGCTCCTGTCGCTTCTTGATGAGGATGCTCTCATAGGTCGACTCCTGGACGAGGGCGTGCTTGAAGATGTACTCGAGTTCGGGGGCCTTCTGTTTCTCCCGGATGAGCTCCATGTTTTCTAACCGTTCTACCCGCTCATCGAGCTCACGGACCGCCTCGGCCACAGCCTTGAGGAGACGGTAGAGGAAGGAGCGGCCGATGACGGACGCGGTGCGGAGCACCGCTTTTAGCTCCTCATCGAGCCGATCGATCCGGGCCATGATCACCCCCTGGACGGTATCGGGGATGACGAGGGTCTCGATGGCAGAGGTGGCTTTCCAATGGCCCCCTTCACTGAGCACTACTTTCCGGTCGATGAGCGTGCGCATGATCTCTTCGAGAAAGAAGGGATTCCCCTCTGCTTTCTGGAGAATGACCTGCCTCACCCGGCCGGGGAGGTTCTCGATCTTGAGAAGATTGTTCATCAGATCGGTGGATTCCGTGGGGGAGAGAGGATTGAGGCGGATCTCCGTGTAGCGCCGCTCGTAGTCTTTGACAGCGGTCTCCTGCAGGCGGGCGGCAGGGACGTTCGTCTCCGGTCTGCTCACGCCGCAGAGGAGAAGGGGGACACGGTTGATGAGGGGGAAGAGGTGTTCAATCAGGAGAGTGGACGACTCATCCGCCCAGTGGAGGTCCTCGAAGACGAGAACGAGGGGACGGGTGGTCGCAAGGCGCTCGAAGAAGCGACGGGAGGTGAGGTAAACCTGTTTGCCCATCGAGTCACCGTCGAGGTAGGCGAGGTTCTTGCCCAATTCCCCCTTGACGTCGAGACCGACGAGGCTCGCAAGGTAGGGGAGAATCTCATTCGCAGCCTCTCCGAAGAGGTCGGTGATCTTTGTCTCGAACTTCTCCCAGGCCTCGGTATCGCTATCGTCGTCAGTTATGTCCGCATACTGTCTGAGGATCTCCTTGAAGGGCCAGTAGCTGATCTTCTGCCCGTAGGAGAGGGTGCGGCCTTCGAGCCAGAGGAGGTTCTCTCTCTCGAAGTGGCGGCGGATCTCTGCCATGAGGCGTGACTTGCCGAGACCTGCTTCGCCGATGACGGAGAGGATGCCCCCCTGGCCGTCAACCAGTCGGTTAACACAGGTCCTGATGGCGGCAAGCTCGGCGCTACGACCCACCAGGGGAGAACTGATACCCTGGGTGGCGAGACCGCGGGTGGCTTCGGCCTTTTCTTTCACGAGTTTGTAAGGTATGACCGGCTCCGCCTTGCCCTTGAGGGCCACTGGTTCGAGCTTGTCAAAGGAGAAGGCCCCATTGGCCTGGAGGTAGGTGCTCTCTCCCACGAGGATCTCACCAGGTGGGGCGATACCAGAGAGGCGTGAGGCGAGGTTGATCGTATCACCGGCTACCCCGTGGGTACCCTTCTCCAGGTTGACCTCGCCCGTAACGACAAGACCAGTGGCGATGCCCGAGTGAAAGGTGAGGCGTCGGCCTATCTTCTCCTCGGGCGGGAGGCCGACGGTATTGACTATCTCATGTATCTCCCTTGCTGCCCGGATGGCACGCAGGTGGTCATCCTCGTGGGCTTTAGGAACACCGAAGAGGGCTACGACGGCATCACCGATGTACTTTTCGACGAAGCCCTCGTATCGGTCGACGATCTTGGCGACTTCACCGAAGATGCGAGTCGTGATCTCCTTGACTTCTTCGGGGTCGAGCTTCTCGGACATAGCCGTATAGCCCGAGAGGTCGGAGAAGAGGACGGTGACGTGTTTGCGCTCCCCCTCGGGTGAAGGGCCCGGCACGAAAGCCGCAGTTTCAGGCTCCAAGGGGTGAGTGGTCTGGATCAGAGCCTGGCCGCATCCGTCACAGAACTTGCTGCGCAATGGATTGGTTTTGCCGCATACGGGGCAGATGGCTTCCAACTTACGGCCGCACTCTCCACAGAATTGTGCACCTTCCCGATTCTCAGCCTGACACTGTGGGCACTTCACCGGGGATACCTCCTCGGTCAGATTATGTGGAGCCTATCGCACCGTCGATGTCTGTCTTGAGGCATTATAGCGTATAGGCAGTGGGGTGAGAACAAGAAAGTGCGTGAGGCAGAAGAAAGCTCTCTTCTCTTCTGGATGGGAATGGGTGGGAGCACAGGTCTGCGCGATTAGCTACTTGAAACATTGTACGGATGAAAATGAGGCTGCATGCACGTTTTCATTAAGACCTCGTCGCCACCCCTGAGCTCCTCCGATCCGCCAAGAATACCCTTGGCATGGTCGGCTCCTATAAAGGGATAGTCCGTGTCATTTTTCGGTAACGTCATGGGGATCGTCCGTGATACCATTATCCTTAAGATATCCTTCTTAGGGAGGAGGGCCCCATGAATATCGGATTGATCAATCCCGCGTGGGGAGACAGAAGACGGGGGGTCAACAGCACCTCCCTGTACCGCTGCATCCCTCCGCAGGCCCTCCTGCAGCTCGCCTCCCTGACCCCTCTCTCTCATGAGGTCGACATCGTCGACGAAAACTGGTCGGAAATCGATTTCACCCGCCCCTACGACGTGGTGGGGATCACGGGGACCACCGTCCAGATCCCGAGGGCCTACGAGGTGGCCGACGAGTTCAGAAAGCGCGGTACTACCGTCCTCATGGGAGGGCCGCACGTCTCCTTTCTCCCCCGCGAAGCCCTGGGGCATGCAGACAGCGTGGTCCGTTGGGAGGCGGATGAGGTATGGGGACGGGTGCTCGATGATATCGAAGCCAAGAATCTCAAGAAGGTGTACAGCCCGAAGTTCCCGCAGAGCCTCGACTTCAAAGTCCATAGACCGGTGAGCAGGGTCTTCCATGTCGAGACCCCCTCATGGCTCCCCCTCCAGATCAAGGCCGCGACGATCCAGATACAGAGAGGCTGCCCCCACAACTGCGAGTTCTGCTCGGTCACGACATTCAACGGGAGACGTGTGAGGCACAAATCGGTCGCCTATGTCGCCGAGGAGATCAAGAGGGCAAAGGCGGAGGGCGCCCGCTTCTTCCTCTTTCTCGACGACAACATCGTCGCCGACAAGGGCTACGCGAAGGAGCTCTTCGAGGCGCTCATCCCCCTCAACATCAGATGGCTGAGCCAGACGGAGATCAACATCGCCGACGACGATGTCATCGACCTCGCGGTGAGGGCGGGCCTGAGGTTCGCGGTGATCGGTTTCGAGTCGATCGACGCGGAGACCCTGGGTAAGGCCACGAGCCTCGCGAAGAAGTCATGGCGGAGGAAGTACGAAGAAGGCGCCGCGAAGCTCCGCCGGCGGGGGGTCATGATCCACGGGGGCTTCATCTTCGGCCTCGACCACCAGACAGCCGACCAGGCCTTCGAGACGGTTGAGTGGGCCATCAGGAACAAGCTCACCGTGAGCCACTTCACCCTCGCGACGCCCCTGCCCGGTTCCCGGCTCTTCAGGAGGCTCCACAAGGAGGACCGGATAGCCACCTACGACTGGTCGAAGTACGGGATGGTGACCGAGTCCTGCGTGGTGAAGGGGGAGGACGGATACAAGGAGGCGCTCGAGGCGATGGAGATCGAGGCGTACAGGCGATTCTACTCCTTCCGCTCTCTGGCTCGGCGCTTCACCTGGCGCCTCTCCCCTTTCAACCAGCTCCTCTGGCTCATGATGCAGACGTTCAGCAGGTGAGGCTGTCTTGGGGCCGTCCGTCTCGCAGCAGGTCCCTTTTGGTCGAGAGTGTCGGCCACCTGTGCTCTCAAAACCGGTAGCTGCAGAAGTTACCATAACGAGGAGAACCATGAAAACCCCGTGCATGGTGATGGTGG
>Ga0326728_10019000_pt1 | contig 13424 bp, 10 predicted proteins | sample MB3enrmetagenome_FD_207602 | JGI IMG/M metagenome (GOLD analysis project Ga0326728, IMG submission 207602) | Lab enriched peat soil microbial communities from McLean, Ithaca, NY, United States - MB31MN | ecosystem: Environmental > Terrestrial > Soil > Wetlands > Peat | place: USA: New York... | reverse complement strand
CTTGGAGCCGTTGTTTCGAATAATGGGGGCGCGAACAAGGCGCCCCATCAGCACAGTGACGTTCAGATTCGACATGCTTTTTCTTTCTGGTTGGTTGTCTGATTTTGCTGCCCGGCCCTTTCTCGAGCCGGCTTCGAAATCTGTGTTTGACGCCGTTCTCGAGAGGATGAGGCGCCGCCAATCGAAGAAAAACCACCGAACTCGCATTTCCCGTGCGACAAATCACCCCCTGTTCAGCGCCCCGCGCGCGCTGCCGTCGCGCCGCAAGTCACAATCGTCCCGCCGCGGCGCGGGTTTTGCATTGGCTGCACCAACGCGTGCCGATGTGGCGATCAAGCCGAGGAGAAAGCGTTGCGCGGTCGTGTCCGGCTTGGTTACAGTCGAACACCCGCCAATTCACGCCGCCCGTTCGCGCCAGCACCCCCAAGCGAGGCGATTCGCGGGCTGGAAGGCCAAGAGCCGACTCCAAACCCGGCTCTCCCTGCGTGACCAGGCGAAGGCGCTGGCGAGCGCGCCCCGCAACCAAACCCGCCACAAGCCCCGCCAATCGCGCCCATTTGGCTGCTGCGGCGCGGTTGCGCTGTTGGCCGGGGGGAAACCCAGGACCGCACGGTTCCCGCACAGGTCGCACACGGGCCGGGGCCGTTTCGCCTCCGGGCGATCACCGAGCCGCCGCTGGCCGCGCCCGGCTTGTGATCATCCGCTTTCCGGCGCGGGGAAGCCGTCCGCTGGCCTCCGCCGCGAGCCACTGATCTTTGATGCTCGGTTCTTTCGCCCGTCGCCCGGTTTGGCGTTCAAGCTTGACGAAGGACTCCAATTGGTTGGCGGAGAGCCACCTCTTTCCCAGCAGATAAATCGGTTGCAGGGTCCCTTCTCTCACCAGGGAATGGACTCGCTGCTTGCTCACCCCGAGCAGGGTGGCCGCACTGCCAAACGGAAGCAGACCGCCTTCCCGGCTGGTTATGGCACGAAGATCGCGAAAGACATGCAGAACGACTTTTTTCACTTTCCGCTGCGGCAAATCAACGGTTATGGCGGCGGATGCTTTGTCGGCTGGCGTTACCACGTCCAAAGGCTAGTTTATTCGTTTATGAAAGTCCACGGTTACTGTGCGTGTCCTGCCGCCGAGACAGGTTCGAGAACCACCGGCCCGAAATCCACGCGCGCCGCCTACCTTTGCGACTGTTGCTTGGACAGATGCGGCAGTAAAGCCCACGCGAAAACACCACCATTTAGGGTTCCGTAAAGTTCTCCGGTTAGCCGCTCGCGCCGGGGCCGCGTCAGGCGGCGCTCACGTCGCTTGAGCAAAGCGACGCACGCATTCAGCCAAATATCAGCGGACAATTATCGGCGAAGGTAATGCGGACGGGCGGCAATGAGGGGAAGCCGGACGGGCGGACAAAGCACCGGATAAACAACCGGCGCAGGGACGCAATAAACAGGCGGCGCTTGCACGACCACGGGAGCAGGAGCGCAATAGGGAGCCACATAAACGCTTTGCGGATAGGCGTAATACGCAGCGGGAGCAGGAAAGCTCACAACGGCCCTCCCGACGTAGGGTCCGGCGGCAAATCCGCGAACGCGGCGCGGCGGTTCAGGCCAGCCAGCGGCGCGGGCAGTGAAAACACCCACCGTTGCCACAGTAAGAACGACCGCCGCAATTGCCGAGATTTTCAGGAGCTTTTTCATATTGATCCTTCGCATAAAGTTTCGTGTCAGCCGCGGATTCGATGCTTCCGCATCGGGCCCTGTTTAATCCGCAGCCCCAAACTCCAATACGGTTGGAATCCGGGAATCTTGCGCACGACCCGCGAGCGTGCCGAAGCCGACCGCATCTGCCGCGCCACCTAAGCACGCCCATCCTTCAGTGGGGCAGTCACGCGACTTTGATTCCATACGATACGGAACCTCCCTGGCGGTTTCCGGTATATTCCTTGCCTTGCATGCCATTGGCATTCGCTTTGCTTTTATCCTTGAGTGGAACTGCAACTACTCGTTCTTTATTCGCTCGATCATCAAACCACCCCTTGTTGTCGATTTCAAACACGGCGAGAATTCTTCCGCTCCCCTTGGCCACAGCCACAAGTACATCGGGCGCACCAACTCCCTTCCACCACGACTCCACCCGGTCCCGCGAAAACTGCCAGTACTTTCTCGCTCGTTCGGCCAGTTTTGTTGGTTTCCACGCACAATTGGGTGCCACCCGCCGAGAGTCATCTTGGAGTGTGTCGGGCGAAAGAGTAACGATGATCGCGTGCGAGAGGTCCGATTTTTTGACCTGCCCTTCAATAAACGGAAAGGGATACCGAGGTGCGAAGCGACGCCGATAGGAAATTTGAATGTTTACCAGCTTCACTTTTTTCCAGAGGCGTTCAGCGATCCCAATCGCAGATGCCTCAGCAATCAGCGCGTCATGTGGCGAGGAAAATGGCTCCGACTCCCACTGGGTCATGTCCTCTTTCTTCATGAGGCGATGAAACTCCTTGTTGTGTTTGCCTTCGATTCGTCCGTCTGGGCCCTTACCAATGTAAGCCATCCTGGACTTCTCGCTCATTACAAGATAGATTCTGTATTTCATGGTGGTTTTACCTTACCGCTATCCTGAAGCCATTGTCAAACATGGCCCTCTCCGGCATCGGTGGAATTGGGGCATCATCTTGGAAATCAAGGGTGCCAAAGTGCCCCATATCCGTGATTGACTCCAAACCCCTCCCGGCATTAAACCATCACGCATGAACATTACAGAATTAACGACAACCCAACTCAACCAAATCATCGCCATCAAGGAGCAGATTGTGGCGCTCCAAGGCCAGATCAATGCAATCGCTGGTGGTGGCGGGTCCTTTGCTCCCGATAAACCCGCAGGCGCAAGAAAAATGTCCCGTTCCGAAGCCGCTCGCATCGCTGTTACCGCCCGTTGGGCAAAAGTGAGGGCCGCAAAAGCAGAGGCCAGGCCAAAGAAACGCCGCATATCTGCCGCCCATCGACGCAAACTGATGAAGGCTCTGGCCAAGGCACGGAAAATGCGTTGGGCCAAAAAGAAGGACCGACGCAGCAGTCCAGCGGTCAGGGCTAAACTTAGAGCAGCGGCCAAAGCGAGATGGGCGAAGGTCAAGGCGGAGGGGAAGAAGACGTTGTAAGGCGAGTTGAATAAATGACCATTCGAGCATGAACACGACACTGGTTGCAACAGCAGGTGAGCATTACGTCGCCCACAAACTCTCATGCCTCGGCTACCTCGCGGCCCTTGTCCGTCAAGGTTCGCCGACCATTGACCTTCTTGCCTCTACCGTGGACGGCGGGCGCACCGTCGGCATCCAAGTCAAGACGACAACAGACGCTCAACGGTTGCACGGACGCGGGACAAACAGGCATGTCACCGAGCTTCAGTTTCCACTTGGGCACAACGCCATTGAGCAGTCATCAGACACCGTGATCTTCTGCTTCGTGGACTTGCACAGCAGCGAGCGTAACAGTCCACCGGACGTTTATGTGGTTCCAGCAACCACACTCAAAGCGGAGTATGCCGGAATCAACATCCGGCGGTATCGTTACTTTCGTCACCACCGCCCCATCGAGCATATGCGGCCATTCAAAAACCAATGGAATCCACTTATTGAAGCCCTCGCGTGAAATCCGAAACACCCAGCCCTATTTGACCCGCATCGACATCCGTCAATCAAGTCCGGTGCCCGGAGGCTCAAAGCCTTGGCAATTTTGACCATATTATCCATCAAGGTGTTATCTGGGGCAAATACAGTTGGCAAAGGCTCTGGCGACCGGCCACTGAACCGGCGGAAGGTCGAATTTCAGGGTTGTTTGAGGAGATCGCCGAAAGCGGGCAGAAGGGCGTATTTTTTCTCCCACGGGGTGTACATGAACCCGTCCATCAAGGAAACGTCGCGGGCGGCTTGAAGCCAGGCTTTGACATCGTTCAAATCATCCGCATCGTAGTAACAGGCCACTACGGTGTGGAAACCGTGATCGGCGAAAAAATGCAGGTCTTTCGGACGCGGTTCGCCGCCCCAGACCATCATAGTCACGTCTTTGGGAACATGTTCCCAGGAACCGGTGAAATCACCATCAACCAAATAATAGTTGCCGTGGCCGTTGTGGTATGGACCCCGGCACCTGCGGGGAAGCGTGGCAAGGACTCAGGATGCGGATTACCAGCCACTAAGTTCATGTTTCATGCAGGTGTACCACCCCAGATGGATAAACAAATTCAACTCCCGATTGCCCCATCTAACTGCGCAAGGATCAAGTAAATCAAGTGAGCAAAATTAGCCAATGGGATCCGCTGGATATTTGGGACCAATTCGAGATCACAGGGGTACCCAATCCCAGACTGCCGGGTGAATTCGGTTTTCTGTGCGTGGAATATGGCGCGTCGGCATGAGATCGGTCCGACCACCAACGAGGGGCGGTCCAGGAGAAGTTCCAAGAGCAGAGGGCCTCTACAATCAAGACCGAAAATACGCCGAAAATAATTAAACCTACAATGTGACCGTGAAAAAATTCGATATAGCCAGGTGGTTGGGCGCAGCCGATGCTGGCCGCTACCTGGGCTATAGTCGAGACTGGGTGGAGCGCCGGGCGCTGGAATGGCAGGATAAGCCGGCACCAGACCGTATCCGCTACAAAAAAGCCCGTTCAGACGGACGGCGCCGGTACTTCGTCCCCGACCTTGAGGCCCAGCTTTGTGAATAACTTTGCCCAGGCGTAGTCCTTCTTTTCCGCGGGCAGCCACTTCAGCTTCGGACCTTTTCCATGCAACCAGTGTTGCGGTATGACCCCGTAAGATTCCCGCAACGTCTCCAGTCCTCCCACCTGATTCAATTCTGCCGCGGTTTGGCTGTCATGGACTCCATTGCTACGGTTTACCAAAACGTAAAACCCCCGGCCGCCGTGCGAGGTCAGTTTCTTGGTCAGCCGTCCGTCCTTGAACATCAATTCCAGCCGCTGCGTCAGGACCCCCACCCCGACATGATCTGAGCTTCCGCGGCCCCCTGGAAAATACCATGGGGTATCTGGGTACCGTTTTTTTGACCAAGCGTCCATTGCTGCGAGCAGCACTTGCCCGTCTGGATGCAAATAAATGCACGGGTTGTCCGCGTTTTTCTCCGCGCGTCGGACATACATGGAGTCCCTTTGGATGAAGCCGGGCTGTTCAGTGTCCTTTGCGTCGCGGCGCAGGGCCAGGGTTTCCCCAGTTCTCATGCCAAAGAAATTCTCCCAAAGGAATTGCCAGCCAATCACCTCGCTGCGCTTATCCTCAAACAGCAGACCAGCGACGGTATGCACCTCCTCAGTGGAACTGCACGCGACCTCTTTGGTTTTCCGGGCTTCGCTCGGGCTGTAATACCGGTCCCGTTTGGAAATAGGATTGATGATCAGCTTTTCCTGCCGCACGTTCCAATCCAACGCTTTCGAGAGGGTATTCAGTTCGAGGTCGGTAGTCCGGGCTCCGTCTGATCCCGCCTTGACGTTTTTCTTTCGCCAGGCGTGGTATTTATCCAACAGGGCCGGGGCAAGTTCATCGACATATTTCCCTTCAAAAAACTCCTCGAGGCGAGGGACGGCATCTGCCTCGGTACGGCTGTGCTTCTCGCCGGGCTTTCGCATTTTGCCGCGCCGGATCGAAGCGAACTCGGCCTCTTCGTATGTTGACAGCGCGTCCGTGATCTTCAACCTAGGCAATTTCTCTTTCGCCGGCTCGACCCCAAGTTTCGCTTCAGATTGTTTCCGTTCGTAGGCGTTTCGGAGGTCAGTGGCGATCGCCTTCCGCGTGGTCTCCAACGATTGATACGTATCTCTGCCGTCGGTGCAAATCCGGATGTAAAACATTTTGGAGCCAGTGTGCTGGTAAAGCATCCGCTCCCCGGAGACCTTGATGAGTTTTTTCATGCGTCGTGTTTTATGGACGGGTATTATACGGGTATTTTAGCTTTTCGTCAATGCTTTATGTTCGGCAGGGTTCCAGCTTTGCTTCAGGTCTGTTGCATAAACACCCTGTTTGCAAGTGGTTATGGTGTGTATATTTCCTCGGAAGTGGTGCACCCAGAAGGAGTTGAACCTTCAACCTTCTGATCCGTAGTCAGATGCTCTATCCAATTGAGCTATGGGTGCAATGCGCTCATTATCAACCACTTGCAACATGAAGACCCTGCGCCTGCGGCGCGAATCCATCCATGCACTGCCAGATTGTATCCCGGAAGGTTTCGTCTGGCAAACAACAATTCGCGCGAACAACAATTCGCCACCCTTGCACTGGTAGGGCAAAGCTGCGGCTTTGCCCATTATTTGGGCGGCGCAGCAGCGCCGCCCCACCGGGCACATTCTTCACGAGCCGGCGGTGACAATTCGCGCCGCAATTCGTAAAGGGCTTGTTTTTACTGTTTCCCATTCACTCTTCCTTCCAGCCGCCGCCGAGGGCTTTGATGAGGCGGATGGCGGCGGCGTAGCGGCGGGCGGACAGCTCGGCGGTTTGGCGCTCTTGTTGCAGTTCGTCGCGTTGGGCGGCGACCACTTCAAATTCGGTGAGGACTCCAGCGTCGTAACGGGCCTGGGTTAGCTCGGCGGCGCGCCGGGCTGAGGCGAGGGCGTCGGCCTGGGCGCCGGCTTGCTCGGTCCAGAAGGTGATTTGGGCGAGGCTGTCTTCGACTTCCTTGAACGCGGTCAGGGCGGCTTGTTGATAATCGGCCAGCGCCTCCTGATAGGAGGATTTGGCTTGCTGAACCTGGGCGGCGGTGCGTCCGGCGGTGAAGATGGGAAGGCTGGCGCTGGGGCCGAAGGAAAAGGTCATGCTGTCCATGGTGAAGAGGTTGTTGGCTTCCCCGCTGAGGTAGCCGCCCTGGCCTGTCAATCGAACGACAGGAAAATAGGCGGCGCGGGCCACGCCGATCTGGGCGCTTTTGGCGGCCAGATTGCGCTCGGCGGCGGCGATGTCGGGCCGGCGTTCGAGAACGGAGGAGGGGAGGCCCACCGGCACCAGCGGGGGCGACGCGGGGAGCGGGGCTTCCGCCAGGGCGAAGGAACTGGCGGGCTGGCCGCAGAGCAGGGCCAGGGCGTCCAGGGTTTCGGCGCGCTGGCGCTGGAGGTCGGCCAGATCATAGCGGGCGGTGGCCAGCGCCGTCCTGGCTTGGACGGCGTCAATCTCCGGGATGCTTCCGGCGTCGTAACGGGCCTGCAAAATGCGGACGGAAGCCTCGCGCGACCGGACGGCGCCGGCGGTGGCGGCGATTTGGGCGTCGAGGGAGCGGATCAGGAAATAATTGACAGCGACATCGGCGGCGAGGGTGAGGAGGATGTTTTGGGTGTCGGCGGCGGTGGCCTGGGCCTGGGCGGCGGCGGATTGGAAGGAGCGGCGGACGCGGCCCCAGAGGTCCAACTCGTAGCTTAGGTCCAATGGGACATTGTAGGTGTTGATATAGACGGGTTTCAACTTGAACGGGATGGAGAAGGGGATGGGTTCATTGCCGGAAACGCGCTGGCGGCTGAAGGAGGGGTCGAGGGAAAGTTCCGGGAAGAACTGGCTGCGGGTGAGGCGGGCGGCGGCGCGGGCCTGGTCCACGCGGGCCACGGCGGCGCGCAGGTTCTGGTTGCCGGCGATGGCGTTGGATTCCAGGCCGGCGAGAACGGGGTCGTGAAAGACGTTCCACCAGTCGCCCTTGGGGGCGGCGTCGGCGGGCTGGGCCGGTTTCCAGTGCCAGTCGGCGGGGGCGAATTGGGCGGGTTTGGGCGGCTGGTAGTCCGGGCCGACCGCGCAGGAGGCGGTGACAAGAAGAAGGAGACAGGGGCCGAGGAGGGGCGGTGTTTTCATAAGTTCAATCGAGGGTTTTCCGGTAGCGTTTGACGCCGATGGCCAGGACCACGGCGGTGAAAAGGGCGATGGGCCAAAGGTGCGGGGCGATGTCGGCCGGGCCGTTGCCTTTGAGGAGGATGCCACGGACGACGCGCAGGAAATGGGTGAGGGGCAGGATTTCCCCGACGTCCTGCGCCCAATGCGGCATGCCGCGGAAGGGGAACATGAAGCCGGAGAGGAGGATGGAGGGGAGAAAAAAGAACACGCCCATTTGCAAGGCCTGGCGCTGGTTTTGCGCGATGGTGGAAAAGGTGATGCCCATGGAAAGATTGGCGGCAATGAAAACCAGGGCGGCGGCGAAGAGGAGGACCAGGTTGCCGATCATCGGGACATGGAAGATGAACCGTGCCAGGATGAGAAGGAGGCTGATTTGAATGTAGCCGACCAGGATGTAGGGAATGATTTTGCCAATCAGCACCTCGAAAGGCCGGGTGGGCATGGAGAGGAGATTCTCCATGGTGCCGGATTCGCGTTCGCGGGTAATGGCCAGGGCGGTGATCATGACCATGGTCAAGGTCAGGACGACGCCAAGCAGGCCGGGAACGATGTTGATCTGGGTGAGGCCCTCCGGGTTGTAGAGGGCGTGGACGCGCAAAGCGGCCGGGCCGTTGGTCGGGGCGAGCCAGGCGAGGGGACCCTTGAGATCATTTTGCAGGGCGTTGTCAAGAAAGGCGGGCAGGGAGCCGAGGGCGTTGCCGGTGGCGGCGGGATCGGTGGCGTCGGCCTCGATGAGAATGGCCGGACGGCTGCCGCGCAAAAGGTCGTGGTTGAAGTTCTCCGGGATGTTGACGACGAATTGCACTTCGCCCCGCGCAAGCAGGTCGCGGCCCTCGGCTTCAGTCTTTACCTGGCGGACGAAATCGAAGTAGGTGGTGTTTTTGATGGCGCTGAGCAGGGTGCGCTGGAGCGGGCCGTCATCGGCGACGAGCAGGGCGGCGGGAAGGTGCTTGGGATCGGTATTGATGGCAAAGCCAAACAGAATGAGTTGCAGGATGGGAATGCCGACCATCATGCCGAAAGTGAGCCGGTCCCGGCGCATCTGGATGAATTCCTTGACCACCATCGCCCAAAAACGCGCCAGGGAAAATTCGTAATGTTTTTTCATGGCGAAAAATTGGCGGGGGCCTGATCCATGAGGTGAATGAAAACATCCTCCAGGCCGGGTTCGACTTGACTCCATTGGTGCAGCGGGGTGCGAAAGGGGGCGATGGCTTGCTCAAGCGCGGCGGGGTCGTCGCCGCTGACGTGGAGCAGGGCGCCGAAGGCGGAGGCTTGTTCCACCCCGGGCCGCTCGCGCAGTTGGGCGGCGAGACGGGTCAAATCCGGCCCGGCGACGGACCAGGTGGTGAGACGGGACCGGGCGATTACTTCGGCGGCGGAGCCGTGGGTGAGAAGTTTGCCGCCGGCGATGAAAGCCAGGCGATGGCAGCGCTCGGCCTCGTCCATATAATGGGTGGCGATGAGAAAAGTCAGGCCGCGGGAGGCGAGCAGATGGATATGTTCCCAGAAATCGCGGCGGGCCTTGGGGTCAACGCCGGCGGTGGGTTCGTCCAGCAAAAGGAGTTTCGGATGGTGGATGAGGCAGGCGGCCAGGGCCAGGCGCTGTTTCCAGCCGCCGGAAAGCTGGCCGGCCAGTTGATCCTTGCGCTGCGCCAGGCCGAGGCCGGCGATGCTTTCGCGCACGGCCTGGCGGCGATTGTTGACACCATACATGCGGGCCACGAAATCGAGGTTTTCCTCGACGCTCAAGTCGTCGTAAAAGCTGAAACGCTGGGTCATGTAACCGACCTGGCGCTTGACGGCTTCGCTGGCGGTGATGACGTCGCAGCCGAGGCAAACGCCCCGGCCTTCGTCGGGGTGGAGCAGGCCGCACAACATGCGGATGAAGGTGGTCTTGCCGCTGCCGTTGGGGCCGAGAAAGCCGCAGATTTCTCCGGCGCAGACCTGGAGATCAATGTGGTCCACGGCGGTGATGCGGCCGAAGCGCTTGGTCATGCCGCGGACGTCAATGGCTGGCTCTGGGGACATGGATTGAATGTGGAATGTTGAATGTTGAATTTTGAATTGGGAAAGGGGGTAATGCGTCGGTCATTGATGGTAGGGCGCGCACTCCGTGCGCGCCGCGGCGGGCAGCGGAGTGCCCGCCCTACCTTTTTCCCCGGCGTTACTGACGCTTTACGAAAAGGGACTGTTTTCATTTCACTATTCTCTATTCACAATTCTCTATTCTCAGCGGGTCAGGGGGCTGAAGAGCACGTCCACGGGCTGGCCGGGATGAAGGTTGGCGGCGGTGGCGGCGTCAAAGACGGCCTCCACCATGAAGACCAGTTTGGCGCGGCTCTCCTGGCTGTAAATGACGGGGGGTGTGTATTCGGCCTGGGGCGAAATGAAGGAAACCTTGCCAGGAAGGGCCTGGCGCACGCCATCCACGGTGACGCTGACGGGATCGCCGGGATGAATCGCTCCGACGCGGGTTTCCTCCACGAAGGCGCGGACCTTGACGTTTTCCGGCGGGAGCAGGGCGACGACCGGGCGGCCGGCGGCAACCCATTCGCCCGGACGATAAAGCGTGTCAAACACAAGTCCGGCCGCGGGCGCGCTCTGGCTTTTTTGGGACAAATCCCACTCGGCGCGGGCCAGGGCGGCTTGCAGGGCGCGGACGGCGGCCTCGGCGGCGGCGATTTGGTCGTCGCGGGAGCCGGTTTGCGCGGTTTGCAAATCCGCTTCGAGTTGGGCGGCGCGCTGGCTGTCCTGGTCCCGCGCGGAGCGGGCGCGGTCCAGGTCCTGCTGGGCGGCGCCGCCGGGAATGGCGGCGAGCTTTTCCTGGCGGGCGAGTTCCTGGCCGGCCAGGGCCAGGGCGGCTTGGGCCTGGTTGAGCTGGGCTTGGACGGATTGGATTTCGGAAGGGCGTTTGCCTTTTTTCAAGTCTTCCAGAGTGGCGCGAGCCTGGGCCAATTGTGCGGCGGCCTGATCGCGCGCGGCTTTCTCCGGGACGGCGTCCAGGGCGAAAAGGGGATCGCCGGCGCGGACCCGTTCGCCGCGCTGGACATGGAGGGCGTCGAGAGTTCCGGCTCCGGGTGAAGAGACATAGACATATTCCCCCTCCACATAACCCTGCACGGCGGGCGAGGGCGGCCCGCCGCAGCCGGCCAGCAGGCCAAAGGCGGCGAGGAGAAGGAGGTTTTTGAAGTTCATGCTTTTCCTTTCATCATAATACGCTCAATGTCACCCGGTCGAAAACGAACCATGCCGGCTCCAAGTGACCGGAGCGGCATCATTGTTGGCGGCGCGGCGGGACTCTGTCGAGACGTGAATTTATCCGAAGCAATCGAGTTGGCGTATGACGCCGGAACATTTTTTTCACCTTAATTTACCTTAATTCACCCTGATTTACCTTGACTGGCCTTGACTGGCCTTGACTGGCAAGGCTTGGTTTTTGGCGTAAGTTGTTCATGGTGACTAATTTGGATTGAATTGCCACGAAAAGGCGCAAAAGGCCCAGCGCGGCCAGTCGCATCGAAAGCAATTGAACCACGGATTTCACGGATTTCACGGATAGAAAAGACATTTTAACGGTCAACCCCGAAAGCTTTCGGGGCAAGAGTTGCCAAGACCCAGCGCGGCCAGCCGCAACCAAAGAACTTGAACAGGAGTTTTCATGAACTTCGTTCTCCACCAATGATGAAAATCCCCTTGTGCCCTCGGACAGCCGACGGCCCCACAGCTTGTGCTTTTTCGCGCCAAACCCTATTTTCACGGGAGTTTTCATGAACTTCGTTCTCCACCAATGATGAAAATCCCCTTGTGCCCTCGGACAGCCGACGGCCCCACAGCTTGTGCTTTTTCGCGCCAAACCCTATTTTCACGGGAGCACACAGAGAAAACAGAGGCGGAAAAACTTTGCCAGAAATGCGCAACTTTCCGATATAGCACTGCAAAGACGCTAAGACGGAAAAGACTCTTTGCGCCTTTGCCCTGCAATCCAAAAACTAAAACCAACATGTTGGTATCTGTTTTAAGCAGCGAGTTTCAAAAATTGGAGGGTCGCAAGCATTTCCCTCTGGAGGTTTTGATAGTGCAGGTCCAGGGGGCTGGTGAGTTTTGGCGGTCGCCCGGCTTTGCGGCGGCAGACGCCGGCCAAAACGGGATGGATCACTTTTTCTCTGATCACCAGCAGTCCCGCCAGTTTTCGGATGCCCGGTTTTTGCGGCCGGTAACGCCTGGTTTTGGGGATTCGGGCCACCAGACTTTTGCCTCTGAGCTTGCGCAGGTCGTAAGCGGCCTTGCGCGGACTGTAGCCGGACATGGTTCGGCCCGCTTGCTCGTGGACTCTCTCCGCCAAGTCCCTCGCGCTAAAGCCACGCGGGGCTGCGGCCAGCGCCAGCAACGCTTCCGCCACCGCTCGCATTCGTGGCTTGTTCAAGTCCACCCCGGCCACCCGGTGGTTTCCGCCACTGCTGGGAACGGCCAATTGATCCAGCCGCTCCCCGTCCAAGAAACTCAGATGCGCGGCCTGCACCACCCCCAAAAACCGCACCACCATTCCTTCCAACTGCTCCACGATGCCGGGCAGTTTCTCCAGCCTCTTTCCCACCCGCAGTTCGCTGATGTTGTTGACAATGACTTCCACCCTCAGAACCCGGTCGCTTTTGTCATACATCTTCAGGGTCAGCTTGCCAAAATGCACCTTGAAGACAGTCAGGCCGTAATCAAACCGTTCCACGATCCTCTCCAGCCTCCCGCCCCCGGCTCGGTTTTGATGGGGACGCTTTTTTCGGCCAAAGATGGTCTTCAGGCGCGGCACATCCAGTTGCCGCCAGGTCCGCTCGATCAACCCCTGATACACCTCATCCAAATGCCGCCCCCTCTTAAACAGCAGGTTGCGGCTATATTCCACTTGATAACAGGAATACTGGTAGCGAAATCCCGAACGCCGCTGGGCTTCGCCATCCAGCGCGAAACAAAGGCAGGCGGAATAAACCCACCGTTCGCAGACTTCCGCCAGTTGGGCCAACCCCTTCGGACCCTCCAAAGTCTGGGCCAGTTGGTTGACCTGGGGGAAGTCCGACCCGCCCACAAAGCAGTTCTCCTGTTTGACCAGGGGAACACCCTGCACACGGGCTTTGCGCTCAACCCATTCATGTCCGTTGAGCGAAATCTGCAGACCGAACGGGGGATGTCCACTCATCCGGATGGTGATATGGCCCCATTGCCGATCCACGATATGAAAGTGATAATGATAGACCAAGGGCCAGTTTCTGGACCGCCGCAACACCAGTTTCCCTTTCTTGTTCTGCCACGCTTTCCACACCAAGGCGGGGGCTTTGGAGGCGAAAATGGCAAAGACCCCCTGGAAATTGGGGTCGGCGGGACGCAGGGCGTCGGCCTGGGAATGTTTGGTTTTGTCCCCCACGGCAAAAGACAAAAACGGAATCTCCTTCTTCCGGGCAAAGGCTCTGACCCGCCGGGCAAAATCCCCCGCCATGGAACGCAGCCTCTTTTCGGTGATGGCCAGCCCGGGATAAAGACGGTTCCACCACATGATGAAGCCGCCGCTGGC
>Ga0326728_10018999_pt1 | contig 13424 bp, 8 predicted proteins | sample MB3enrmetagenome_FD_207602 | JGI IMG/M metagenome (GOLD analysis project Ga0326728, IMG submission 207602) | Lab enriched peat soil microbial communities from McLean, Ithaca, NY, United States - MB31MN | ecosystem: Environmental > Terrestrial > Soil > Wetlands > Peat | place: USA: New York... | reverse complement strand
CGGTGGGCACGATGATGTCTCGCGCAAAGCTGCCAGGTCCGGCTCCGGTCACTTCCTCGCCAACCACCACCTGGAGCGATGCCGGATCGCGCGTGATCATCGCAGTTCCAGCCTCGCTGGGGCATACCGCGGGATCTCCGTCGGTGACACAGTGCTCCTCGGTGAGGACCATATCCGGCGCAACGAGCGCGCCGCTGCACGAGACCACGCCGTCGACGACAACCGCGACGACGGCAGGGTCGTGTTGCCGATCGCTCGTGCCTGGAGGTGTCAACGCGATGTCCGCGATCGGAAGCTGAGAGTCGGAGCCCATGGAGCTTCCGTCGCCAGAACAGGCTATCGATACGAGCAAGACAGCACACGCCACGAACGATCGCCACGGAATGCGCCTCTGCACCGGATACGCGCCTAGGTTGAGTCTCATGGAGAACAGCCGGTGCTAGGCGCATGCCATCGTCCCTGTCCCCCCGATCGTGCACAGAGTTGACCCGTCGACCCCTGGCCGGGTCGTCACCTGCCCTGTCCCGTCCACCCGCCAACGAACTCCTTAGTGACGCGGGGGCTACGAGCATACGCGAACCCCCGGCGACTGGAGGCCCGACCGATTCCCTCCCCCGCGGATGCAGAGGAGGTAAGCGGAGCCTCGCGGCCTACTCTTCGTTGACCGCAGAGAGTGCGGCCTCAGCGGGGCGCAAAGGCGGCGCGGCATAGCCATCGCCGTCGTCACTCTCCACCACGACCTTGAGCTTCTGGTACGCGGGCAATCCCGTTCCAGCGGGGATGAGCCTACCCATGATGACGTTTTCCTTGAGTCCACGAAGGTGGTCCACCTTGCCGGCAACAGCCGCCTCCGTGAGCACCTTGGTCGTCTCTTGGAACGAGCTCGCACTGATGAACGACTCAGTCGAGAGGCTGGCCTTCGTGATCCCGAGAAGCAAGGGCTCGGCGACCGCTGGATGCCCGCCCCGTTCGATGACGCGCTGATTCTCGCGCTCGAACACGTGCTTCTCCACCTGTTCATCGATGAGGAAGTTCGTGTCTCCAACGTCCTTGATGCGCACGCGCCTCAGCATTTGGCGAACGATGACTTCAATGTGTTTGTCGTTGATCGCGACGCCCTGAAGTCGATACACCTGCTGAATCTCGTTGACGAGATACGCCGCGAGCTCCTTTTCGCCTTTCACCCTCAAGATATCGTGTGGATTGGCCGGTCCGTCCATCAGCGGCTCGCCAGCCCGCACTCGATCCCCGGGCTGCACTTGGATGTGCTTGCCCTTCGGAATGAGATACTCGCGCGCCTGATCGACCATCGGCGTTCCGTCCTGATCGAACGGCGTGATGAGCACCTTGCGCTTGCCCTTGGTGTCCTTACCGAAACTCACCTCGCCGTCGATCTCGGCGATGATTGCGTGGTCCTTCGGCTTGCGCGCCTCGAACAGTTCGGCGACCCGCGGGAGACCTCCGGTGATGTCCTGCGTCTTCGTGGTCTCGCGTGGGATTTTTGCAAGGACGTCCCCAGCGGAGATCTCGTCTCCGTCCTGAACCACGATGTTGGCGCCTACGGGCAGAAGATATCGTGCTTCGAGCGTGCTCCCTGGCAGTTTGAGCGTCTCGCCAGTCTCGAGACTCTTCATCGAAATTCGCGGTCGCAGGTCCGCAGCGCGGCTCTCGACGACGACCTTTCGCGAGAGTCCTGTCACCTCGTCCAGTTTCTCGGTCATCGTCACGCCTTCGACGATGTCCCCGAACTTCACCCGGCCGCCAACCTCGCTGAGAATCGGCATGGCAAACGCATCCCACTCGGCGAGGAGTTGGCCCGGTTTGACCTTGTCTCCCTCGTTGACGCGCAGGATGGCACCGTACACGAGACGGTGATGCTCGCGCTCGCGGCCCGTGTCGTCCACCAGCACGATCTCGCCATGGCGATTCATGACGATCGTTCCGTCAGACTTCTTCGCAATGTTGGCATTGCGAATGCGCACGTGACCGTCGTTGCGTGCCTCGAGCGAGCTCTGCTCAATCTTGCCGCGAGCCGCCGCGCCACCGATGTGGAAGGTCCGCATCGTCAGTTGGGTGCCGGGTTCCCCGATCGACTGGCTGGCGATGATGCCGATCGATTCGCCGATATTGACCTTGTAGCCTCGAGCAAGGTCGCGCCCGTAGCACTTGGCGCACACCCCCCGCTTGGTCTGACAGGTGAGCACCGAGCGAATGACGACTTCCTCGATACCCGCTTCCTCGATGAGGTGGACGAGACGCTCGTCGAGTTCCGTGTTCGCTGGGACGATCACTTCACCAGTCAGTGGGTCGACGATGTCTTCGAGCGCCACGCGGCCAAGGATTCGGTCTCCGAGCGGCTGGATCACCTCGCCGGCATCTTCGAGCTTCGTCACGCGAATGCCATCGAGAGTTCCGCAGTCGAATTCGGAGATTACCGCGTCCTGAGCCACGTCGACGAGACGCCGCGTCAGGTACCCTGAATTGGCCGTCTTGAGCGCCGTATCCGCAAGTCCCTTGCGCGCGCCGTGCGTCGAAATGAAGTACTGGAGAACCGTGAGTCCCTCACGAAAATTCGCCGTGATGGGCGTCTCGATGATCTCGCCCGATGGCCTCGCCATCAGACCTCGCATGGCCGCAAGCTGGCGAATCTGCTGAGTCGAGCCCCGGGCGCCCGAATCCGCCATGATGTAAATGGGGTTGAAACTCGGCTCGATGAGCTCCTTGCCCGTCTCCGGATCGACAATCTTCTCCTTGCCAACGGCGTTCATCATTTCTTGCGTGACTTTGTCCGCCACGCCGGCCCAGATGTCGACGATCTTGTTGTATCGCTCGCCGTCGGTGATGAGCCCCTCTTGATACTGGTCAACCACGCGCTGGACTTCGGATTGCGCCTCGGCCAAGAGCTGGCTCTTGGCCTGCGGAATCACCATGTGATCCATACATATGGAAACGCCCGCGCGCGTTGCATATTCATAACCGAACGTTCGAAGACGGTCCGCGAGCAAGACCGTGGCCTTGTTACGGTATTTTCGATAGCAGGCGTCGATGAGAGAGGACAACGCCTTCTTGTCGAGCGTCTTGTTCACGAGATCGAACGGCAAGCCCTTCGGGAGGACGTCGGCGACGAGGCAGCGGCCGACCGTCGTATTCACCATGCGCGTATTGCCATCGTCGGTCGGAACGCGCACCCGGACTCCGGTGTGCAGGGTGAGCTGTCCGTGGTCGTACGCCATACGCACTTCCTCGAGATTGGCGAAGACGCCGCGCAAATACCCTTCGAGCTCACCCTTCTTGTTGAGACCGAGCGAGTCCTCCCGGTAGCAGCCTTTCGCGAACTTGCGCTCGCGCGTCGCGTAGTACAAGCCGAGGACGATGTCCTGCGTAGGATTGATGATCGGCTTGCCGTTGGCCGGGGACAGAATGTTGTTGGTGCTCATCATGAGCACCCGAGCTTCCATCTGGGCCTCGACCGACAGCGGCACGTGAACCGCCATTTGGTCGCCGTCAAAGTCCGCGTTGAATGCCGAGCACACGAGAGGGTGAAGCTGGATGGCTTTGCCCTCGATGAGAACAGGCTCAAATGCCTGAATGCCGAGGCGGTGGAGGGTCGGCGCGCGGTTCAGAAGCACCGGGTGCTCGGTGATGACCTCTTCGAGAATATCCCAAACTTCCGGGCGCTCCTTCTCCACCATCTTCTTCGCGCTCTTGATGGTGTTGACGTAACCGCGCTCCTCGAGCTTGTTGTAGATGAACGGCTTGAAGAGCTCGATGGCCATTTGTTTCGGCAGGCCGCACTGGTGTAGGCGGAGCGACGGGCCGACGACGATGACCGAACGCCCCGAGTAGTCGACGCGCTTGCCGAGCAGGTTCTGGCGGAACCGCCCCTGCTTGCCCTTGAGCATGTCGCTCAGACTCTTCAGCGGTCGCTTGTTTGGTCCCGTGATCGTCTTGCCGCGTCGCCCATTGTCGAAGAGCGCGTCGACCGCCTCCTGAAGCATGCGTCGCTCATTGCGGATGATGATTTCCGGCGCGTTGAGCTCGAGCAGTCGCTTCAGACGATTGTTTCGATTGATGACGCGACGGTACAGATCGTTGAGGTCGCTCGTCGCGAACCGGCCGCCATCGAGCGGCACGAGCGGACGCAGGTCCGGCGGCAGCACCGGAACGACAGTCAGCATCATCCACTCGGGACGGTTGCCGCTCTCACGGAACGCCTCGCAGACCTTCAGGCGCTTAACAATCTTCTTGCGCTTCGCTTCGCTCGTTGCAGTCCGCATTTCCTGACGAAGCTGTTCACTCAGCGAGTGCACATCCACTTGCTTGAGCATCTCGAGGACCGCTTCCCCTCCCATCCCGGCGACGAATTTGTCGTCGCCGTACTCCTCGAGCAGTTGCATGTATCGCTCTTCGCCCAAGAGCTCCCCTCTGGAGAGTCCTGTTTCCTTGGGATCGATCACGATGTAGCTCTCGCAGTAGAGAACCTTCTCGAGATCCTTCAATGAAATGTCGAGCATGTTGCCGATGCGGCTCGGCAGTGACTTGAGAAACCATATGTGCGCCACCGGCGTCGCAAGATTGATGTGACCAAGGCGCTCCCGCCGAACCTTCGACTGGATGACCTCCACGCCACACTTCTCGCACACGATGCCCCGGTGCTTCATGCGCTTGTACTTGCCGCAGTTGCACTCGTAGTCCTTCACGGGTCCGAAGATCTTTGCGCAGAACAGTCCGTCTCGCTCCGGTTTGAACGTGCGATAGTTGATCGTCTCGGGCTTCTTGACCTCGCCATGCGACCACTCGCGGATCTTCTCGGGCGACGCCAGTGAGATGCGAATCGCGCTGAACGAGAGAGGATCCTTGGGCTTCTCAAAGAAGCTAAAGATGTCGCGCATCGGGTTCTTCCTTTTCCTGACTGCTTACGAAACAAACGCTACGAATCCACCCGGCAAGAGACGCAGAGGCCGGCGGGGCGTGCGGCGATCTCGCCAGACGTCCCCGCTCGGCCTCGAGACCGCTCTTACTCCTCGGCCGCGTGCTCTGCGCGAGCGGCAGCCGGCTCCATGAGTTCGATATTCAGGCACAGCGCCTGAAGCTCTTTGATGAGAACGTTGAAGCTCTCTGGAAGGCCTGGTTCGAGATTGTACTCGCCTTTGACGATCGCCTCGTACATTCGCGTCCTGCCCTGAACGTCGTCGCTCTTGACAGTGAGAAACTCCTGAAGTGCGTACGCGGTTCCGTATGCCTCCATGGCCCACACCTCCATCTCGCCAAGGCGTTGGCCTCCAAACTGGGCCTTCCCCCCCAGAGGCTGCTGAGTGACGAGCGAATACGGGCCGATCGATCGAGCGTGGATCTTGTCGTCCACCAAGTGGTGGAGCTTGAGCATGTACATCACACCGACCGTGACGTCCTGGTCGAAGGCCTCGCCCGTGCGTCCGTCGAACAAGACGGTCTGACCGCTGGTTGGCAGTCCGGCGAGACCCAGCATGGCCTTGATTTGCCTTTCCTCCGCGCCGTCGAACACGGGCGTCGCGAAGTGAATGCCGTGGCGCAGTTTCTGGGCCAGCGGCCGGATTTCGTCATCGGGGAGCTTCGCCAGCCATTCGCTGATGTCCCGGTCGCCCTCGTAGATCTTGCGAACATGTTCACGGAGCTGAACCGAGCTGGAGTTCTCTTCGATCATTTCTCTGATCTGCAGACCGAGAACGAGTCCACCCCACCCGAGGTGCGTTTCGAGGATCTGACCGACGTTCATTCGACTCGGAACGCCCAGCGGATTGAGGACGATGTCGACCGGACGCCCGTTTTGCAGGTAAGGCATGTCCTCCTCGGGCAGGATGCGCGAGACGACGCCCTTGTTGCCGTGGCGACCCGCCATCTTGTCGCCGACCTGGAGTTTGCGCTTGATGGCGATGTAGACCTTCACCATCTTAATCACGCCGGGGGGAAGCTCGTCACCCTTGCTGAGGCGATCGATCTTGTCGCGGAAGTGCTCTTCCCGCACCTGGACGATCTCCTCGAGCTCGCGGACTTTCTGGGCAATGGCGTCGGATCCTTCGACCGGCAGCTCGCCCCAGTACTTGCGCGGCACCTCATCGAGCGAAGCCTCGTCGACGACGACACCCTTTTGCAGGAGCACCTTGCCTTTGTCGTCGACGAGCTTGCCCGTAGTCGTGACGCCGAGGAGCTGACTGCGGATCTGCTTGTAGAACGAATCGCTTAGGATCTTGATCTCCTCGAAGCGCATCTTCTCGAGGCGCACGCGCTCCTGATCTTCGATGTCCTTGGAGCGCTCGTCTTTCTCGGTGCCTTTGCGCGAGAACACGCGAGCATTGATTACGATGCCCCCGACTCCCGGAGGCACGCGAAGGCTGCTGTCGCGAACGTCTCCTGCCTTTTCGCCGAAGATGGCGCGGAGCAGTTTCTCCTCTGGGCTGAGCTGTGTCTCGCCTTTGGGCGTGATCTTTCCAACGAGAATATCGCCTGGCTTGACCTCGGCGCCGATGCGCACGATTCCGCTTTCGTCGAGGTCCTTCAGTGCCTCCTCGCCCACGTTCGGAATGTCGCGTGTGACCTCTTCTTTGCCGAGTTTCGTGTCGCGCGCCACGCACTCGAATTCTTCGATGTGGATGGACGTGAAGACATCGTCCTTGGCAATGCGTTCGCTGATAAGAATCGAGTCTTCGAAGTTGTATCCCTGCCAGGGCATGAATGCGACGACGACATTCTGCCCGAGCGCGAGGTCGCCCATGTCGCAACTGGGACCGTCTGCCAGCACGTCGGAGACGACGACCGTGTCACCGGCGCGCACGATCGGCGTCTGGTTGTAGCAAGTCGACTGATTCGACCGCTGGAACTTGGTGAGTGGATAGATATCCGGAATCTCAGGCTTATCGCTGTCCGGACGCACGACGATGCGCGTGGCGTCCACGCTCTCGACAGTGCCGGCTCGACGAGCGAGCGTGCATACACCGGAGTCCCGCGCCAGTCTCGCTTCCATCCCCGTCCCGACGAACGGAGCATGGCTGCGAATGAGCGGCACGGCCTGACGTTGCATATTCGCCCCCATGAGCGCGCGATTGGCGTCGTCGTGCTCGAGGAAGGGCACGATGGCGGCCGCGACGCTGACCATTTGATTGGGGGAAACATCCATCAGCTCGATGACGTCTGGCGTCACCATGTGCGGGTCACCGTTGAACCGCGCGGTGACGAGCGCCTCGTTGAATTTGCCCGTTTCGTCGACTGCCGCCGAGGCCTGTGCGATGTACTTCCCTTCCTCCTCGAGAGCCGAATACCACGAGACTTCGCTCGTTGTCTTTCCGTCGACGACGCGGCGATATGGCGTCTCCACGAAGCCATACTCGTTGACACGCGCAAATGTCGACAGCGAGGCAATGAGACCTATGTTCGGGCCTTCCGGTGTCTCGATAGGACAGATCCGCCCGTAGTGCGTTGGGTGAACGTCTCGCACCTCGAACCCCGCTCGCTCACGCGTCAACCCGCCTGGGCCGAGCGCCGAAAGTCGGCGCTTGTGGGTCACCTCGCTGAGCGGGTTCGTCTGGTCCATGAACTGCGACAGTTGGGAACTGCCGAAATACTCCTTGACGACGGCGCTGACCGGCTTGGCGTTGATGAGATCGTGGGGCATGAGCGTGTCGATCTCTTGCGACATGCTCATTCGCTCCTTGATGGCGCGCTCCATGCGCACGAGGCCGATGCGATATTGATTCTCCATCAATTCGCCCACGGCCCGGACGCGTCGGTTGCCGAGATGGTCGATGTCGTCGACCGAGCCGCGGCCGTTCTTGAGCTCGATGAGATGGCGTACGGTCTCGAGAATGTCCTGTGGAGTGAGGACCGCTGTTTCGATCGGCGGGCGCTTGTCCTCGGGAACGTCCCGGTAGAATTTGTAGTTGAGCTTGAGCCGGCCAACCTTTGAGAGGTCGTAGCGCTCAGGATTGAAGAAAAGGTTGTGAAAGAGAGTCTTCGCGGTCTCGAGCGTCGGAGGATCGCCTGGCCGCAGCCGGCGATAGATTTCCATGATGGCATCTTCGTTCGTCTTGACCTTCTCCGCGAGCAGTGTGTCTCGGAGATACGAGCCGACATTCAGACCATCAATGAATAGAATCTTGAACTGGTCGATATCCGCCTCGCGAAGCTTGTCGAGCTTGGACTCGGAGACCTCTTCGTTCACCTCGAGGAGAACTTCGCCAGTTTCCCTGTCGACGACATCGTGTGCCGCGACCTTTCCAATGAGTTCATCGAGGTCGACCGGGAGTCGGTCGACCTTGGACTCACGAAGCTTCTTGATTGCCGCTTTCGTGAACTTCGCATTCTTCTTGACGATGACTTCGCTGCCAACCTTCACGTCGCGCGTGGCGCGCTGGCCGGGGAGGAGCTCGAATTCAACGCTCTTTGCGAACTTACCGCCCTTCTCGAGAAAAACATCTTCGGTATTATAGAAGTAGTTGAGAAGGTCTTGAGTCGAGTACCCGAGCGCTCGAAGCAGCACGGTCGCGTGCATCTTCCGACGGCGGTCGATGCGTACGAACATGATGTCTTTGGGGTCGAATTCGAAGTCCAGCCACGAACCTCGGTACGGAATGATTCGTGCGCTGTAGAGGACCTTGCCGCTCGAGTGCGTCTTGCCCTTGTCGTGGTCGAAGAAAACGCCCGGACTTCTGTGGAGCTGGCTGACGACGACTCGCTCGGTACCGTTGATGATGAACGTTCCCGTCTCCGTCATCAGTGGAATCTCGCCGAAGTAGACCTCCTGCTCCTTGATGTCGCGTACGATGCGCTCGCCACCCTCGCGAGCGTCGTAAATCATGAGCTGCGTGGTCACCTTGATCGGCGCCGCGAACGTCATGCCGCGCTGGCGGCATTCGTCGACGTCATATTTCGGCTTCTCGAGGTTGTAGCTGACATAGACGAGCTCACTCGTCCCGTTGAAGTCCTTGATCGGAAATACGCTTCGAAATACGGCTTGAAGGCCGAAATCCGCGCGCTCGTTCGGCGGCACGTTCGACTGAAGAAACTTGTCGTACGACGTCTTCTGGATGTCGATGAGGTTCGGAACCTCAATGACCTTCCGGACACGTCCTAAATGCTTGCGGATGCGGAAGTTCGACTGGATGACACTCGCCATCGCTGCTCCTGACGTTTTCGCTTGCCGTCCCCACAGCGCTCGGCGCTCTGGGCGTGCAGCCGACCACGCGACAAAGGACAAATACACGACGCCGCCCGACACGCGCGTTTGACGGGCGTAGGTCTACTAGGCCGCGGCTTGGACGTTAGTCCGAAAATCGACCGCGTAAAGCAAAATGCACGCCGCACCAGGTCTGTGAGCCTAGCGTGCGGAAAGGATTGTGCAAACACGACGAGGGACAGACGCTCGGATGCCTTGTTCCGAGCGCCGCCCCTCGCAGTCCAGCTGGGTGGGGTCAACACGCGTTCGCAACCTGCACGGTGAACCTACTTCAACTCGACCTTGGCACCCGCGTCCTCAAGCTTCTTCTTCATCTCTTCCGCATCCGCCTTCGAGACGGCTTCCTTGACCGTCTTGGGAGCGCCTTCGACCAAATCCTTGGCCTCCTTCAGCCCAAGACCGGTGAGCTCGCGGACAACCTTGATGACGGCGATCTTGTTGCCGCCGGCCTCTTTCAACTCGACGTTGAATTCGGTCTTCTCCTCGACGGCCGCCGCAGCCACGGCTGGGCCCGCCGCTGCCGGACCAGCGGCTACGGCCACTGGGGCAGCCTTGACACCCCACTTGTCTTCGAGGGTCTTGATGAGATCTGCAAGCTGAATGACCGGCATATTGGACAGGTAATCGACGACCTGTTCACGCGAGATATCTGTCATTGGAAACTCTCCGTATCAAATAAATGAGGCAAGTTCTTTGTTCATTCTCTCAGGTAGCCCGGGGGGGGACTACTTGCCCTCTCGCTCCTTCGCCGACAGCAGGTAGACGAAGTTTTGCGATGGGGCCGCGAGCAGTGCGACGAACTTCTGAAGTGGCGCCTGGAGGGTCGCCAGAAGCGTCGCACGGAGCTCGTTCTTTCCGGGCATGGTCGCGAGTCGGTCCTCCACGCCTTGTGCGTCGAGCACCGAACCCTCGATGAGCCCCGCTTTGATCTGGAGTTTCTCTCCAGCCGGATCCTTGCGAAATGCCTTGACGACCTTTGCGGCCGCACTGGGATCCTCGTAGCTCCACGCGATGCCCGTCATCCCCACGAGGACGTCATCGAGCTTGTCTTTGTAGGAAGCGTCCTTGAGAGCGGTCTTGACGAGCGTATTCTTGCAGACTTTGTACTCTACGCCAGCCTTGCGGAATTCAGCTCGGAGCTTGGAGACGTGCGCTACCGTCATCCCTTGGAAGCTCACGAAAACGGCTGCCGTCATCTTGTCGAAACGAGTCTTTATCTCGCCGACCTGAATATCTTTCGCTGCGCGATCCATGGCTCGCCTAACCTTCCTCAGCCTGGCTCAAGAAATGAGCAGGGTCGATCCTGACACCGGGTCCCATGGTCGAGCTTACCGTGATGCTCCGCAGATACGCGCCTTTGGCAGTCGAGGGCTTCTGCCGTACGAGGGCCTCGATGAGCGCCGTCGCATTGTCGGCGAGGGCGCTCTCCTCGAACGACACCTTGCCGATTCGAGCGTGGACGATCCCCGCTTTTTCCACTCGATACTCAATCTTGCCGCCCTTCGCGTCTCTGACCGCCGGACCCACGTCGAAGGTCACAGTGCCGACCTTGGGATTCGGCATCAGACCGCGAGGGCCAAGGACGCGCCCCAGCTTGCCCACGGTGCCCATCATGTCCGGGGTCGCGATGACACGGTCGAAGTCCAAGAACCCTTCGGCCACCTTCGCTACAAGCTCGTCACTTCCGACGATATCGGCCCCGGCCTCACGGGCTTCACGCTCTTTTTCGCCCTTGGCGAACACGAGGACTCGCACGGTCTTTCCGGTTCCATGGGGAAGCACGATCGCCCCGCGAACCATCTGATCGGCGTGCTTCGGATTCACGCCCAATCGAACCGCGAGGTCGACCGTTTCGTCAAACTTGACGTAGTGCGCCTTCTTTACGAGGGTGCACGCGTCGTGGACGCTGTATTTGCGCGCGACATCCAGATCTTGGACCGCCGCGGCGCGTTTCTTTGGGATCTTCGGCATTCTCCTCCTGTTCGGCCTATCGCCTCCCACCGAGGCCCGGATAACGTTTGCCCGGACGGTGGTTCGAGGGGTTGCGAGCACCGCCAACCGAACCATTCGGCGGCGGGACTGCGCGACACTTGCGAGCTTGCGCGGGTACTTACACGACCTCGATACCCATCGACCGCGCCGTTCCGAGAACGGTGCGAATCGCGGACTCGATTTCGGAACAGTTCATGTCAGGCATTTTCTGGACTGCAAGCTCTTTGACTTGGGTCATCGTGACTGTGCCGACTTTGTTCTTGTTGGGCTCCTTCGAACCCGAGCCCGGCTTCTTGCCCGTCGACAGTCCCGCCGCCTTCTTGAGAAGGACGCTCGTCGGGGGCGTCTTCAGCAGCATGCTGAAGGACCGGTCCGCGTAGATCGTCAGGACGACAGGGATAATCATGTCACTCCCCTGTGTCTTGGCGTTGAACTCCTTGCAGAAGGCCATGATGTTGATCCCGTGCGGGCCTAGCGCGGGCCCGACGGGCGGTGCCGGACTGGCCTTTCCAGCCGCAAGCTGGAGCTTGACCATTCCCGTAACTTTCTTCGCCATGATGACTTTCCTGCTGTTCCGGGTTTCCTAAGTCGGACAAGCTCGCCCGCGTCGCGCGCGGAGCCGGGCCTTCCTAGTCGCTATGCTCGTTTCTCCACCTGTGCGAAATCGAGCTCCACTGGCGTTGCACGGCCGAATATCGACACCTTGACCCGCAACTTCTGCTTGTCTGGCTTGACCTCCTCCACGGTGCCGGAGAAGTTCGCGAACGCGCCGTCGATGACACGAATTTCGTCGCCGGTTTCGAACGTCACGCGCGTCTTGGGTTTGATCGCGCCCTCGACGATGCTCTTGCGCAAATCGTCGATCTGAGGCGTGCTCACTTCCTGGGGACGCTGATTGCCGATGAAGCCCGTGACTTTCGGCGTGTCCTTGACGACGTGCCACACATCCTCGCCCATTTCCATCTCGACGAAGATGTATCCGGGAAAGCTTGTCTTCTGGCGAACGCGCGACTTGCCGCCTGCTCGCTGCTCCGTCACCGTCTCGGTCGGGATGAGAACCTCGCCGAAGCGATCTTCCATATGCTGCTCGCGAATGCGCTGGAGCAGCCCTTCTTTTACCTTCGCCTCGTAGCCCGAGTAGGTCTGGATGACGTACCACTTCTTCGCCATGGCGATTCAGGTTCCCCCGTACACGAGGTTGGTGAGAAACCCCCAGAACCGGTCCATCAACGCGAAAAACACGGTAGACACGAGCGTTGTCACGATCACGACAAACGTCCCGTTGGAAACTTCGGTGCGCGTCGGCCACGTGACCTTGGACATCTCGTCCGCAACCTCTTCAGCAAGCTGACGAGCGCGCGTCCGATACCAGTAGTAGACGGCCACGCCAACGCCAACCAGGCCCGACAACGGCATCACGAGCTCGTCTTTGGGCTCTCCGATGGCCGGTCGCAGGGCTTGAAGCTTCAGCCACGTGAAATCGAGCACCTTCGAGAGCAGAAACGCGATGCCGATGGCCGCGGCGAAGTAGGCCGCATAGACAAATCGCCGTGAGCCCATCTGGGTCGGCGAGATCGCGCCCACCAGCGCAACGTCGTGCGAAGCAGCAAGCAAGTCTCCGTCGGGAGCGGAGCCCTCCATCGGGTTGCCGTTGCCGTCCGCATCCGCTTCGGGAGCAACGTCGAGCCCAGCCTCGACCTGAGGTTCGCCCGCAGGGTCTCCGGAAGGATCCCGCGTGCCCCCTTCGCGCTCTACGTCTTGCTTGATCGCCATGGGTACGCTCTAACCTAAAAAGCTTCTTTGATCGGCAGGGGCTGGGGGGTTCGAACCCACGACCTGCGGATTTGGAATCCGCTGCTCTACCAGCTGAGCTAAACCCCTGTGACTCGTCCAGAGCACCCGGAACCGAGCCGAAGGTTGAGACCACCGGCAAGATTCCGGGTTCATATGATTGTCTACTTCGTTTCTTTGTGAATGGTGTGCATCTTGCAAACGGGACAGTATTTCTTCAGCGTGAGCTGTCCTTGTAGGTCGTCTTTGCGTGTCGTTCGATAGTTCCTCGATTGGCACTCGGAGCAAGCGAGTGACACACGGGTCCGCCCAGCGTCGCTCACGCCAGAATCTTGGTGACAATCCCCGCGCCGACAGTGCGTCCGCCTTCACGAATGGCGAAGCGCTGCTGTTCCTCAAGTGCGACCGGCGTGATGAGCTCAATGGTCATCTT